>Ga0180009_10005580_pt1 | contig 13460 bp, 20 predicted proteins | sample OS_PC_MetaG_FD_123537 | JGI IMG/M metagenome (GOLD analysis project Ga0180009, IMG submission 123537) | Groundwater microbial communities from the Aspo Hard Rock Laboratory (HRL) deep subsurface site, Sweden - OS_PC_MetaG | ecosystem: Environmental > Aquatic > Deep subsurface > Groundwater... | reverse complement strand
GGAGTAAGTCTTCTAGCAGTTATATTCTTCCCAACCTTGGGTTTTTGGAGTTTATATTATTATTCATATTTGAATCAGCCATTTTCTTTTTTAAGTGCTTTATTTTTAACCTTTGCTGATTCCCTGTGGCTTGTATTAATAATCTATTACAGGAGGAAAAATAAATGAAAATAGGAGTATTAAAAGAAATAAAAGAATCTGAGAATAGAGTTAGTGTAACTCCTGAAGGAGTTGAAACCTTAGTTAAGGTAGGGCATAAAGTATTTGTTGAACACAATGCTGGACGTGCTGTTGGTTATCCAAATTTAGATTATTTTGACGCAGGAGCCGAAATTGTGTTTTCTTCTCCCAAAGAGATATACAAAACCTGTGATATGATAATGAAAGTTAAAGAACCACTGCCTCAAGAGTATGAGTTAATAAGACAAAATCAAATTATATTTACATATCTACATCTCGCAGCCGATAAACTATTAATAAAAGCGTTAATAGAAAAACAATGTATTGCTGTTGCGTATGAGACTATTGAAGAGAATGGTATCTTACCAGCACTCGTTCCAATGAGTGAGATAGCAGGAAGAATGTCTATACAGCAGGGAGCCAAGTATTTGGAGATGGAATATGGCGGTAGTGGTGTCTTACTTAGTGGAGCAACGGGAGTGCAACCTGGAACTGTTCTAATCTTGGGAGGTGGTACTGTTGGAATAGAAGCAGCTAGAATAGCTAATGGAATAGGAACAAAAGTTTATGTTCTTGAGTCTAACATAAAGAAACTTGACTACTTGAGAAAGATTTTGTCAACAGGATGTATTGTATTACAATCAACAAAACAAAATATAGAAAGATTATTAAAAATTTCGGATTTAGTTATTGGTGCTGTATATGTTGTTGGAGCAGAAGCCCCGAAACTTATAACAAGAAAAATGCTAAAACTTATGAAGAAGGGGTCTGTGATAGTTGATGTTTCTATAGATCAGGGAGGTTGTTTTGAAACATCGAGACCAACTACTCATAGAAATCCTACCTTTATTGAGGAAGGTATTGTTCATTATTGTGTAGCTAACATGCCAGGTGCGGTCGCAAAAACCTCTACATTAGCATTAACAAATGCAACTTTACCTTATGCTCTAAAAATAGCAAACGGCGATATAGACTTATTAAACTTTAGTGGAACTAATATAATGAATGGAAAGATAATTCATACAGGCGTTAAGGAAGCTTATGATAGAGATAGTTAAGGTAGTAAGAAATACTTTAGCCTTGGGGCTGCAAGGCTTAGGCTTGTCCTTAGAAGCCGCCTGATTTATCTGGCGGAGCAGTCACCAAGAGATAAAAGAACTTCTTATGTGAATTGAGGAACAATGTCATTATGCTTAAAAAGACCTTCAAATATCGGCTCTATCCAACTGAAAAACAAGAAAAGTCCTTGCACGCTTCCTTGGATGCTTGTCGTTGGGCATACAACAAAACCCTTGAAGTTCGCAAAAAAGCTTGGGAAGAAGAACAGAAGTCTCTTTCTCTCTATGATACCAGCAATCTTTTGGTACAATGGAAAAAAGATAAAACCGATCTTACAAATGCTTTTTCTCAGTGTCTGCAAAATGCTCAGCTTCGAGTTGATCTTGCTTTTAAGGCCTTCTTCCGCAGAGTTAAGGTTGGTGAAAAGCCTGGCTATCCAAGATTTAGAGGATTTGATCGGTACGATAGCTTCACCTTTCCACAAAACGGTTTTAGCTTGATAGACAACAAACTCAAGTTGTCTAAAATTGGCTCGGTGAAAATCAAAAAGCACAGAAACATCAAAGGAACTATTAAAACCCTCACTATTCGCAGAACAACTACCGGCAAATGGTATGCCTCTTTTTCTTGTGAAGTTGAAACAGAGCCGCTTCCTGCAATTGATGCTGTCGTTGGTATTGATGTTGGTTTGGAATCTTTTGCCACTTTTTCCAACGGAGAAAAAATTGAAAATCCTCGGTTCTTCAGAACTGATGAGAAGAAACTTGCCAAAGCACAATGCAAACTTTCTAAGGTAGGAAGAGGAACGTCTAAAAGAAAGAAGGTAAAAAAGGTTGTTGCTCGTATCCATGAAAAAATTACCAATAAAAGGGCAGATTTTGCGCATAAACTTTCTCTTAACCTAATACGAAGATTTCAAGTTATCGTCTTTGAAAAACTTGCCATTAAAGACATGAGAGAAAATACTTTCAAAGGCATTAGAAAATCTATTGGAGACGTAGCTTGGGGACAATTCATGCAATTTACGGCCTACAAAGCAGAATATGCTGGTAGGACTGTGGTGTTTGTTGATCCCCACAATACAAGCAAAAAGTGTTCCCGTTGCGGACAGATTGTTGAGAAAAAATTATCTGATCGTGTTCATAGTTGTCCCTGTGGTCTTGTTCTCAATAGAGATCATAATGCGTCCTTAAACATTCTTAGACTCGGGATGGAGTCTTTAAGTCTTTGACTTTAAATGCCCCGCTGCTTGCGACGGGGAGCACTCACGTGAATTATGCTTCGACAAATTAACTTTAGGAAGATAAAATGTTCAAACTTCAAACCCTAGAACTATCGAATTTCAGATCATATCGGTATCTGCTATTAGACAACATAGATACTTTAGGCCTCACTCTCATATCAGGAAAAAATGGTAGCGGTAAGACATCAATTAGAAATGCTATAGAGTACCTTCTAACAGACACCACGTCTGAAAATATACCGTTGGAAGAATTCTCATTTAATGGTGAGGGTAATTGTATTCTAAGATGTGTAATTATCAGCGACATAGGAAAGATAGAGATAACTAAATATAGAGAGCATAAAAAGCATGGTAATTCTACTATATTATCTTTAAACGACATAACTGATAACTTTACAGAGACAGATCGCAGAGAGACACAAAAGAATATTTTTAAAATATTAGGTATTACTAAAGAGCTATTACCTATATCATCTATATTCTCCCAACATTCACAATCCTTTACAAACTCCAAGGAAACTGAACGCAAAAAGATAATATATGATGCTGAAAATCTACATAAATATACTGAATACTCAGAAAATGCTAAGACTAAGGAGAGAGAATTAACTGAATTGTTTGGGATTAAGAAAACTAAAATATCAACTTTAGAATCTGATTTGTATGAGATAGAAGAATCTATAAAAGAAAAAGAAGATGGGAGTGCAAGATTTGAAAATAACAGACTTATAGAGATAGAGGAAGTTGAGAGAGAGAAATCTAAAGAAATAGAAGAATATGATATTAAATGGAAGAATAATATTTTGGGATTGGAGGAAACTGAGAAAGAATTGAGAAATAAATTATCAATAGTGAATAAAGAAATAGAAGAATATGACATTGAATTAGATAAAATACAAAAAGAACTAAAGAGCTTACCAAACCTATTAGATACACAAAATGAAAAAGAATCTTTACTAAAGAAAAGAAATGATTTAGAATTTGAGAAAAGGGAAACGGAAAGATATATAGATAAAATAGAAACAGATACTTGTCCCATATTAAATATAGAGTGTAATACATTAATAGATAAAAGAAATAAGATATTAAAAGAAACCGAACCTAAACTAAATAAGATAAATAAGAATATAAAAACCCTTGATAAGAAAATTAATAATATTGGAGATACCTTAAGTAAGATTACTACATTACTTGTAAGAATAGATGTTATAGCAGATAATAAGAAAGATAAAAATAGAGATACGAAAAACATAAAAGATTATATATTAGATGCAACAGATAAAATTAGTCATGCACTTAAAGATAATAAAGAGGATTTAGAAAAGATACTTTCTTTAATAGATAAGAGAATAGAAGATATAAAGGTTAAACGTAATCCTTATTTAATGGCGATAGATGATCTAACTAAGACTAAACAATCTAAAGAGCAGATTCTAAATGAGCTATCTAAAGAGATAAAAGTATTAGGAGAAGATATCAAGTATTATTCCTTCTGGAAAGTCGGATTTGGAAAGGCTGGCATTCCCAACATGAAGGCTGAGAGTTTCTTGTCGGCATTAGAACTTGAAACCAATAAAATACTTGCTACAATATCAGATCGGATGATTGTAAGTTTAGACAGCCAATCAACTTTAAAAGATAAAAGTATTTCAGAGAAAATATCGTATCGTATATTACATCCTGATAAGGTGATAAGTGATTTTTCTTCATATAGTGGTGGTGAAAAACAAAGGGTTGTAATAAGTGATATTTTTGCTTTCAACAAATTATTGGGACGATTTAACTTTGTTATACTAGACGAAATCCTAGAGATGAGCTTAGATGACGAGGGAAAGTCAGAAATAATTAAACTCTTAAAAGAGAAAGCAAATGAAATTGGTGTAATACTGGTAATCTCTCACAGCAATCAGATTAAAGATAGCTTCGATACAATTCTGGAAATAGAAAAGGTAGATGGGGAGTCGGTGTGCCGAAGAAAATAACTACAGAATTTGTTAAAAAGTATACAGAGAATAGAGGAGAATATTTGTGGAAAATAATAAAATTGAAGTAGCAGGAACTATATCGGTAGGGATAACACATGTATCTGGTAAATTATTATTCAAAAATCATAATAAAAAACACGCTAGAGTTTTCTACAGCGTCTGCAATTTTTCACAAACTGTATATGCAATATTTCCTGAAGATTATCTAGATCCTACGATGGTAACGACAACGAGAGTGTCACCGGTTCTAGGTTACTGTGATAGATCTGCTGTTTGTCTAGACTTCAAATGTGATTTGAACAGATTTAATAAGGAAGAATATATTAAACAATTTAGCGGAATGGGTGGATTTACTTTAGGATTACCTATTTCTTTTGGAGAGGCCTCACTGTGGTTCAATGAGGGAAAGTGGCGTGGAATTTGGGGAAAGTTTGTTATTTCGCCAGAAGGCGGAACATTAAAATATAACAAGAACGCTTAAAGGTGACTTATGAGAAAATTAAAGATATTAAAAGACCCATATTTGGAACAGAATTATAACAACTGGATGGAGAAAAATCACGGTAAGGTGACTATATTAAGTGTAGATTTTGGAGCTTCTGATTATCATCGAGATCATTGCTACATCCAATACCTACCCATAAGCGGCTCCTGTAATGCGGGAATTTATACTAATAAAAGGAAAGACAGTGGAAAAGAAGAAAAGAATATCAGTTAAATCAGCCAAATCGAAAGGACGCACCTTCCAACAATTCATAGCTAAAAAGATATCTGAAATAACTGGCATACCTACTCAGAAAGATGGAGACATAGAAAGCCGCCCAATGTCACAAGCTGGAGTTGATGTGATCCTTAGAGGAAAAGCACTCGAACTCTTCCCATTCTCAGTAGAATGTTGCTCGTCTCAAAACTGGGGTATACATAAAAAGATAGAGCAAGCTAAAGCTAATCAAATGAAAGGAACAACTTGGTTGTGTTTCTTTAAAAGGAACAGAGAAAAGCCAATAGCGGCCCTTGATGCAGAAGTGTTTTTCAAGATTTATAACACATATCTAAGAATGCAGGAGATAATAAATAAGGAACTACAATGATAAAATATAAAAAAGAACAAAGGGAAGTCGATATTTTTGTAAGTGTAACTTGTGATAAGTGTGGGAAAGAATTTACTGATGAGATGCAGACGCAGGAATTCTTATATATAAGAGATGTTGGCGGGTATAGTAGCATTTTTGGTGATGGTGAAGATATTAACTTTGATATTTGTCAACATTGTCTGTATGAATTTTTAAAGGAATAAAATATGAATAGGTATGAAAAAGTAGGAGCAGAAGTTGGTAGATTGGTTGATAAAAAACAAATTGCATATGGTAATTCTTTTGGTAAGGGTTCTGATGTGTTAAAAATATTATATCCAAATGGCGTAGCTACAGAACAATATACTGATATGTTATGTATGATTCGTATTATTGATAAGCTATTTAGAATAGCTACTCAAAAGTCAGCTTTCGGAGACTCACCATATCTTGACGTGGCGGGCTATGGAATTCTAGGAGTGGTCAAAGATGAAGAATAAAACTATACGCATTGGCATCGACGTTGACGAAACGATTTGTTTTATAGCCCAAGATATTTTAGACATTTTAAATCTCAAAAATAATACTAATCATTCCTTAGAAGAAATAACTGAATATCGTATAGAAAAATGTTTAAACGTATCTGATGAAGATATAAAGTTTGCTGTAAAGACAGCTATATATAACGATCCAGAATTTATAGAAGACGCTGTTACTGTCATAAATTGGTTATCTGCCTCAGCAAATATCTATTTCCTAACAGCAAGACCTTCTGAAGATTCTGACATAACTCACAAATTATTGTTTGATTTGGGACTTATACAACCCTATTATGTATTCTTAAATTGTGATAAAGTTGATATAATAAATAAACTTGAAATAGATTATATGATAGAAGATAGAGCTAAATATGCAGAGGATATAATAGATAATACTTCATGTATAGTATTACTGTTAGATAAGCCCTGGAACAGACATGCGAAATCTCATGATAGACTTACTAGGGTTTATAATTGGGGGGATATAATATTATTTTTTGTAAATAGACTTAATGCGGTGACTTATGGATAATTATATAATAGATAAACTTATAGAGATAGATAATCCATGTATAGATTGTAGAGATAGATTTCATTGTGTTGTCGATATGTGGAGTAGAAGATCCTGTATGAGAAATAAGGAATATATAAGAGAATTGATAGAGGTAGTAGAGAGGTGTAAGAAATTAGCTACGGGATATTATACAACAACAGAAAAGATAGTGGAAGAAGCAAGAGCATTATGTGAAAAGTTTAAGGTAGAAACAGGAGGAGATGTCAGTGATTATAAGGCTTTCTTAGAGATCTTGAAAGTTATGATAGAGAGAGGAGATAAAAAATGAAAATGTATAGTATAGTTTGCAAAAATTGTAATGTAAAACATTTGTGGGTTGGTGATAATAAATTATTTGAAGAAAACTACAACAAAGCAGTAGATAAAAAATCATTTATTTATACAACAGGAAAATCTATAGACAGCCTATTTATTTTTTTAAATAAGCATGGAAACCATCATTTAATATTTGAAGAGTATGATACTGATTAATAAATCATGCGTACTAAAATAAAAATAGCAGTTGAAGAGGCTAACAAAAGCACTCACAGGCAGAAAGTTGGTGCTGTAATCTTTAACAAAAAGATAATAATTTCTAAAGGTCATAACTACAAGTTAAAGTCTGTAAGAAGTATCACTAGGAAATATATAAGATATAGAAATAAAATTCATGCCGAAATTGATGCAATTCTAAAGGCAAAAACTGACTTAAAAGGAACCTCAATATTAATTGTAAGGGTAAACAACAGGGGTGAATTAAGAATGGCTAGGCCTTGTAATCATTGTATGCTATATATAGATTTTGTAAAGATTAAAAACGTGTTTTATTCAAATAAGTTTGGGGAAATAGAAAGGATTTAGATAGAATGACAATCTTAAGTGATAATGCTTTAAAAGTAGCTGAAAGTAGATACTTCATGGAAGACGAGGATTGGGAAAAATGTTGTGATCGAGTTGCATCCACTGTAGCACAGGCAGAAAGAAATGATTTCAAGAAATATAAAGATGAATTTTTTGAAATGATATACGCTATGGATTTTCTACCAGGAGGGCGTATATTTAGAAATGCTGGTAGACTTAGGGGGTCACTTTTAAATTGTTTTTTGTTACCTATAGGAGATTCTATAAAAGAAATTGGTCAATGTAAAATGAATTCGTTAATTTTGTGGTCAGATGGCGGAGGGATAGGCTACAATCTCTCTTCTTTGAGACCAAAGGGAGCACCAATACAAGGAATTGGCGGAGAGAGTTCAGGTCTAGTTTCTTTTATGAAAACATTAGATTATGATGCTTCTGTTATTCAGATAGGCGGCGGTAGGAGAGCAGCAGCGTTGGGGGGTTGCAACATTACTCACCCTGATATAGAGGAATTTTTAGATTTGAAATTAAAGGATGGTGAGCTGTCACACTTTAATTTGTCAGTAAATATAACAAATGATTTTATAGAAGCAGTTAGAGATGATCTTGATTGGGAATTAAAATTTGCACAAAAAACTTATAAAAAAGTAAAAGCTCGCTACTTGTGGGATAAAATACTTACAAACATGATAAAATGTGGCGAGCCAGGATTATTAAACTTTAGTAATGTAATGAAGAATAATAGTTATTACTTTAGTCAAATACTCGGATGTAATCCTTGTGCAGAAGCAATTTTACCAGCATACGGGGCCTGCGATTTGGGTAGTGTTGTACTTCCAAAATTTATAACTGGTACATTGTATACAAATTGGATTAAATTAGATAAAACTTTAAGACTTGCTGTTAGATTTTTAGATTGTGTTCTTGATGTAAACAAATATATTTTAGACGAAATAAAGACAGTTTCTAAAAATGAACGTAGAATTGGTATAGGATTTATGGGACTGTCAGAATACTTCTTTATGAAAAAAATAAGATATGGATCAGAAAAATCATTAATAGAAACCGAAAAACTAATGAGATTTATAAGGGATACAGTTTATGATGAATCAGTTAATCTTGCTATAGAAAAAGGAGCGTTTCCTGCTTTTGAGCCTACAGCATATTGTAAAGCATCTTTTATACGAAAATTACCAGCTAGGCTGAGGATGAGAATCAGAGAAAATGGTATCAGAAATGTATCATTAATTGCATTAGCTCCTTCTGGCACGATATCGTTATTAGCTGATGTAACCTCTGGGATAGAACCTCTTGCATCTAAAGCATATATTAGAAAGGATAGAGTAGGAGATCGGACATATATACATCCACTATATAAAGAAATGATATCTAAAAATGAAGACACGCCAGAATGGTTTGTTGATTCTTCCGACCTACTGCCAGAACATCACTTTGAAATACAAGCTATGTGTCAAAAGTATACTTGCGGTGGCGTATCAAAAACTATCCTATTACCAAAAATGACTTCAAAAAAGGAACTTGATAAATTATTATTAGAGTACCTACCCGATCTTAAGGGATGTACTGTATATCGTGATGGTTCTAAAGAAGGGCAGCCTATAAACTATTTAACTAAAGAAGAAGCAAAAAAATATATACAAGATAGCACAACAGAACTTTCAGAAAATGATGTGGAATGCAAGATTGGTGGGTGCGATATATGATATTTTACAACAAAGATTCATCAGACATGTCAGAACTAGAAGATGAATCAATACATTTAATAGTAACAAGTCCGATGTATCCAATGATTAAAAAATGGGATGATATGTTTGGAATTGTGGATTTTAATAAACAACATAATATATTATTGAAAGTTTGGAAGGAATGTTACAGAGTTTTAATTGATGGAGGTATATTTTGTGTAAATATTGGAGATGCTACAAGAAGTATAGACAAAGACTTTCAATGTTTTCCCAACTATGCCAAGATAATTATATTATTAACAGAGTTGGGACTCACTCCCCTAATCCCTATATTCTGGAAGAAGATAAGTAACAGGCCCAATGCTTTTTTAGGTTCTGGGTTTATCCCGCCAAACGGATATATCAGTCAAGATCATGAATATATCGCCATATTAAGAAAAGGTAAACTTAGAAAATTTCCACCAAAAGATAAGAATAGATATGATTCAAGTTTTTCTAAAGAAGAAAGGGATTTATGGTTTCAACAAGTGTGGAACATACAAGGTAAAAGAGGAGCTAGAGAAAGCAGTTCATTCCCAGAAGAAATACCATATAGATTAATTAAAATGTTTTCTGTTATTGGTGATAAAGTTCTTGACCCTCTTTGTGGAACTGGTACTGTTATGTATGTTGCTGATGAACTTGATAGGGTTGGAATAGGGTATGATATTATTGATATTGAAAGGAGAAAATTAAAGTGTCTAAATACGGACGTCACAGCCCATTCATGAGGTTTCGTAAACCAATCCCACCACCTGATAGAGTAATGAGACCCAGAAAAGAGCATTCAAGGGAGAAAGATTTGGTAAGAGAGTCTATAGAAGAAGGAATTAAAGAGTATGAGGAAGAAGGGGTAGAGGAATGAAAACAATACTACAATTTTTAAGTGACATGGTTCAAACTATTTGTTTAACAATATTATCATTATTTACAATATATATAGTATTTTTTCCTATAACCGTTCCAATAACAATGGTAATAATTATACTATTGCTTTTTATGTAAAGGAGGAGATTAAATGATAAGCCGGAAAAAGCTAGATGAAATTAAGGATATGAAGAACAATGGTATGACAAGGGAAGAGTTGGCAGACAAACTTTCAGTAACCCTCGAAAGTATAAATAGATATTTACGTATGTTGAAACAGAAAGAAAAGGATAATGTAAGTTTTAATAATAATTTCAAGATCTTATTGCTTGACGTTGAAACGTCTCCTATGGAAATACTAACGTGGGGCCTCTATAAGCAAAAGCCTCCATATGATAATGTTATAAAGGAGTGGGCGATATTATCCTGGAGTGCAAAATGGTTATTTGATTCAGAGATTATGTCACAAGTTGTTACTCCGCAAGAAGCTATAGATAGAAAAGAGGGATCAATTATAAAAGGAATATGGGATTTATTAGAGGAAGCTACAATAGTTATCGGTCATAACTCAGATAGATTCGATCTCCGAAAATTAAATGTTAAGTTTATTATAAACGGATTAAATCCACCATTGTCATATCAAAGTATCGACACCCTTAAAATAGCTAAGAAACATTTTGCTTTTAGTTCTTATTCCTTAGATTATCTCACAAAATTATTTAATCTTTCTCCTAAATTACATACAGAATATAAACTATGGAAAAGATGTATAGCAGGAGATAAAGATGCTTTATTAGAAATGGAAAACTACAATAGACGTGATATTTTAGCATTAGAGGATTTATACATAAAATTGAGGCCGTATATAAAAAGCCATAACAATTTAGCATTACACTCTGATCTTACTGAAAATATTTGTCCAACGTGCTCAAGTACAGATTTAATATGGAAAGGGTATTATTTCACTCCTGCGGGACGTTTTCGTAGTGGAAGATGTAATACTTGTGGTGCTATATTCAGATCACGTTATTCAGATCTTTCAAAAGAAGAAAGACATAATTTGTTAATTAGTACAGCAAGATAAAATTAAAGGGAATAGAGAAATCTATTCCCTTTAATCTACCAAATCGTCTCTTAGGCTTGCGCTCGGGCAAAGGTAAATATTCTCTTTTTCGCTTTCACTTCCCCAAGCAATATCGTTTCTGATTATATCATTTCTGTCAGGCATGTAGATTTTACGGTTTTGAGATATTCTGTTCACTTCGTATGTTTTCATGCCGATATAAAATCCAGGTTGTCTTTCACCAGCTCCATAGCAGAATGACAGGAAAGCTCCTATCATTATCGGCAATGTCAGCACAAACCAATGATTGCCTGAGTTCCAGGGGTTGAATTCGGTTTCGTGTGAAACATAATCCTTGTTGAAAAAGAAACTCCAACGGTAAAATCTTGGTATAGGCCTGCGGAGTTTGCCTATCATCAGGTCTAATTTGAGTCCGCCATACTTGGCCGGAACCCAAGACTCTCCGACCTTGTAATGCGAAGGTCTGACTTGAAGCAACTTTAGCCTGCCAAGATACCAAAACCAGCCCCTATCGGACTTACCTATTTCGAGGGATATGCCTATCGGTTTTTTCATACTTTAATAATAGCCATAGTTGAACGAGCTTCTATCGTTTCAATAGAATCATTGCCAGTTAGTATACTTTGCCCTTCGTCCCAATCTTCAAGATGGGCGCCCAGTATCATTTGCCAACCATATTCTTTTAAAATTTCAATAGCTTGTTGTTCTTGATCAGACAACATTTAGTACCTCCTGTTTTCTCATCCTTGCTTTATATGCCGCTATAACTTTTGGCGTATGCAGTTTTGTTGCCAATGCTTTTGATATAACATCAGCATTGGAAGGATCATCCCCAGGCATTATCCAGCTTCGGTGATATTTTTTTGATACCTCGACACCATCGTCAAAGATTCGGGTTATCCGGCGGACTGCTATCTTACCATCTTCTTCGATTACTCGATCGTAGGTGACTATTTCTTCAATGCCGGTTCCAGTTGGTTCTGATTTCTCTACCTTAAAATCAGCCTTGACCTTCTTATCAGTAATCGCCACAACTATATCCTTTGACCTATCATCCCAGCCTGTCATATCTTCTGGATCAGCGGGAGTCCAAGCAGTTATTTCCCTAACCTCATCAAGAACTGTTCCGTCAGGAGCAATAACGTTTTCTTTATGCTTCACAAAACTTTTACTAATTATCTTCTCGTCTTTGACATATTCTACAACCTGCCTTAATTGCAGATTGCCAAGTTCGGTTACTGAGTGATGGAATTTTACACTTTTAGTTAGTGGCATTTGAGCCTCCTATCCTATATCATAAACAACATTAAGAGCAAATTCTGTGGTGGCTGCATATACATGAGCTTGAGTAAGAGCAGATACGGCAGTATTCTCAAAATAATACATATTTACTTGAACAGCACCAGTAATAATAAGACTCGGAATAGAACCAGACGTTATTCCTACTAATCCAGTTGCATATACTGATGTTGGGCAATGAGCAATATTGCTTGCCATAAAAGGTAATCCACCTACATAAACAGATCCGCTTCCTGCTCCAATCACATTAATTTTAACATAACAATGTAATCTTACTGAATTGCCTATTTTAGTATAAGACCCAACTTGACTTAAATAAGAAGTAACAGGAGTTGCGCCGAGCAAAACTGTCGGCGTCCACGTCCCCTCCTCATAATCATCCAGTGTGTTCGGGTCTGCACTCGGAACTGCGGTGGCGGGAAAGCCAACTTGACCAGACGTGAGATGTACATGATCGAAGGTTGGGCCGTCAGTTACAAGCAAACCAACCGTACCTGCCTGCGGCAACCCCGTACAGTTAGTCAACACACCAGCAGAGGGCGTGCCAATATTAGGTGTTGTAAAAGCTGGATTGATTAAATCCGCCTTCAACTCCATTTCATCCCGAACAGCATTCTTGCTCGGTGCTATTGTTGTAACACCATTCCAAGTTGTAGCATTATAAGCAATATCAGATACAATATCTCCACTTTCAAGTTTAGTTGCTGTTATATCTGAATCAAACCTCCAAATGTCTCCAGCACCAGTATATATACTTCCTTTTATTGGTGTAGCTACTAAAGCAGTAGCTTCAGCTATAATAGTTGGAGAAGTTGTAGAAGTTCCACCGAATATATATTTATTAGCCCCTATTCTATAATAATTTGCAGACCGTATATAATTACTAGCATCTACTGTGTTTAATGAAGCATTATTATTAACTACCAAGTTAGTAGCTGTTGCTTTGTTGACTGTTATAGTGTCAACAACTATTAT
>Ga0180009_10005579_pt1 | contig 13461 bp, 7 predicted proteins | sample OS_PC_MetaG_FD_123537 | JGI IMG/M metagenome (GOLD analysis project Ga0180009, IMG submission 123537) | Groundwater microbial communities from the Aspo Hard Rock Laboratory (HRL) deep subsurface site, Sweden - OS_PC_MetaG | ecosystem: Environmental > Aquatic > Deep subsurface > Groundwater... | reverse complement strand
TTGGTTAGTCGTGACTCCTTGGACAATCGCCGCTCCAGGTCCAATGCGCATGGTAGCACCACTAACCGTTGGTGCTACTTCAAGATTATACCCCGGGCTCGTCGTCCCGATGCCGACGTTGCCACTAATATACGTGTTGTGGGCCAAAATTCCATTGGCGACGAAGTTGTGGGTGTTGGCTACTTCTATGTCGTAGACTTGCTCTTCTCCCACATACTCGATGGATTGAATTTTGTCCCAAACGACGTATGGTTCACAGTCATTGCCTTCGGCAGGTTCACAGTTCACAGTTGACAGTTCACAGGAGGAGGGGGAGGAAATGGTGGCGATGGAGTCGCCAGCTTGAAGATAGATGACTTTTGTCCAATTAGCGTCTTGTGATATATTGTTGTTAATGGAACTGTATTTGAATTCATCCCAAGTTAGGTCTTTGTCTGAGTTTTCATCTAATATGGCGGTGGCTTGGTTTGTGGCGTCGTTTGTTAGTCCGCCGGAGGTGTTAGTGTCGTTGAAGTTTTTTGTGTATGGTATACTGTCTTTATATAGCTCGTTAGTTTTATTGAAAGGAGTAAAATGATTAATGTTGAATCTTTGAACTTGGCTAGTATTTCTTGGGGGGTTTTGGTTATTGCTTTTGCTTTGATGATTATTGCTGGGAAGGTTAAGTTTAAGAAGTGAGTTTTCGTTTTTAACCAAGTATGGATAGATGACTTTTGTCCACGCACCATTCGGTGCATGGCTGGGCCACTGTGTGTTATAATTATTTTGCTTATGAACAATGTTCTTAAAACTACTACTCCGGCAGGCATTACTGTCAAACAAAAGCTCAGATTCGGCAAGCCCTGTATTAGGGGAACGAGAGTGGCTGTGGTTGATATTATTAACTTGTTGAGAAGAGGTTACGGGATTAAAGACGTTCCGATTCAATATACTGGCATTACTACTAATGACGCTAAAACTGCTTTGCGTTATGCCGCTCGTGTTTTGGGAAAAGAAGAAGTTTTGGAAATCGGGACTGTTTAAAAAATTATGATCAAGCTGTTTGTTGACGAGTGTGTCAATACCGATGTGATTGGGGGATTGAGGGAGGCTGGGCTGGACGTTTTGACGGTTCGTGAGGCTGGATTGATTGGCACCGATGATGAGGCTGTTTTCAAGTTTGCTATTGAGAATAAAAGAGTCTTGTTGAGTTTTGACAGAGGTTTTGGTGATATTTTTCGATTCAATATCAAGAGAAGTTACGGGGTGATGGTTGTTTTGGTCGGACAGATGAGAAAAGGAGAGATTATTAGGATTATTTTGGGTTTTTTGGCCGTGCTGGGGAAGCGGGCTAGCTTTAGGGGTAAGTTGGCGATTTTGGGAAAGACTAGAATCAGAGTTATCCGTAGGTGATTGTTGTTTAACTTTGTCAAACGTATTACTGTTAGTCCATATTGTTCTAGTTTGGGAAAATTCGTAAGACTCTGATAGACTGCCTTGACTAAGGCCATGGTTTTCTTCCAGACTTCCAGTTTCTCGAAGTTGAATTCTGGAGTTGAGTTGGTCATTGGTTAATTGTACTAAATATGGGTGATTGCCAGTAGTTCTGATTTCTTTGCCTGATTCTGTAATTAACTTAAATACTGGTTTTACTCCCATGTCTAGGAGTTTGTTTATTCTTTGAGGCTCTAGTTTGCCAGTTTCTTCATTTAGAGAGTAGACTTGTGTTCCTGGTTTGACGTCTTTTATTTGTGTTTCTGTGATCTGTGAACTATCTGTTGGTACAACAGATAATAAAGTGTCGCCGGTGACGCATTGGCCTTCGACGTGGAGTTTTTGAACGGGGTTGGTGGTGCCGATGCCGAGGTTCCCACCAGGCATGAGGGCTAGGTTGGTAGTACCACCAGTTTGGATCTGTTTGACGCCGGTGGCTGAGGAGAAGTTGAGAATGGTGGAGTCAGCACTTAAGGCCAGGCTGGTGTTTTGGATGGTGGTGGTGCCGGTGGTGGCTCCCATGGTTAGAGTAGTGGCTGCTTGGGCAAAGTTGACGGTGGTGGCGGTGGTGTTGACTAGGGCAAAGGTAGATGAGGGGGTAGTTAATGAGGTAGTAATAGCTGGTGAGGTAGCAAAGACCATGACCCCGGTACCGGTTTCATCTGTAATGGAGTTGAGCATGACGGAGGAGGCAGCTGAGGAGATGAGGTTAGAGGAAGCGTCTGTAAAAACAGCTCTGCTGGCGGTTAGTTGGCTAAAGTTGGCAGTACCGCCAACACCAATGTTTGTAGAGATATATGCATCACCAATGACGTGGAGTTTGTAGGTTGGAGCTGTGTTTCCTATTCCTACGTTACCTGAGATATATGTATTGTGGGCGATGATGCCGTTGGCGACGAAGTTGTGGGTGTTGGCTACTTCTATATCGTAGACTTGTTTTTTACCGACGTATTCGATGGAGAGGATGGTGGAGAATTGGATGTCTGAAGGGAACGACCCTCCCTCGGCCCGTTGGCCGAGAGGGCCCGACTCGCCATTATCGGGCGAGTCTCCTTTTAGGGTCGCACCCTTCTCTTCACTGACGACGGCGATTTGGTCGCCTGCTTTCAAGTAAATGACCTTTGTCCATTGTGTGCTATACTGATTTTTGATGATTGATTCTAAATTAACGGGATTATTATCTGATTTTTTCTTGGATATATCTAAAGCTTCGTTTGTGGCTACTTTTGTAACTCCTGCCTTGGGTTCGGTAACGTCTGGTTCGGAAATACTGCTTGTGTTGACTAGGGGATTGATGAATGTTATATTGTATTTGTATTTATCTTGGTTATTAGCAGGATATAATGAAGTAAAATGAGCGATATTAACTTTTTGGAGGTTTTCAATTCTTTCACCACTTTTGCTATTCTCTTTGCTATTGCTGTGGGTGTTTGGTTCTTGGTTTCCAAGTCCACTAAGTCTTCTAGTAGGCGTAGTAGGCGGTAAATTGGTTTTTACTAGGTATGGGTGGTTGCCGGTGGTGGTAATGGTTTTGCCGTCTTCGGTGGTGAGTTTATAAACTGGTTGGACGCCCATGTTAAGTAAGCCTTTGATTGGTTGTGGTTCCAGTTTTCCGGTGGCTTGGTTTAGGGAGTAGACTAGTTCGCCGCCTTTGATTTGGTCGATTCGGGTGTATTTGATGTCAAGGGTCGGACCCTTGTCATGCTCTTTTACGATTGGGAGGATGGTGTCGCCAGTGACGCATTGGCCATCTTGGGCGACGGTGAATTTGTTGGTTTCAGAGGCGCCGGAGGAGAGGGAGAGGAGGTTGCCGGTGGCGGTGTCGTTGCCTACGTAGGCGGAGATGAGGTCGCCAGAGGTGAGGTTGGCGTTGGTGACTCTAATGGTATTACCTGAGGTGGTGCCACCGATGGCTAGGATTTGACCGGTGCCGTCGGGTTGTAATGTTATGTTACCGTCGGAGCTGGTGGCGGTGGCTAGGGTAAGAGCTTGACCTTGGATTTTGAAGGTGCCGGCGGTGGAGTTGATGGTAGGGTTGGTGACGCCGATACCAATGTTACCGTTGTTATCTATGTAGGGGATGGTGTTTATGGTGGTGCCGGCGGGATACCCCTGGAGGGTCTCTGTATTTATGGCGTAAGCGACGGTGGCAATTTGTTGTCTGGGTGTTAAGGTTTCGGCGCCGACGGTGACTTCTAACCAAACTGCTGTATTTTCTGAAAAGACGGTGGAAGCGATTTCTGCGCCGCAAACGGTGTCGCCTATAAGGGTGTTAAAGATACCGTCTTGGTCTGGAGAGACGGAGCAGGTGGAGGAGGAGTAGAGTTCGGATCCTGCAGTTAGGGCGTCAAAGAGCTTGAAGACGACGTTGACGGTGGTGGTGATAGGGTTGTCTGAGGAGTCGGTGAGTCTGCCTTGGAAGCTAAGTTGGCGGGTTGGTGGAGTAAGGGTGGTTGGGTAGGCTTGGGATGATGGGGCTTGTTTGATGATTTGGTTGTAGCCAAAAAGACCTAGGGCGGTGGTGAAGAGGACTAGGAGGGCTAAGTGGAGGTAGGGGGTGAAGGACCAAGAGTGGTAGGTTTGGTAGAGGGATTTGACCGCGCCTAACTTTGCTTTGGGCAAACTTGGGCGGGTAAACCAGGCGAGGGGTGGGATGGGACGGATTCTGGACAAGCCCCCGCTGAGCGGGACTCTGGCAGAATGACGGAGGAAGGGGTTGGAGGGGATTAGATTGGTGGCGAGGGCGAAGGCGGTGAACTTTTTGATGGCAGAGAGACGGCGATTGATGACTGATTGGCCTACTTGGGTTAGTTTGAGGTAGTTTGTGTAGGTTTTTAGGTTAAGAGGAGTGAGGATGTTTGTGATGGATTTTGTGCCTGTTTTGCTGGGGTACGACCCTCCTTTGGCCCGATGGCCAATGGGCCCGCGGCCGTAGCCGCTCCTGTTAGGGTCGGACCCCTGGGTCAGATACTTAGCAGACCAGGCTAGGTAGTGATTAAGGTCGGAGGAGTAATTTTTAACTGTTGAATGGGAGAGTTTTTGGGATTGGAGGTAGGATTTGAAGAGGGTTGTCATTCCGACCGAGTCTGCGAGTGGAGGAATCCCTCTGGCTGGAGGCTGTACGGTTGAAAGGGATCCCTCCACGTTGGTCGGGATGACACGGGGTAAATTGATGTGTAAACCGTGTTTGATGGATAAAAATGTGGTGAAACGGCGGATTGAGGCTAGGTGACGGTTGTAGGAGGAGGTGGGGAGGGTGGATTTGATGTGGTGGAGGTAGGAGGAGAGGTTTTCGTTTGTCATTCTGGCTCGTTCGTCATTCTGGGGACGAGTCTGCGAGGACTCCGGAATCTGATTCTGGATGCGCTCGAGGACTTGCTTACCAGAATGACGGCTACTATTTAGCCAGGAGAGGAAGCGGCGAATGTCTGAGACGTAGTTTTTGACGGTGACAGCGGATAAAGGTCTGTCCTTTGGACCTTTTAGATCTTGAAGGAAGAGTTTGAATTGGTTTAGTAGTTCCTGGGCAGGAGGCATGGTGTTACTTGGCTGCGATTAAGAATAATAATATGGCTGGGAGGAGGAAGGCCAGAGTGGCGGTGATGATTTCTAAAAGATTATTTTGTATAGATTCCCGCCTGCGCGGGAATGACGGGGGAATGTGCGGGAATGACGGGGGAATGTGCGGGAATGACGAGGAAGAGGAGAGAGTTATTTGGTGGAAGTCTTGGATTTTCATGGTTTGTTAATTGATTGTTGATATCTGTCCTGCTAGGTTTAAATTAGACGTTTTTATACTGTCTTATACTACTATAATAATAAGGAGAGTGGCTGTCAAGAGGGTGATTTAAGTTGATAAAGACAGGTTCCACATCTGAAGAGATAACCTAGCGGTTACACTTCCGATGAGAAACCTTTCATTTATTACCGAAAACGGGTGCGGGGAATGTATAAATATATGCGGAGAATAGATTCTGGACAAGCTCCCGCTGAGCGGGACTCTGGCAGAATGAGGGATTGCGGAAATAGGGGAGTTTTCACGGAGTTGTACACAATATGCTATATGATATCCTAAGTGGTGGTTTGAAGTGGTGTGGAGTGATTTGATTGGGTGCGGAGAAAAAGACCTAAAGGGTGGCGGATTCTAAGATAGAGATTCTTGGTTCATGATTATCGTAGACTCTGTGGTGGATTACTTTTTGTTCTTGTTTTGTACTTGTTATTTCTTTGTATATTTTGTCTAGATAGGTAAAGATTTCGTTTCTAAATTTGGTTCTTTCTTCTGATGCTTTTTCTAAGCCGTCATCTATTTTTTTGTCTAACTTGAAGTATATTTGGGCTCGACCCTGAGAACCGTCTTTGGCTATTTCAGCCCTTTCTTTACTGGCTTGCTGAGCCATTTTGTATAGATCAGCCCTTTCTTTACTGGCTTGCTGAGTTGTTTTGGTGAGATTGTCTATTTTTCTGCCTAGAGCTGTAATGGGATTAGTGTTTGTTTTTGAGGTCATATGTTTATTAAAGCATTATTTAAGTTAAGGGTCAAGAGGACTGGGAAGAGAGGTGGGGATATAAATATTGGTTTAGGGTGATGTTTGTTATGATGGCGAAGAAGGTGATGGTGAAAACGGAAGGTATGAAGATGATTGAAAAGATGGAGAACATTATAGAGAGCCCCAGAGGTAATGATCTAAGACTGGTGGATTGGATTTGAAGACGTTCTAGAGGGGTTAGAGAGTCTTTTGGCTTTAAATCTAGGGGAATAATCCATTTGCCATCTGAAGAAGTGAAGTTATTTTTGTCTATTATAATTGGTTCAGAGTGGTAGATATAAGGCTGTTGTTGAGGTTGTAGATGAGGTTTTATGTATTTATCAGGGTAGGTGTAGCCGGGATGGGAGGCGACGATGCGGTAGGCGTCTTGTTTTTTAAGCTTGAGGTTGAATCTACCATTGATGTCGGTAACGATTTTTTTAAGTGGATGTTTAAGAGAGTAGATTGAAAGGGTAGTGAAGGGGAGGGGTTTGGTTACGGTTGTTTGATTGAGTAGTGATAGAGATAGGGTTATGTCGTCTTTTAGGATTAAAAAGGGAGGAATGAATAGCGAGTATAGAAGTTTGGGAAAGAGTGATAGTTTGATGCTGGCGCCGAAGGCGGTCATGGCTAGGTGGGCGAGGAGGGTGAGGAGGGAGAGGGGAATTAGATAGGTTCCCGCTTGCGCGGGAATGACGGGGGTGGGGATGACGGGTTTGCTTGGTTTTTGCGGGGGGGGAGGGGGAACTTCAGGGGTACGACCCTCCTTTGGCTCGATAGCCAATGGGCCCGCGGCTGGAGCCGCTCCTGTTAGGGTCGGACCCCTTTCTGGATCCTTGATTAATCGGAGCAGGATAGGAATGGGGGTATATTGAATAGTAAATGTGGGGAAGATGTTGGAGTTGCCGGCGGCGTCGGTGGCGGAGAGGTAGGCGAAGTAGGTGATGTTTGGTTCTAGGTTGTAGAAGCGGTGTTCCCATTCGCCGTCGGGGTCGTTGATTGTGATGGTTTCATGACAAGGGTCGGACCCTTGACATAGGGAGAGTTTAAGGTTGGAGAGAGCTTCTACTTTACCTGATAGAAGGGGGTTTTTGTTGGTAACGGTAAGGTGGCGTTGATCGTAGGCTGGGATAGTGTAGGGGTCGTTTGTGGCCCAGTACATTGCTGTTTTGTCTACGGCTAGAAGGATGATTATTGGATTGGTGGCGTCGACGGTGAAGGTGTGTGTTTCGGATGTGGCGGAGTTGCCTTGGGAACCGTAGGCAATGACGTACCAAGTGTGTTCGCCATCTGAGATGGGTGTGGTTAGGGTGGTGTAGATGATGTTGTCTATGGCGGTGGAGTGGGCGATGTGGCTGGCGACGATGATATCGTCTAGATATAGATTGTAGTGGCTGACGCCGGTGTCGCAGGTGGAACGGGTCCAGCTAAACTGTTCGTAGCGGTTGTTGGTGATGGAGTCGTCTGTGGGAGTGCGGAGGATTGGGGCAGTGACGGTGGAATCGGCTATGGTGGCGGAGTTTACGATGTCGCCGGAAGATTGGGGGTTGGTGACAGCTAAAACAGCAGAAAATAGAAGAGCAGAAAAAATTTTGAGCATTAAGGAAAGTATAATGGAAAAATTTCAAGGTTGCCGAACAACTGTTTTTGCTAAGAAGCAAAATCCAGGTTACGGAACCTAGAAATTATTTGTGGAGTTCTTGTTTGAGCTTGGCGACCTCTACTTCTAGTTCTTGTTCGTGTTTTTTATTTTTCTTGGCGTAGTGTTTGACTAGGAAGATAACGGCGGCGATGAAGATGAGAATGTAGATGATTAGGGCGACGGGGATGACGGTGAAGTAGATGATGGCGTCTAGGTTTTTACCTTGGCTGCCGTAGGCGGCTTGGAGGTGGGCTTGGTAGCGTCCAAAAAGCCATTTGGTAGGAATAGTATTTAGGTAGGCTCTTTCTGTTTCGGGGAAGATGTTTTGCTCGTCTAGGGGGAGGTGGGTGAGGACGTCGCCAAACATGTTGCTGACGGTGATGACACCAGTGGGGCGGATGTGAGTTGGAGATTGGTTGAGGATGGTGGTGTTGATGTCTAAGGGGCCGTGCTGGGAGAACTTGGGGAGGTGAAATTTGGTGACTAGGGCTTGTTCTTGGTAGTCGCCGGGGATGGTGATGTAGATTAGGGAGGCGATGCGGGGAGCGATGGCGGCGGCGGATTGGGAAGTGTCTATAGCTGAGCCAGAAATGGCTTCGAAGATGAGGGCGGTGTAGTGGCCACCGGGGAGGGCTTTTTGGTCTGCGTTTATCTTGAATTGAATTTCGACCTTATCATTAGCGGGGATGGTGAGGCGGTCGTAGGGAAGGGTGATCCAGCTGGCGGCGGAGTAGTTACTAGCGAAGTTTTGGTCTTCTAGGAATACGGGGGTGCCTTGATTGTCTTCTACTATAAAGTCAACGGCTTTTAGGGTGCCGGAGATAGGGGTTTCAGATATATTGATGAGTTTTAGGATGCCGGTTGAGGCTTCGCTTGGTTTCATTTCCATTTGTTGGCGGACGGGGGAGATGGTTAGGGGGATGGAGTCGATGGCGAGGGTGGGGGATATAAAAATTGCGAGGAGAACTATAAAAAACGTCATTCTGGGGACGAGTCTGCGAGGACTCCAGAATCTGATTGAATGGATTCTGGACAAGCCAGAATGACGAAGTGAGCCAGAATGACGAATAGAGTTTGTGGGCAGTAATTTTTTCATTGTTGTATATTTTTAAGATTCTGGACAAGCCAGAATGACATAGTATTAGAAGATGGCGGTGGCCGTGTAACGGACTTTATTAAAATAATAACCGGCTGGTTGAGTGGCGGTGACGTCTATTCTGTAGCAGACGTAGACTTGGGAGGCGTCGACGGGGGCGGCGTTGGTCATGATGGTCTGGGCGGCTTGGCTGTCTTCTTCGTCGGCGAATTGCTTGGCGTTGTAGGTGGCGGTGGTGTCGTCGTATTCAAAACTGGCTTCTGCGGCGGTGACTTCTTCTAGCGAGTAACCAAGGCCTGGATAGCTGGCGGGGTCGGCGCCCCAGTCTTTTAGAGTTTCGTGGGTACAAACCACGGCGCCACAGGCGGTGTCTTTGATACAGTTGACGGCTTCGCCAACGTCACCTGTACAAGCAATACCGTCTTTACCCATTTGGTCGTTGGCTATAGCGGTGACGGCGTAACCACCGTCGGCGTTGGTGGAGACTTGCAGGAGCTGGCTGGTGTTGTGGGTGGCGGCTAGGTAGGTGGAGGATATGGTGCCCCAAGGGATGGAGTAGGCGGTGGAGTCGGGGGAGCTGGCGGTTCTGGTAATGCCGCATGAGCCGGTGGTGCCGGAGTCGGCGGTGACGGCGGTAATGGAGAATGATAGGGTTTCGTCTATAGTTGCCGAGACCAAGACGGCTTCTATGGGGGCGACGGAGACGTCGACGGAGTCTATTTTCTTACCAGTTGCGGCTGGGTTGCCGTCGTAGGTGGCGATGGTCCATTGGTAGGCGTCGGCGGTGCCTTGGGTGTGGCCAGAGGTGACGGGGGCGGGATTAATTAAACCAGGGGAGGAGTCGATGGTCATGGTAATGGTGCCGGCAGTGCAGGCGGCGGTGGTAGTGGCGTCGATTTTATGGCTAGTGCCTGCGCCGGCGGCGGTGATGACCTCTGTAGCGTTCCAAGAACAGCCAGTGCCACCGGAAACGGTGACGTCGGCGGCGACGATGGAGTGGAGATCCCAACCGTTGGCTGCGGTGGTGGCGGCGGTGTCTGGAGCACCGTCGTTGCCGTTGGTGGCTATGGATGGAATTGAAACACGGATATAGCCGTTGGCGGGGATATCGTTATTAATTGTAAAAGCTATGGTGACGGTGCCGGATTGGGTGGCGTAGACGGCATCGCCGACTACAAGTTGGTTGGTGATACCGGTGGCGATGGCAAAGTTGGTGCTATCTATTATAGTGCCAACGGTGGAGTTTGCGTTACTGCCAATATTGATGGTGTCATTGGGAAACAAATGATTGGTGTCGTTGTCTGCATTGCTTGAGCCTTGGATGGTGAATGTGGTGTCGCCGGGATTGGTGTTGCCGACCCCAATTTTGGCGTAGTAGGAAAGGCGGGAGTTTGATAGGGTGATAGAGGCGGAGGTGAGGGCGGCGGAGTCTAGTTGTTTGGGAATGAACAAGCTTGCAACAGGAAGGACTAGGATAAATAAAAATAATAGATGTTTTCTGCTCATGTGATTCATTGTGGAGTAGTTATTTAATCTTGTCAAGTTTTTGGTCATATAAGTACACTATGCATGGAGGGGGGGGGGGATGTCAAGTGTTAGTTTTTTTCTTTGTCATTCTGGGGACGAGTCTTCGAGGACTCCAGAATCGGACTGACTGGATTCTGGATGCGTTCGAAGACTCACTTACCAGAATGACGGACAGAAGGAGAGGAAGACTTAAATTTTAGGATGAATTTGAGCCACGCCTAACTTTTGCTAGGAGGCAAAACTTGGGCGGGTAAAGAGGACGATTTTTTAAAAGTGAGAATTGATTTCAAAATAATTAGACTCAGAATTAGGGCGATAGAGGCTTTGACGGGCAGAAGAACAAGATTAACGGAGTTTTGGGATGAGCCGTTTTCTGAACGGATGTTTAGACTGGCAGAGAATTTGCCAACGTGTGTGATTTTTGGATTAAATTTAAGAGAGGACCCGCCTTCGCACGAGGCTTCGGCGAGGCAAGGAGCAATGAGTTCACGGGTGGATTGGGCTAGGACGTTGACGGGAAGGAGTGATTGTATATGGGTAACCTTGGTACTTTTGTGGATCTGGAACAAGCCGTGGGCTTGGGTAAGGTGATTACCTAAGTTTTCTAGTTTGGCGGTGAAGTGGATGGGGGAAAGGTTGTCTAGTATGTAGGTTTGACCGATTTTTATATATTGTGTGTTGGTTGGTTTAAGGTCGGCTAGTTTCAAGATGGTTGGTGGGGCGGTTTGGTTGGCGATGGTGAGGAGGATGTTGGAGCCAATGGAGCCGGAAATGGAAGAGGAAAAATCTGCCACCTCGGAGGTGGAAGATATGAGGAGGGTGGCGTAGTGGTCGGTTGTGGGGGCGGTGTTTGGGATTTTTATACTTAAGACCAGTTGGTCTGATTTGTTGGCAGGTAAGGTAAAGGGCTGGCCAAGTTTGATGTTGGTGTTAATTAAAGAAAAATATGAAAGCCAAGCAGGGTTTGACTGGGGTTGCAGACTGGGGTTGCCTTGGTCGTCTTCTGGTAGAAAGGGAACGATTCTGGGGGTGAGTTTGATGGGGTTCGAGCTATTGTTATATATAGTAAAGACTTGGGAGATGGATTTGCCGGGTTTGATGGTGGCTTGGAGTAGGGGAGGAGAGATGCTTAGATTCAGACCCTGGGCGTGGGTGGGGTTTATTGGCCAATGAGCACCAATGAGCACCAATGCCACCCAAAACGTCATTCTGGGGACGAGTCTGCGAGGACTCCAGAATCTGAACGGATGGATTCTGGACAAGCCAGAATGACGAAGTGAGCCAGAATGACGAAAAGGGAGGACAGTCCTGTCTTTCGTTGTCATTCCGACCGAAGCGATAGCGTAGTGGAGGAATCTCTGAACTTGTTTCAGTCTCGCATTCGCGAGGGATCCATTCGACTTCGCTCCGCTTCGCTCAGGATGACAAGAGGGGATGACAAGGGGGTTAGAGGAGAATCTCCTAAGGTGGTCATTCTGAGCGATAGTGAAGAATCTAGCGAAGCGTAAGGATGCGGTGTAAGAACACCTAGATCCTTCAGTCGCAGACTTCTTCAGGATGACGGGGAGAGTGGTTGATTTGAGTGGGGTATTTTTCATAATTAAAATGATGGTATGGCGATGAATCTAATGGCGGTGGTGTAGTAGCCGGCGGGTTGGATGGCGGAGATGTTGGCTTTGTAGGTGACGGTGGCGGCGGAGGAGGTGGCGATGCCAGAACTTGACATGACGGTGGCGGGGGAGTCGGTGTCTTCGTCGTTGGCAAAGGGTCTGTAGTAGGTTGAGTCGACAAAATCAGCTGTGTCTACATCTGTGCCAGACATGTTGTAGCCAAAACCGTAATCGGTGTTGCTGGCCCAAACGTTGGCGTTGGTGATGGTGCAAGCGGTGCCTGAATCGCAGGCGGTGTCGGGGACGTCGTTGGTGTTGGCTCTTAGTTCGTGGTTCTCTATGGCTTTGACGGTGTAGCCGTAGGCGTTGCCGGTGGAGATGGTTAAGGTATTGGTGGCGGTGGAGGGAGTTTGAGCTGTTAGAGTGCCTAGGTCTATGGTTAGGTCGGAGATGGTGAAGGAAAAACGAATAATGGAGTTGATGTACTGGAAGCCGGCGCGGACGCGGTAGCCACTGGAGTCGAACTGGCCTTGGAAGGTTTGGCCGACGGTGTCGGTTAGATTATAGGTTTCGGAGAATTTTCTGCCACCGGTCATGTTGACGGTGCCCATGTCTATTCTAAAGGTGTCGGAGCGGAGATTTTCGGCGTATATAGGAGTTACTATAGTGATAAAAAATAAAAGCATGATTGTTATGGTTATCGTCATCCTCGCGAAAGCGGGGATCCAGAATTTGTATAGATTCCGCATCAAGTGCGGAATGACGGGGGAGGTGTGCGGAATGACCGAAGGAATAGGTTGTGTCTGATGGGGTTTGATAGATTTGATGGAGTGGGGGTGATACATTTGTTGTTAGCCTTGAGAGGGCTTTATAAAACCCGAATATTAATCTGTTTCTTCGTCTATAGTTATTTTTAAGTTATTAGCGGATTTATGAAGGTCGATAAGATTTTTATGGGCTTTTTTAATTTTCTCTTGAAGTCTAAAAGGTAAAAGATTAGAACCAATGATTTGGCTGGTGGTTTCTAGAACTTCTGTGAGTGAAGGTTTGGCTTTGGTGGCTATCCATAGTAGGGTGTTGGTTTCTTCTTTGCTGATGGAGTCTTGGTTTTTTTGGTTTTCTATGAATTTTTTACCAAAGATAACGGCTAGTGGGGTAATAAGTAAGAGCGAGGCTAGGTTGATAAGTTCTGATGTATTAAGAGATAGTTTGGAGGAAATTAGAAAGACTAGAGTAAGGATAAGGCTGGTGATTAGTGCTTGGATGGGTTCGAAAAACAGAGCTAGGGTGAAGAGAAGAATGTCTAAAAGGAAGAAAAAGGGTGAGGTAAGGTAGCCGGTGGAGAAGATCATGAGCAAAATTAGGCTTAAAAAGATGGTGGTGGTGACTAAAGGTAGCTTTTTGGTGAAGAAGTAAATAATGGCTAGAACGGCGGCAAGTTGTAAGTTGTAGGCAGAGAGCATGGGGTTGGTGGTCCAGGCGTAGATGAGGCCGGTGGCGAGGGTGATTAGGCTGGTGTGGGCAATTAAGTTTAATGGCATAAATTAATAATACACTAAAGTTTATTGTTTGATATTTCATTGT
>Ga0180009_10005578_pt1 | contig 13462 bp, 14 predicted proteins | sample OS_PC_MetaG_FD_123537 | JGI IMG/M metagenome (GOLD analysis project Ga0180009, IMG submission 123537) | Groundwater microbial communities from the Aspo Hard Rock Laboratory (HRL) deep subsurface site, Sweden - OS_PC_MetaG | ecosystem: Environmental > Aquatic > Deep subsurface > Groundwater... | reverse complement strand
TTATCCTAAAACTGGCATTTTGTACGGGACTCGTGCGATTCCAAATAACCCCATCAGTATCGCAACCAGGTTGCTCTGGTGAAGTACAGCCGGAGGGAGGTCCTTGCCAGGTAGCTGCTTGAGTCGCGATTATACTTATAGCAGCAATGCTAAAAACACTTGTTGCCAAAATAACAATAGATTTTTTCATAGACATAATCAAATTCTTTGTCATTATAGCATGTTTTTAAAATTGTTGTTGCGGTTTTCCACACCCTCACCCATCCCCCTCTCCCAACCCTCTCCCCCGCAAGCGAGTGAAAGGGCTTAGCGTTTAAAATTTAATATTTTATTTATTATTATTTCGGTATTTTCGTAAACCTGCGAGTTGGCAACTCTCAAAAAAGTTACACCATATTGCTCTATTAATTTTTGCCGAGCTATGTCCTGGAGTTTAATATCTTCTCTTTCATGAATTTTTCCATCAACTTCAATTACCAACTTTAATGATTTGCAATAAAAATCAACGATAAACCAATCGAAAGAGTGTTGCCTGCGAAAATGCAATCCAACATCCCTTAGTTTCTTAAGCTCTTCCCATAACATGTATTCGGCAACAGTTTGTCTTTTTCTTAAAATCTGTCTTTTAGATTTACTTTTAAGATATGAGAATTTATACATAATTAAATTATACCAAATCAATAAGTCCCTTCTCCTGTATACGGGAGAAGGGGTTGGGGATGAGGGAAAAATGTCCGAAAAAAATAAACCCCCTGTCTAGTGACTAGGGGGTGGAGAGCTTCGCGTTGCACGAAACTCAGTTGCAGGTTGAACGGTAGATCATGGCGCCGTATTCACCGTGACCTCCCATGATAAACAGGTTGGACTCGGGCACGTGCATGACAGAACCTTCGTCCCACAGATCTGCACTGGGAGCAGTCCAGTCGAGCAGACCGTCGGACTTGACCTGACCCATCCAGACCTTGCCGATAGCGCCGATTGACTCATAGGCCTGAACGACGTACTCGGTGGCTGACTTCTTGGCCACACCGCCCATTCCATGGTACTGGGCGTAGGTGTTCAGCTCCCAAGTGTTGCCGACACGTTCGAGGGTGACACCATGAGCGCCATCATCTCCTGTGATCGCAACATCGCAGTTGGAGCTGCCATCAATCCGACTGAATTGCCGGGCGACGGTGGAAATCTGGACCGCAACCCATGAGCTTCCGTTCCACTGCTGAGCGGTTTGAACTTCAGCCCACGTGTTACCATCCCAGTGCAGGATGATAGCGCTCTGCTTGGTCATATTTCCAGCATCGGACGGGTCGTACTTCATGCCGACGAGATAGACATCAGTGAAGCTGGAGCCCCACATGTTGTTTACCACGAATTGCATGGGCGCGAAGGACGGGAGTGTCGCTTCCGAGAAAGTCGAACCGTTCCACTTGTAGATCTTGGTGTCCGAATCAGGCACAGCGCTGCGAGCAGCGATCCAGAGCGTCGAACCCGAACCCCAAGAAGCAGACGAAAGCTTGCCCGCGAGGTAACTTGCACTTATCTGATCCCACCCGGTTCCGTTGAACCTAAGCGCGACCGTACCACCGGAGCCGGATCCGTTGTTGCTTGCATTGTACACGGTGTAAACACCGCTGCCAGTGCAAGTCAGGCTCGGGATTCCCATGGTAGGACTTCCAGCAACCGGAAGGTTGACTTGGTTCCAGGTCGTACCGCTCGTGTTGCGAGCGATTCTCCATTCGTTGTACGTTCCACCCGCGACGAAGTGATCACCGAGGGAGTTAGCACAAGAGTCGAGCACCCAGCTCCAGTCACCGGCCGTGAGAGTGTCTTGCGTCCAAGAGCAGTTCATCCCGCTTCCGGGAGCCTGCGGCATGGAGCAGTTACCAAAGTTGTGCTGAGGCGCTTGGCAGTTGGGTGCCGAAGCGCAGCTCAGCTCCTCACAGTCGATCTTGCCGTTGCAATTGTCGTCGATGTCATTGTCGCAATCGACTTCGGTGGCGACCGGTACGCAAGCGCCAAGGTTGCAAGAAGAGTTACAGGGACGAGTCCCTGGTCCTCCGCAAGCGTTGGTGCAAGTGACAGGTGCCGAACCGAGCGCGCACTCATAATCGTTGTCGATGTTGCCATCGCAGTCGTCGTCCTTGCCGTTGCATTGCTCTGCCGGAGGCATACATGCACCATAGGTGCAGTTTGCTTGACAGTGCTCCTGACCCACGCTGTTACACGTGGTGGTACAGGCGACAGGGTCGGAACCGAGCGCACATTCGTCATCTTCGTCGATCTGCCCGTTTTGGTTGTTGTCCACGCCATCGCAGACTTCATTGCAGGCAGAAAAGCCATCACAGTCATCGTCAGCGCAGTCGATCTGGTTGTCGCCGTCGTCATCGATCTGGTTATTGCAGATCTCGGAGGGCGCACAGAACGACTCACCGTAGCAATCGGGGTCGGTACAGCCAGCTTTGCCGTCACAGTCCTCGTCCGACGTATCGTTCGCACCACTGCAAACCTCTTGAGGAGGCGTACAAGCGGACAGCGTACAGTCGTCGTTGCAGGTCTGCGTTCCACTCATCACCCCGGAGGGATCGCAAGCGGTTTGGCAAGCCACAGTACCCGAGCCATAGACACATTGGAATCCGTTGTCGATGTTGCCATCTTGGTCGTCGTCCAGCCCGTTACAAACTTCAGCAGGCGGAAGTACATCAGCCTCTTCGCCGCCATCGGGCTCGATGACATCGGGTTCGGCGTCTTCGGCCGCGTCCGTGCCCGCATCTTGGTCGATGCAGGGCTTGGAGTTGACCATGGGATCCTGCCAAAAGCCGTCGATGCATTCGAGGGTCGAACAAGGATCCTTCTTGCCATCCGGTGAACACGGCTCGCATGACGTGTGTGTAGAAGTCACGCAGTAGCCATCCGGCTTGTCGGTGTCGCCACCCTCGGGGGTGGTGTCCTGATCAGCCGTGCCGGTATCGCCGGCGTCGGTTGTGAGTTGAGGTTTCTCGGTCGCGCTGGGCGACCCGCCTCCTCCGCAACCCCACAGTAGGGCTGCGAAAAGAAGCACGATGTAATGCAGCGTGGTGTTGCGGTTCATGTTTCTCCCCTTGCGTTTAGTCGCAAAAAGCGACGGTTGGTTTCTAATTACCGTTCTATTGCCAAAAGAACACAGCATTTTTTGCTCTATGTAGAGCAATCAATGTCTATAATTAGCATAAAACGAAAGGATTGTCAAGACAAGGGTAGTAATATTTGGCTTAACCTAGCATCAAAAATGATGTTATCAACAGATGATTTTGCAATCTAATTGCAATTATGCATATTCACAGTATTATTTATCAAATTTTTATCACTAAATTTCACAACCGTAATCATATTTAATTGTTTTTATGTCTGTATTATCCGCGCTCTAATCAATTATAAAATTATGGTATAATAATAAAACTATGGATCATCAAACATCAATAAGTAGGTACATACTAGTTGTACTAGCAATCTCTGTTGTCTTTACAACTTTAGTACTAGTCGCATTAAACGCTTGGGTTGGAAATAATAGGTTGTCGCAACTTAGTACAAATGTACCCGGCTTAAATAATCTATCCGGTAAAAGCTATGATGAAGGTTATAAAGATGGTTATAATGATGCCAAGGAGATGTATAAAATAAATCCATTAGCCTTATCAGATGAACAATATTCTTTGAACGGAACTATAGTTAGTGTCGATACAGAAAAAATTGTAATAAGAAAATCAGAAACAATGGAAGATGTGACTGTCAATATTTCTACAACAACGGCAATTATAAAAAGAGTTGCTTTAACACAAGAGCAATTGGATGAGAAAATTAAAAATTGGGAGAAGATGGATGATGAAGGTGTGCTGAATCCCCCACCATTACCAATCGATGACACAACGGTAACATCGGCGGATTTGATAGCAGGACAAACTGTTTTAGTTAGTGCAAAAGATAATATCTATGGATTGGATTCATTTGAAGCGACTTCAGTCGTAATAAATTCCGATTAATTGAAAATTCAAATAATTATAGCAACCTTAAGGTTGCTATTTTTTATATATTAAGTTTTAATACTAGTCATGGAGGAAAAAAATGCAAAACGCACCTTTTATCCGTTTACACAAAGGTCACTTGGAGCTTTGGTATTGGTATCCGGACTCGATAGGTCATAAAGTTGGTTATCAATTTAATATTAGAACTCAAGACGGACAAAACTGGCGAATGGAAGTATTTGGAAGAGCAACTTGCGGGATGAGTACTCGTTTGGATATTAGATTGTTTTTTGGTAATGAAAGCATTTCAGATTTTATTCAATCGGCATGTCGTGATATTAAAACAAATAAATTAATTACAGCCAAAGCTTTATTGCTTGAAACAAATGGTTTTAATATGCTCAGGGATCTTCAGATAGAAATACGGCCATAAAGCCGTTTAACTTCTAAAACCCGAAAGGGTTTTTATTCTTTACTAGTTTTTGGTCCCAAGGCCATTAAGATGATTGGAAGTATAAGCCAGGCGGTTCTTCCGTAATCACTTATAAAAATATTACGCGTTTGTTCACTAAAAGCACTAGCGACTTCTGCAGGTAAAAATGAAAGTGTGATACTGATCAGCAAGCCAACTTGCAAGATACTAAATAGAATAACTTGCCACCATTTACCGGGAGCTGAATTTTCTCCAATGGTTTTGATTAAAGCGCTACGAGATAACAAAAAGAACAACAAAACAAAAACACCTAAAAACAGAGAAATCCTTAAAACTATATTTTCTGTTAGTTGAAAGGCTAAATTTACTTGATCGATCAATGGTGCATTACCAACCACGGCCAGTGCCATGTAAATGGATACTAAAATTACGATAATCCTATCTCTGCCTAACGAAAAACCATAGAGCAACGCTCCAATGGCAAAAAATAAATAAATGAATAGATCCCAGCTTGGCGTTGCCCAGTTTATGCTCGCCAATAAGGACATAACAGAATCCATATAAAAGTATTATAGCATACTTTACTTGGCTTACGCCTAGGATGACAAAGTGTTCAATTACAATTCATTATTTTGCAGATCTTCCAAGATCTTTTTTTGTTCACGAGATAATTTTTTAGGCACGTCTGGTAAAACGGTAACCAAGTGATCGCCGCGTCCATAGCCGGATAAATACGGTACACCCTTGCCTTTTAGTTTAAAAACAGAACCAGATTCTGAACCTGAAGGAATTTTTAACACCACAGGACCATCAACAGTCTCTACATCAACTTTACCGCCCAATGCCATTATGGAAAATGGAATATATGAAGTTGAAATTATGTTGTGATCTTGCCTTATAAAGTTGGAATCCGATTTAACCTTTACACGAATATACAAGTCCCCCGCCTTACCTCCGGCGCCTGGATAATCACCTTCGCCGGTTAGTTTTAAAGCTTCGCCATTGTTCATGCCGGCCGGAATTTTAATCTTTAATTTCTTTTCCTTTTTCTGCATGCCGGTGCCATTACAATCCGAACAAGATTTTTCTGCTTTTTTACCTTGACCATGACAATCAGGACAAGTGACAACTGTATTGATTGTACCAAGCATGGTTTGTTGAGCTTTTTGGATTCTTCCGGCGCCATTACAAGTGGAACAAGTTTTAATTTCTGATGATGGATCGGCGCCCGAACCCTGACATTTTTCACAAGCTGAATTTGTATAAACACTGATTTCTTTTTCTGTGCCAAACACGGCTTCCTTAAATTCCAAATTGATTTCCATCTCCAAATCTCTGCCGCGCTTTTGTCTGCTGCCGCGACCTCCGCCAAAGCCAAACATTCCACCAAGAATGTCACCCAAATCACCCATATCATCCATGTTGATGTTAAAACCGCCTTGGTTAAAATCAAAACCACCAAAACCACCAGCTCCAGGATTAAATCCACCATTTTCAAAAGCAGCAGAGCCGAATTGATCGTACTTTGCCCGACGTTCTTTGTCGCCTAAAATACCGTATGCTTCATTGACATCCTTAAACAACTGCTCATTTCCACTCTTTTTATCAGGATGATGCTCATGAGCTTTACGGCGAAAAGCTTTTTTTATTTCTTCTTCCGAGGCGGATTTTTCTACACCCAGGATTTTGTAATAGTCTTTGGACATTTAGTTAATAATATCAAATTGCAAATAACAAGAGTCTATAAACTTCTTGCTATTTATTATTTGCTATTGATTAGTTTTTTGTTTCGCTTCCGCTTTCTAATAATTTCGGTTCTCCAGCCTCTTGGATCGATCCATGTTGAGCTTCGTATTTTTTAATATTATCTTCCAGAGCATTTACGATACGTTTCATGTGAGCTGGACTAACAATCAAGCGGGAGACGAGCTCGCCTTGTGGTGGATGTGCGAACATGAAATCAAGAACAAACTCTTCTTTGGCATGCATTACTTGCATCATGTTTGCATAACGACCCTGCAAAAGCTCATCAGGAGCTTTGATATTTAATTCGGGCATATATTTTTATTAATTACAATTTATTAGTACATAGTCCATAGTACATAGTCCTGGCTTGGATCGAAGCCAGGACTTATGACTTTGTACTCAGGACTATTTGTCTTTCTTCTCTTCAAAATCAGCTTCTTTGGCTTCACCGTCTTTTTTTTCGTCTTCCGTAGCTTCTGAATTTTGAGCTTCCGGCTGAGCGGACTGAGTTTCAGCTTGTTGAGCTTGATACATAGCTGCACCAACTTTTTGAGCAACTTGCGCCAATTCATCAGAAGCTTTTTTGATGGCTTCCAAATCTTCGGAATCTTTTAATTTCTTTAATTCTTCCAATTTTTCTTCAACGGCTTTTTTATCATCTGTGTTTACCTTATCCCCTGCTTCTTTAAGCATCTTTTCGGTTGTGTAAACCATGGTTTCGGCTGTGTTTTTGATCTCAATAGATTCTTTCTTCTTTTTATCCTCTTCGGCATGTGCTTCGGCATCCTTTTTCATCTTTTCAATTTCTTCTTTGGAAAGATTGGTAGAAGCTGTGATTGTGATTTTAGCTTCTTTGTTGGTAGCTTTGTCCAAAGCTTTAACATTAAGAATACCATTGGCATCAATATCAAATGTTACTTCAATTTGCGGAACACCACGCGGTGCCGGAGGAATTCCGGAAAGAGTAAATCTGCCTAGATTGCGATTGTCGTTAGCCATTTCACGCTCACCTTGCAAAACAACAATTTCTACAGATGATTGACCATCAGCCGCTGTTGAGAAAATTTGAGATTTTGATGCTGGTATTGTTGTATTGCGCTCGATTAGTTTAGTCATAACACCACCCAAAGTTTCCAAACCAAGTGAAAGTGGGGTTACATCGAGTAAAAGCAAATCACCTTTGATATCGCCTTGCATGTTTCCGGCTTGAACAGCAGCACCAATAGCGACAACCTCATCAGGATTTACGGATACATTTGGTTTTTTACCAAAATATTTTTCGACAGCTTGTTGAACCAATGGCATGCGAGTCATACCACCAACCAAGATAACTTCGTTGATATCGGAGATGGATAATTTGGCATCGGCTAAAGCTTTTTTACATGGATCAAGTGTTTTATCTGCCAAATCACCTACTAATTCCTCTAGCTTAGCGCGAGTTAATTTTAACATCAAGTGTTTTGCGCCTGTAGAATCTTGAGCGATAAACGGTTGGTTGAGTTCGGTTTCCATGGCTGTGGAGAGCTCAATTTTGGCTTTTTCAGCCGCATCTTTAACACGTTGTAAGGCGATTACATCTTTTGATAAATCCAAACCTTCTTGCTTGTTGAATTCTTCTACTGCCCACTGGATAATCTTTTGATCAAAATCATCACCACCAAGATGAGTGTCACCGTTAGTTGCTAAAACTTCGACAGTATTTTGCTCTGTGGAGGCATCAAAAGCGACTTCAAGTACGGATACATCAAAAGTACCGCCACCCAAATCGTAAACAATGATTTTTTGATCCTTTTTCTGATCAAAGCCATAGGCCAAGGCTGCGGCTGTTGGTTCATTGATTATACGTTTAACAGTAAGACCAGCGATTTCACCCGCAACTTTTGTGGCTTGGCGTTGCGAGTCATCAAAATATGCTGGAACAGTTATGACAGCCTCAGTGATCTTTTCACCAATACGAGCCTCTGCATCGGCTTTCATTTTTTGTAAAACCATGGCAGAGATTTCCTCTGGAGAATATTCCTTGTCATCCATGATGACACGAACACCCTCGCCTTTTTGAACGAGTTTGTATGGAAGCCAAGCTTTATCACGCTGAACCTCTGCATCGTCCCAACGACGGCCAATAAGACGTTTAACAGAAAATAAAGTGTTGACTGGATTAACAGCAGCTTGACGTTTAGCGAGTTGCCCAACTAAACGTTCTTTGTTTTTTGATATTGCAACGATTGATGGAGTTGTGCGTGCACCTTCAGCGTTTTCTAACACTTTTGGTTGACCGCCCTCCACGATCGCCATACAGGAATTTGTGGTTCCCAAGTCAATTCCGAGAATTTTAGACATATTTTTAATATTGAATATTTTAGATTATTAATTAATTTATGTGACATTCTGTCTGACAAACGACGAAAAGCTTCATAGCCTCTCGGACAGAACCGAGCTAGGCTCGGTTAGCTGTCTATTCTGATTTTTTAACGTCAATTTTTATTGTTTTAGCTTTGGCTTCGACTGATTTTGGAATAATAACTTTTAACATTCCATCTTTAAATTCAGCTTCAGCATTATTTTCTTCCACTCTGGACGGTAATGAGATTTGGCGGAAAATCTGACCAGCGCGAATTTCTTTGCGATAATAATTTTTATCCTCTACCTCTGTTTTGCGTTCACAAGATCCTTTGATGGTAAGGACTCCGTTTTCAACTTCCACACTAACATTTTTAGGATCTGCACCGGCTAAAGGAGTTTCTACAATCACCGAATCTTTAGTTTCGTACATGTCTACAGGTGGAATTAAACCTTGTTTGCTTGGGCTAACCATTGGTACATCCTTAAAGAAATCATCAATGTGGTCAAAGTTGTCGAAAAATGGTGACCATTTCATTATTGAACTCATATATATTGTTGATTATGAATTATGGATTATCTTCTTGATCTTCGTCATGTGAATTAACTATTACTCTTGAAGGTCTAAGAACTTTATTTTTTAGCATCCAACCCGGTTGAACGATTTTGACGATACTATCTACTGGTTTTGTTTTATCCACCTCCTTCCCTACTGCGTTATGTAATGTTGGATCAAATTTTTCTGATTCAGAGATTCTTTTTAAACCAATGTCCTCAAACATTTGTTCCCATAATTGTTTTACAGCCTTAATGCCTGTTATCCAATTTAGAATTTGAGTTTTTTCAGGTTCTGCAACTTTACTGATATCGGGTATAAACTCTAAAGCAGTTTCGTATTGATCAATTGCGGGTAAAATTTCTTGTAAAAGGTTTTCATTGGCAAAGGCTATATAATCCAATCGCGCTTTATCTGTCTGTTTTTCTAAGTTGGCGTAATCCGCTTTAGCTCTTCTCCAGCCCTCAAGGTATTCTGCGCATTTAAGACAATCCGTTTCTGATTCATTCACATCATTAGCTTCATTGTCTTCTACAGCGCCTAGTATTTCTTGATCTTTTTCTTTTTCTTGATTCATAAGCTTATTGCTCTAATAAAATTTTAATTTTTTGTAATAGTGAAATTGATAAGCCGTAATCCATGCGAAGCGGTCCAAGAATTCCGATAAGATATCCGCCTTTTATGGAAGCCATGACAGATCCACACATGGGACCAAAAGGGCATTCGGCGCCGATCAAAGGCGTAGGATTTTCGTAATAATTATTTCTGATTTGGTCCAAAACTTCATCCAACCTATCCAATATGTCGCTCATTGATACTATGCGATTCCAATCCTTGAATTCTGGTTGAGTAAATAATTGAGATAGACCGGTGTAATAGCTATCTGAATTGTTCAGGCCGATTATGACAGCGCTTTGAGATAAGTCAGAAATGACTTTTGCGAGTGATTTAATTTGCCTATCATCAATATCAGAAATTTGTGCCGCTCGTAAGACATCTGAACTTTCTTTTTTAGATAAAGTTCGGGGCTTAAGAATATTCTGCACATAGTATTGATAGCCTTTTTCTGTTGGGATACGTCCGGAAGAAGTATGGGGCTGGGTGATAAAACCTTCACGCTCCAATACTGCAAAATAATTACGAACAGTTGCAGGACTTATAGAGAGCTTGTATTCATTGACCAAATATTGTGAACCAACAGGTTCACCGGTATTAACGGTTTGTTCGATAACATAAGTAAGTATTTGGCGTAGATGATCTTCCATATTTAGCACTCTATAGATTTGAGTGCTAATAATATAACTCATGCAGAAAATCCAGTCAAGAAATAAAAAATAGCTTAATAAAGCTACAAAATATATCTTAATTATAGACTTTTACACAGGTTTAGTATTAATCCAATACGAGCACTTAGCATGGACAAACGATACTGTTTCTGTTAAATAGTTAATAACAGCTTGAAAGGAGCTCTGAATGCAAATCCATGTCGATCTTTCCGCAAAACAACTCGTTGCACTCCATGCCAAACTCGAGGCTCCCGAAAACAAGATTGGTGAAGCAACTTCAGTCGGCGACGATCAACATTACTTCATTCGAATAGCTTCCATTGAGGGTAATGGTGAACCGGAGCGACCTTTTCCGCAGTACAGCGTCAAGCTAATAGTAGCAACTAGCTACAGAACAGGAGTGGGTAGCCATATCAAGACACCAATGGATCGCCTACAGACCGTCTTGCAGGCAATAGACCTGTTCCCCTCCTGATATGAGCTCGCAGACTCTGAACAGTATTCACCTTACAAACCATGCGAAAGCAGGTTTTTTTATTCGTACTGCAATGCTTTGATTGCATTATATCTGGCAGCACGTCGGGCAGGTATGTAGCCAAAAATAACACCAATTGCAGTAGAGACACCCAAGCCCAAAAAGACGCCGTTCCAAGGAATGGCAAAGATCCAACTATCTGATTCAACAGCACGTAGTATTTGTATTCCGCTCCAAGAAATAGCTATACCAGCTAAAACACCAATCATTCCCCCAACCAAGCACAGTACTACTGCTTCGATTAAAAATTGAGAAAGTATGTCACCTTGTTTAGCACCAACAGCCTTTCTGAGACCAATCTCACGAGTACGTTCGGTAACTGTAACAAACATAATATTCATAATTCCAACACCACCGACGATAAGAGATATGGCAGCTATTGAAGCCAGTAAAATTTGTAATATACTACCTATCATTCCTGCCGCTGCAGCAGTATCCTCTTGTGAAGCAATAAAAAAATCGTCTTTTGATAAATCACCCTCAGGATTATCGAGGTTATGAGTATCTCGCAGAATGATGCGGATGCGTTCTTTTGCTTCATCCACAGACATGTTGCCGATCTTTAAAGATAACGAGAAGACAAAATCCTGATTAAGTTGACTCATTAGGGTTGTAACCGGAACATAAATTCCTTTATCCAAATTGGTAAAAAATCTGGTTCCAGCGCGATCTAATACACCAATAACTCTGTAACTTTGTTTTTTTATTTTTATTCGTTTACCGATAGGGTCCTCTTGGCCAAATAAATCATCTGCCGTATCTATTCCCAAGACAACAACATGAGAGGCACTATCAACATCTGATTCTGATATAAAATTTCCTTCTTTAATAGTAGTATTATAAACAGTTGTTTCATCTTGAGTAACGCCAGCTACACGCGGAGTAACACTTGCGCCCTGATACTCGACTAGAAGATCAGAAAAATAGCTAGCACTTATGGCTTGTATCCAATTTTCTTTTTTTAGCCGTTTGTAATCATCCAAATCAACTGTTTGTTTTTGCGTCATATTTGGAGGGCCGGCTGAATTACCACCTCCATCACCCTGCCCGCTCCGAATGATAACAAGATCAGAACCGAATGAGGCCACTTGGCCTAAAATATAATTTTCAGCAGCTTGACCAACTGATAACATCAAGATAACCGACATAACCCCAATCACAATTCCGAGCATAGTTAAAGCAGCCCTTCTCCTGTTACGAATGAGATTCTGCCAGCTTATTTGGAATAGATCGGAAATTTTCATATTTATTCGTTCTTTCTGAGTGCCACAATTGGATCTAGGCCAGCAGCGGTTTTAGCCGGTGCATAACCAAAGATAATTCCTATCAGTGTAGAGACAACTACACCAAATATTATGCCGTTGATTGATATCATAAACGTCCAGCCTGCTAAGTATCCATTTATTATTTGTATAGCAACCCATGCAGCAGCAGAGCCTAGAATTACCCCGCCAATACCTCCGCCTAAAGTTAAAATAACTGATTCAAGTAAAAATTGATTTAGAACTTCGGCGCTCGATGCACCGATCGCTTTACGTAAACCGATTTCATTAGTACGTTCCGTGACACTAACGTACATAATATTCATAATGCCCACACCACCAACAAGTAATGAAATTGCAGCGATGGCTGACAAGAGTATCTGCAAAACTCCGGTGATTGTTGTAACTATTTCAGCTGCATCGGCTGCACTTGAGACATAAAAATCATCTTTAGATAAATCCCCTTCAGGATTATCAATATTATGTAGATCTCGTATTAAAACTTCTATTCGATATTTCGCCTCGTCTGTTGGAAGAGAGGTTTTGATGGACATGTATTGGAAAGTATCATAACTATATTGATCCATCATTGTGGTTGCCGGGATGTAAACCATTTCATCCATGTTCTGAAAAAACTTGGTACCAATTTTATCCAAAACACCAATTACACGATAATTGGTTGAACCTAATTTTATACGCTGACCCACAGCATTACCTTCTCCAAAAACATTTCTTTCGATAGTAGATCCAATAACCGCAACACGCGACCTACTATCAAAGACATCAGATGTAATGTAGTTCCCCTCTTTCATGGTGTAATCATTTATCATCAAATCATCAGGTGTAGTGCCGATAACTTGTAGATTTTGATTGTTTCCTTGATACTGCATGAGATCGTTTTGAAAAATATTTCCGGAAACTCCGATTACCCAAGACTGTTTTTTAAGTGTTTTATAATCATCCATTTTCAATACTTGCTCAACAAATGGCGATGGACTATTGGTTTGCCCTTCTAAAGTTCCACTCTCCATAAATAAAACATCCGAACCAAAACCAGAGACTTGGTCCAAAATAAATACTTGTGCAGATTCACCGATAGAAAGTGCCAAAATAACAGCAGCAATACCGATAATCATGCCAAGCATAGTTAAAAGCGACCTGCCCTTGGTGCGAAGCAGGCTCTGTGATGCACTATCGAATAGGTCGTTTAATTTCATTTTAACTAATTTACACTTATTAGACCTTTAATCAATTACTTATTTTTATAAGCTTTTCTAGTTATCCATTTATCACTAATGGCTTGTTCTAT
>Ga0180009_10005577_pt1 | contig 13463 bp, 15 predicted proteins | sample OS_PC_MetaG_FD_123537 | JGI IMG/M metagenome (GOLD analysis project Ga0180009, IMG submission 123537) | Groundwater microbial communities from the Aspo Hard Rock Laboratory (HRL) deep subsurface site, Sweden - OS_PC_MetaG | ecosystem: Environmental > Aquatic > Deep subsurface > Groundwater... | reverse complement strand
GTCATTATAATACAATTCTCCTGCATTCCTAATTTCTCTTAAAGCTGTTTTAACTGCTGCGTCTTGTCCCTCTTTTTTAGCAGAACCTTTCCGAACTAAAACAATAGCAGCTAAAACGCCGATTATAGCAATTACTGCCAATAATTCAATCAGAGTAAATCCAACTTTAAGGAACCGAGTTCCTTTTAAGGAACTCGGTTCCTTAATTCTGTTCTTTTTTCCAACACAAATAAACTGAGACATTAATGGTCTGAAAAACTTAACTAAATATTAGTTATTATGGACAATTAACCGATGTAGTTGTGCAAGCAACAGTTCCTTCTTCTGCACTACCTTCCCAATCAACACAGAAATAAGGAGGCGTTGTCCCTGACCTTAATTGAGCGCAAGCCACCCAAGTACCTGCTGCGTTAGCTCCCCAAATTATTGTTGAACCATTAGAAGTAACTCCTGCTGCTGCTCTTAGAGCATCAGGGTCACTTTGAAAACCTAAATAGCTATCAGTACCACTTTCCATAGCATAAAGTTCAGCTGAAGCCCGTAAGCCTGACAAATCTGCTTTTATAGCTACATCCCTTGCCTTGTTCCTGGCCGAGCCTAATGAAACCAAAACAATTGAAGCAAGAATTCCAATAATAGCAATTACCACTAATAATTCAATCAATGTAAAACCTTTCTTTTTCATAAACATAAATATTTATAATTTATTTTTAAATTAAAATACTCGACCTTTTTTTATTAACCGTTATATAAATTATATCACAGTTCTGATAAAACAACCTGTGGAAAACTACACTACACTCCCATTGAGTAAAGAGGCATTAAAACTGCTCCCATCAAACCAGCCACTACTCCTCCTAAAATAATAATGAAAATTGGTTCAAGAAGCCGGACAAAATTATCTAAGCTTCTATCTACATCTTCTTGATAAAAGTCCACTACATTCATTAAAGAGGTGTCTAAGCTGCCTGTTTTTTCGCCTACTGTTATCATTTGATAGAAAAGAGGAAAAACAAGAGAGGGGTATCTTTCCAAGACAGAACTTATTGTTTCTCCTTTTTTAACTTGATCCTGGGTTTCAAGAAGAAGTCCCTTGTAAAGGTCGCTGTTTACAACCTCGCCAGTAATTTGCAAGGCCTGTGATATAGGAACACCTCCTGAAATTAAAGTAGAAAGGTTTAAAGCGCATCGGCCAAGATAAAGTTTTTTTAAGAAGTTTCCTAATATTGGCAATTTTACTAAATTTCTGTCAAAAAACTTTTTTCCTGTTTTACTTTTTGCAAACTGGTAAAGTCCGACTGCTGATCCAATTAAAATTATAAGTACAACCCACCATAGTTTTTTCAAAAACGCTGAAACTGCCATTACTACGCGGGTAGCTAAGGGAAGTTCCTGGCCAGTTCCTTCTAAAACCTCTGAAAGCTGAGGAATAACATAAACCATTATTAAGGCGACCACTGCTATAAAAACAACTAAAATAAAAAGGGGGTAAACCATTGCTCCTCTTATCTTTGAACGAAAACTATATTCTTTTTCTAAATAATCAGCCAGATACAAAAAAACATCGCTAAGCTTGCCAGAGGCCTCTCCGGACCTAACCATGTTGATATAAAAAGGAGTGAAAAGTTTTGGATAAAGAGAAAGGGATTTAGAAAGAGACGACCCGCCTTCTATTTCTTCAGCAAGTTTTAAGATTTTTTCTCTGAAAATAGATTTTCTTGTCTGCTTGGCAATGGCTCGAAAACTCTCAACTATCGGCACATTAGATTTGAACATAATTGATATTTGCCGAGAGAAAAGCACAATGTCTTTTTTACTAACTCTTTCAATAAATTTCAACTTTTGAGCATAAAAAGGAATAGCTGTTGTCTTCTGCAAAGCAGTTACATAAAACCCATGAGTTTTTAAAACATCAAAAGCAGCTTCTCTATTAGAAGCATCAACAACTCCTGTTTGAATCTCTCCGGTTTTAGTTCTTGCCTGATAGTTAAACTTCATATTATCGCCTTACTAAGCTCCTTAATTCTGCAGGATTCATAGAGTAATTCTGAGCAACTTCCAAAGCAATCTCTTTTGACCTGACTAAATTAGCCAAGTATCTATTTAAAGAAACCATTCCTATTTCAGCTGATGTTTCAACAATCATAGGTATTTCGTGAATTTTATTCTCCCTAATCAAATTAGCAACGGCCGGAGTATTAAGCATTATCTCGCAAGCAGGCATTAATCCTCCTTTAATCCTGGGTACCAATCTTTGAGAAAGCACGCCGAGTAAAGACCCTGAAAGTTGAGCCCGAATCTGCGCCTGCTGAGAGCCGGGAAAAGTATCCACAACCCTATGAATGGTCTGAGCAGCTGAATTAGTATGCAAAGTAGCCAAAACCAAATGCCCTGTTTCAGCCGCGGTAATAGCAGTACTTATTGTTTCAGGGTCTCTCATTTCTCCTACCATAATTACATCTGGATCTTGACGAAAAGTAGATTTTAGAGCCTTGGCAAAACTTAAAGTATCTGAATTAAGCTCTCTTTGGTCAATAATTGACCTATCATCTTTAAAAATATATTCAATAGGGTCTTCAATTGTAATTATATGAACAGCTCTAGTATGATTTATTTCATCAATCATGGCAGCTAAAGTTGTGGATTTGCCCTGGCTGGAAGGACCGGTGATTAAAACAAATCCTTGAGAGGGCCGAATAAACTCGTGCAGAATAGGAGCAAGGCTTAACTCTTCAATAGTGGAGATTTTACTTGGAATTAAACGAAGAGCGCAAGAAACACCTCCTCTCTGAAAGAAAACATTAACTCTAAACCTTGCTTCGTTATCAAAGCTGTAAGAAAAATCAATTTCTTTTTCTTCAAAAAATCTCTTTTGCTGTTCCTGGTTCAATAATGCAAAAGCTAAACCCTTAGAATCTTCTGAAGAAAGCTTTTTTCTCCTTACTAAAGGAACTAATCTGCCTCCTATTCGCAAGGTCGGAGCATGACCCATGGATATATGTAAATCAGACGCTTTTTGAGCTAATGTAATTTCTAATAGATTTTTTAAAATGGGAGAATAATTCATAATTTGTTTAAGATCTTTTTTACTTCTTCAACCACCTCGCTAGGCGTATAATGAGCTTTTACTAAATATCTCGCTGCGCCTAATTTCAATCCCTTTTCTATCTCTTGCTTTTCACCAAGATTTGAAAGAATAACTACTTTTAAAGCTTTTAATTCATCGTCTCTTTCAATCTTTCTAAGAATCTCCCAGCCATTAAAATTAGGCAAAACAATATCTAAAAGTAAAAGATCAGGCATATCTTCTTTTATTTTTTTAAATGCCTCTTTCCCGTCAATAGCTATTTGTACAGAAAATCCCGCCTCTTTTAACTTAGTGCTATAAATATCAACTAAAAATGAATCATCTTCAACTAATAAAATTGTTTTCATAATAAAATAATAGTTTTTTAAAATTTACTCTTGACATAGTTTCTTGGTCTGCTACAATAGGAGTAGATCGGGTAGGATGCCGACCCACCTCGACTTGTTCGGGGGCTTAAGCATCCAACTAATACCCGATTTTATTTTACAATAAATTTCAAGATCTCCCTAGTGTGCGTCCGTATATTGGTGTCGCGTTATTTATTCTTACAATCTGCTGGACAATTACATTTGTTTTCATAATTCCCGCAGATATTATCGCCGCACTTTATACAAATATAACAATTGCAAAGTGGGTATGAACATGAACCATCATCTTCAGCTATAGCTGCAATCTTAGGCGTCAATCCCCAACAACATCTTACTTTTTTAAAGATATCAGGGAACGGATCTGGGGAAAATTCCTGACCTTCTTTAACACAAAAGAAACTTCGTAATATAAACAAAATAGCTAATACAATAATTAAAGCAACGAATATTATTATTAAGATTTTTCTAAAGCTTTTCATAAAATTAGCTTATTGATGACTGTCATCAACGAGCTCGTTGACGACAGTCATCAACTTAGTCATCAATGTGTTATTTATGGACAACTGGTATAGTTCCAATTTTCATCACAAACTCCATCTTTTACCTTAAAGTTGCCTCCAGAATCTACGCAAGAATATTCCGCCTTATCATGGTTTGCACACACAGCCCATTTTTCAAGGCTGTCATTGCAGTATAATTTTGACTTATTTTTTTCAATATTTTCAGCAACCAATGCAACATCTTCACTATTATTACAAAAACCCTCATAACTATTATCATTATTTTCAGCATACCGATTAGCCGAATCTCTTAAACCTAAACCTGCAAGATCCGCCTTGATTGCAACCTTTGTAGCACAAGTAGTAGAACCATAATATGAGCCAACAAAAACAATTCCGATTATAATAAGTATCAAGGAAATAGCTAAATAGATCATTGTAATAATTCGGATAATTTTAAATTTTTCTCTATCTCTTTTAATAAAAGATAAAATCCAAAAAGCAATAATGACAACTAAAATTAAAATTACCAAACTTTCAAAGCGCCGAAGAGCAAAAAGCGCACTTATCATACCAGAATGACCACATCTACTAACCATTGAAAAACTAAGCCAAAAAGAGATTCCCAAAAGAAATAACAAAGAATCAACTATTGTCAAAATTATTATAATAACATTTTTTTTATTTTCCATAATTTAAAATATTATTCGTATCATTGGTGTCAATTCGTAAATTGGTGTCGTGTCTTTATTTTTCTTGAGCAACTCTTAATACCTCTTCCAAGGAAGTAACGCCCTCTAAAACTTTTAACATCCCGTCCTGCTTCATTCTAAGCATTCCCTGGCGTTCAGCTTCTTGTGCAATCTGGGCTTCCGAAGGTTTTGTTAGAATCAATTGGCCAAGTTGATCAGTCATTTCCAAAATTTCATAAACCCCGATTCGACCAGAATAACCTACATTATTACACCTTTTACAGCCAACTGGTTCGTAGATATAAAAGGTTTTATCCAATTTAATACTCGTTTTAACAGCGGGAGGAAATTTCTTTATTTCTTGCAAAATTATCTTTTTTACTTCTTTATTTGCTTCTATTTTCTTTTTGCAATGAACGCAAAGCTTTCTTACTAATCTTTGAGCAATAGCCAAGCCTAAGGTAGGAGGAAGAAGAAATGGCTGGATTCCCATATCAATCAATCTTGGAATTACTCCAAGCGTGTTTGATGTATGCAAGGTAGAAAGCAAGATATGACCGGTTAAAGCCGCATGAATAGCTAAAGAAGCTGTTTCTTCATCTCTAATCTCCCCTACCATTAAGATATCCGGGTCTTGTCTTAAAGTATAACGGAGACCACTGGCAAAACTATAACCAATTTCCGGCTTTACCTGGGATTGATTAACTCCCTCAATAAAATACTCTACCGGGTCTTCCAAAGTCATTATATTCACCTCGTCTTTATTAAACAAACTTAAGATAGCGTAAAGAGTAGTGGTTTTACCTGAGCCGGTGGGGCCGGTGGCTAAAATCATTCCGTATGGTTTTTTCAATGCTTTTTCTATTGTTTTAAGATTTATTCCAGTTATCCCCATTCCTTTAAAATCAGCTTTTCTCTGGCCCGGGTCTAAAATTCTTATTGCTACCTTTTCTCCCAAAGTAGTTGGGAAAGTAGAAACTCTAAAATCAATACCCCTGTCCCCGACTTTAGTGCTAAATCTGCCATCTTGAGGAATTCGGGTCTCATCTATTTTTAAATTAGAAAGAATCTTAATCCTAGCTACTATTGCCGGCAAAATCCTCAGAGGCAAAAAGATACTAGCATGCAATATCCCGTCCAATCTAAAACGGACTCTTAGTTTTTCTCTGCCCGGTTCAATATGGATGTCTGAAGCATTGCCATCAACAGCATGTCTTAATATAACTGCTACTACTTTTGAAATTGGAGCTTCTTCTACTACTCTTTCAAGCTCAGTTGATTTAATCTTTTTCTTGCCAACTTGTTCTTCTTTTTTAATCTCGGTCTCTAATTCTTCTAAGGCTCTGGTTACTTCTTTTCTTAAAGTTCGGTATTTTCTTAAAATTTCATTGAAATTTGATAAACTAATTAAAAAAATCCGATAACTAAATTTATTCTGACGGGCTAAAAACTCTAAAGCTTCCCTGGCTTTTAAATCCTCAGGATAAACCATGCCTATTTCTAAACGATTATCTTCTTTAGCCAAAGGTATCATCTGATAATACCTAGCTGATTCTTCAGGAATTGTTTCCAAAACTTTTAAAAGAACGTCCTGGGAAGAAATTACTTTAAAAGGTATTTTTAAGGCTTCGCTTTTCATCCCAAACAAAAAATCTTCAGAAACAATTCTTTTTTCTAAAATTACCTCCTCCTCTTTTTGGCCGGAGGTTTTAATTTCATATTCTAAAGCAGTTGCCTTTTGCTTCTCCAATATTCCTTTTTTAACCAATTGTTGAACTAAAGTCATAATACCACTGCTTCGCAGTGAAAATTACAAATAACAAATTCTAAATTCCAAATAAATTCAAAATTACAATTTTCAAAATCCAAAACTGTTTTGCTGGACCGCATGAAGTGCGGGACTCCCCGAAGGGTTGCTTTAATTATTTTGGATTTGTGATTTATTTGTTATTTGGTGCTTGTAATTTGGTGCTTCTTTTGCGAAGCAAAAGATTAGTACGGTAAAAATGGATTGTCCCGTCCTATTTCTCCTTCAAAAGGAAGGATTTTCTCAAAGATCTGTAATTCTTGCAAAAATGGATTCTCTAAAACATTAAAATCTATTTTTATTTCTTTTACAGAGCTAACTAAAGCTTCTTCTGAAACTGATTCTGGTTTTCTAAAATATCCAAACCATAAAATAACAGAAATTATTATAAACAATGCTATCACAATTAGTGTTAGATATTTTTGCTTTTTTCTTTCTTGTATAAAATCAATAGGCATAAGATTGAGTTTTTAGCTCTAAATTAAAATCAAATAAGTCTTTTCCTTCTTCAGAAGAAGAAAAATTAATTGATTTAACTTCAATAAGCCTGCTGCTTGCATAAATGGCAGAAAGAAAATTCTTAAAAGCGGAATAAGAACCGCTAACTGAAATAGAAAAAGACATTTCTTGAATTCTCCCTCCCGAACTTTCTTGCGTTTCGTTCATATCAACCTCTGTTAGAAATAAACCATTTTCCGAACTTGTTTTCTGAAAAAAGTTGAAAATAGCGGCTGACGAAGGATCCTTAGGAAAAGCAGAATTAACCTTAGAAATCTGCTCGCTGTATGTTAACAACTTTTCTGAAAGAGTTTCTAAGTTTGAAAGATATACTTCTTTTGATCCAACCTCTTCCTTTTTTATTTCTAGTTCTGTCTTCTTCTTTTTAAATTCCTGATATTTGGGCCAGCAAAAAAAATATCCCCCTAAAGCCAAAAGGACAAAGAGACAAATAAGAATAGCTGAAATGATTTGTTTAAAAGTAAGTTTCATCTAAAAATAAGTGAAAGAGTAAAATTAATATTTCCTTCTTCGCCTATAGAAATTTCAGTGATATTTGAACTTATTAAAGCAGGTTCTTGTTTTAAAATATTAAGCTGTTGTTCAATGGTTGCAAAACTATTTGCCTGCGCAGAAAGATTTACTTTTCTTGCATTAGAATCAAAATCAAAATCAGAAAACCAAACAGCAGGAAGACAAATCCTTTCCAAAAAAGTAAAAATATCTAATGTTTTTTTATGTCCTGCAAGCAATTTATTAAAATCATCTATTTTTTGGCTAATTGGTTCAAGCTCAGCCTCTTTCTCTGTTATGGCTTTTTCTAAAGGATTAATCGCTATATTCTTTTCTTCAAGCTCTTGAGATATTTTCTTTATAGAAAATGCAAAATAGAAATAAGCAACAGTAAAACCGATAAGTAAAATCAAAAAGACAGCCGCCGTAACAATTGTCCAGACAGACGCTTTAATTTTTATTCTTGGACTAATTTCTATAGCCATAAGAACTTAATTTCTAATTACTAATTACTAATTTCTAATTAATTTCTAATGTCTAATGACTAATGTCTAAAATATATATTTGTTCATTAGGATTTGGTTATTGGGATTTTGTTAGATATTAGAAATTAGAAATTTGTCATTTACTTTTGCGAAGCAAAAGTTATTCAAGTCCCTTCATTGCCAAACCCATGGCAACAGTATAAGTTGACCCTATTTCTTTTAAAGTATTGGTAAGAATTGCTGGACAGGCAATATTAGAAAAGGGGTCAGCAATATTTAATTCTTTTTTTAACTCTGTAGAAAAGTATTCTTTTAAACCAGGCATTGTTACTAAACCTCCTGCTAAAATAATCTTTTCTATTTCTTTTCCTTCTTTTAGATAAAAATTCCTAAACGCCTTCTTGATCTCTTCTAAAATTGAATCAATTAAAGGAATTAAAATCTTTCTAATATTCTTTGATTCCTCAGGTCCATTATTGGTAATCAGCCCATACTTTTTTTTAATCTCCTCAGCTTTATTATAATCAATATTTAAAGATCTGGCTATAGTCTCTGTTAATTGATTGCCAGCAGTATTAAAACTATGACTTATTTTTAAAACTCCTTCTTCAATAACACTACAAGTAGTGCTTCTGGCTCCAATATCTATTAAACCAATTACTTTCTTTTTTTCCTCATTTTTAACTGAAGCCCTAGCCAAAGCAAACACTTCTGACTCTAAGACTCTTAAGTTTAAACCAGCAAGATTAGCAATCTCTCTATACTGACTAATAATATCATTGGGAATAGCTACTACCAAAACTTTAAGATCAGTCCCAGGCGGCTCTCCTTCAACTATAGACCAATCTAAAGTAACTTCATCTAAAGGAAGAGGAACATAGGGCCTGATTTCATATTGAACTGCTTGAGAAATTTCATCTTTAGCCATTGCTGGAAGTTTTATACTGGTGAAGAAACTACAAAAATCAGGAATAGAAAAATTAACTTCTTTGCTTTGAATTCCTGCTTCTTTAAAAATCGTCTGAATGCTTTTAGCTATTTCTTTGTTAGAAAGAGAAAGAGTATTTTCTCGAAAAACCCTAAAAGGCCTTTTTTTAAAAGATGAAGTTTCTGATCCTCCGTAATTCTCAAGTTTGTATGCCTGGCCCTTGCGGCTAAGTTCAACAATTCTTACAAAAGAGGTGCCAATATCTATGCCTAAGAATTTCTTAGGCCGAAATCTAAATAAATTACTTATCTTGTCCAGCATTATTTAATTCTACCATAATAAATAAAAAGCAACTATGTGGAAAAACCACATAGTTCTTTTGCGGTGTATTCTGAATATAGCTCAAATTGGATTTCCTCGCCGCACTGCGTGCGGCTCAGGACAGTTCGTAAATTCTATTTAGTAAGTTCTTCCATTTTTTGACGATAAAGCTTAGCTTCTTCTACTTTTTGACGATAAAGCTGATTATCCGGATCTAGCTCTAAAGCTCTTTCGTAACACTTTAAAGCCCATTCCCCTGCATCCTGAACTATATCTTTAATCTCCCAATAGATATTTCCTCGCCGAAACCAAATTTCTGGATTGTTGGGTTCCAAATCCGTAGCTAAGATTCCATACTCCACCGCTTTGATCGTATGTTGTGTTATCTCCGCTGTATTACCTTCTTCCAAGGACTTTTTAATTTCAGCTATTTCTGTTTCCGCTTTTTGTATATACTCATTGGCTGATATTGTTTCTCCTAATCCCTCTCTTATTTCTTTTGATAAATTGAAGCCAAGATAAGTCAAAATTCCTACGTTAAGACATAAAAGAAGAATTCCTACAAGTACCACTATAAAACATGGTTTACGAAACCATTGAGAAATTTTTTCCTTTGGCTGTTTGATAAAAATTTCTCTTTCTGGAATTAGTTCACTTAATAAAATAATGTTAATGATTACTCCAAAAAAATATAAAAACTGTCCCTTTATAATATTTATAGTGGCGAGAATTAAAGAAAGACTAAAAACAAGAACCCCGAAGTACCAAGCCCATCTTTCTTCTCTAGATAAGCCGCATGCAAGAGACAAAAATATTAAACCGCCAAGAAATCCTGGTATACTTTGTAATAAGAAAAATATAAGTTTAAAGTATATAGTTACCGGAGAAATAACGGCCAAGATTAGAAAAATAATTCCTCCCGCTATACTCAGCCAACCTAAAACCCTTAAAATTAATACCAATGTTTTTGTTGATTTCATAATTTTTAGTTAAGTGATTACTTCGGCTTTTATGAAAAAAATTTCTTAGGCCGAAATCTAAATAAATTACTTATCTTGTCCAGCATTATTTAATTCTACCATAATAAATAAAAAGCAACTATGTGGAAAAACCACATAGTTCTTTTGCGGTGGGAGAGGGATTCCACAGTAAATCCTAGAAAGCTTCACCTTTTAATTCTTTCCAATATTCAGGATGACGAATACGATTATTTATCGTTTTGTTATTTTTAACTACTTTTAAGCAAGTATTAACAATCTTTTTATTGTTTTGATTATTCTGATAAACTACCTCTATTATATCCTTTTGACCGAATAAAGAAGACTTATTCTTGCCAATTTTATTTTCAATTACTGGCAAGAAACTTTTATTAATTTCATATCCAATTGAATTTCTTTTCAATTCTCTGGCTACTTTTGAAGTAGTTCCGCTTCCTAAAAATGGATCAAGGATATTTTCTCCGATAAAACTAAACATCTTTATAAGACGTCTTGGTAGCTCCTCTGGGAACATTGCGATATGACCGCCATTTTGTTTTTCGCCAGCGAAATTCCAATGCCCTGTAAAATATTTACGCCATTCTTCACTAGTTAATTTTGATTCTTCTTTAATTGCTCGCGAAACATTGTTTATCACTTTCCCCAACTTTTTAAACAAAAGTATAAATTCATAATCAATGGCAATGTGGCCATTGCGCGGATAAGGATAAGAGCCCATTACAGAGGCGCCACCGCTCGTGTTCATTGTAGTCATTTTTTGCCAAATAATTGCTCCCATATAGTCAAAACCGATTGATTCACAAAATTTTATAATCTCTGTTCTGATTGGAATTATTTTGTATCTACCGTAAGTAATAGCTCTAGCAAATTGATCACCTATATTTATGCACAATCTACAGCCTGAATTTAAAACCCTATAAGATTCAGACCAAGCCTGATTTAATTTTTCAATATAATCTTCATAGCTATCATTAAAGCCGGTCTGATTTTTGTCCCCATAATCCTTTATTTGCCAATAAGGTGGAGACGTAATTATAAGATGCACCGAATTATTTTTGACTTCGGCCATATTTCTTGAATCACCAATAATGATTTTGTGATTTGTTGCCATATTATTTTAGAATTTCATCTGCATCAATTTCTAATCCAGATTTAGTTTTATTATAGAAAATAATTTTAGTTTTGATTTCTTCTCTCAAAGCATCTTTAGTTTTATAAGTTATTGGCTTAATAGATACTGGAATATCTCCAATAAAACCATCAATTCCTTGCGATTCTTCTTTTGGTTCTGCTAATCGATAATTAGTATTTTTAATTGTAGCAACTTTTTTCAAAATCGCCTCCTGAAACCTTAAACCAATAAAGGTTTTTTCCAAAACTAAATCTTCCACCCATTTCCGTATCATTGATTTATCAATTGATTTTATGGCTTCTTTAAGATTATCTATCATTTCATTAATTTTCTCTGTAGCATTTTCAACAGCTTGAGGATGTTTTGAGAGATACCATTTTTTCCAACCTTCATAAGTTTTTTCTGGACATTCTTTAATAAGTTCTGATAATTGTCCAACAACTCTTGGTCTTGTTCCTTGAGCATTTTGATTGGCTAAATTCATTATTTGAGTCGTATATTTAGGAAAGTCTTTTATTTCACCAATAAGCTCTTTAATTAATTCCTCGTTTTTTATTTTAATCATACAATTTCTTAGTTTGAATTCCTATTATATTTCTATTATAACATTTAATTACTTTTAAAAAAACTACAAAACAAAAAACTTAGCCCGGCTAAGTTTTAGATTATAGATTATAATGTAGGCCTCGCGGACGACGTTCGAACCTATTGTATAAAACTATCTAGTCAATAAATCTAAAGGTAGAAAGCATCTGGTTGAAAATTTCTAAATTTTTATCTGTTTCATCTTTATAAAAAACTGCTATTGTGCCTGATCTTTCGAAACTTCCCGCAAACCATTTAGCCAAAATCATATTTTCCTTTTGTGTTTCTTCCTTTGGAGTATAAAAGAATTTTTGGAAATAATATTCGCTATCCTCTATTTTTTCTTTTTCCGTTTTTATCAATTTCATATCTTCTTCTATTTCGCGTATATCGGGAGCCTTGGAATGAAATGGATATATCCTATATTCTTTTACCGTAAGCGCTTCTGGAGAGGGATTATAAACGAATATTTTAGGGTTTGTCTTTTCTCCTTCGGATGTATAAACAATTACCGTGCTTAAGCAATCTATTGAAACACCAGGACAGTAAGAACTGCTGCTTTCTTCCGCTGGTGGTCTATCCATTTTATATCCATATACATATTCAAATCCATTTGTAACTTCTTTTACGTAAGTCTTAGTGCTAAAATCCTTAACGCTTTCTCCCTCAATTTTCTCCCGTATTATACTTTCTTCTATTATTTTTTCTAATTCTTCCCTCATCTCTTTTGCTAAATTGTACGTAAGATAAGTTGAAATTCCTACGCTAAGAAATAAAAAAATAATTCCTACAACTGTCCCTATAAAGCATGGTTTACGAAACCATTGAGAAATTTTTTCCTTCGGTTGTTTAACAAAAATTTCTCTTTCCGGAATCAGTTCACTTAATAAAATAATGCTAATGATTACTCCAAAAAAATATAAAAACTGTCCCTTTATAATATTTATAATGGCGGGAATCAAAGAAAGGCTAAAAATAGCAACCACAAGATACCAAGCCCAACTTTCTTCTCTAGATAAACCGCGTGCAAGGCATAAAAGTATTAAGCCGCCAAGAAATCCTGGGATACTTTGCGACAAGAAAAATACAAGTTTAAAGTATATAGTTACTGGAGAAATAACGGCTAAGATTAAAAAAATAATTCCCGCTACTATACTTAACCAACCCAAAATTTTTAAAATTAGTACTGAAGTTTTTATTGATTTCATAATTTTTAGTTAAGTGATTACTTCGGCTTTTATGAAAAAAATCTCTTAGGCCGAAATCTAAATAAATTGCGAATCTTGTCTAGCATTATTTAATTTTACCATATTAAAAAAAAACAACCATGTGGAAAACTCACATAGTTCTTTTGCGGTGTGTATTCGAAAATATCCGAACCGATTTCATTAACGGGCTCGGCGGGCGGAAGCGCTAAAGACCGAACCCCCTTTCCGCCCGCCTCGCCTTGAAGCGGAAGCGAAAAGGACGATTTCAAGTTTTTCTAATCCGCCTTTGGCGGATTGCTCGGCTCTGCCGAGCTTGGCGGCAAATTCTTTTTTAATTTTC
>Ga0180009_10005576_pt1 | contig 13466 bp, 10 predicted proteins | sample OS_PC_MetaG_FD_123537 | JGI IMG/M metagenome (GOLD analysis project Ga0180009, IMG submission 123537) | Groundwater microbial communities from the Aspo Hard Rock Laboratory (HRL) deep subsurface site, Sweden - OS_PC_MetaG | ecosystem: Environmental > Aquatic > Deep subsurface > Groundwater... | reverse complement strand
TTCCTGTTGGAGATAAAAAAACCTTTGCCGAAAAAATCATGGAATTATTAAATAGGCCGGAAACCCAGGATGCAATTTCACATAAACCCACCGAATATGTAAAACAATATGATTGGAATATTATTGCGGAAAAAGAATTAAGTATTATTATTGGATAAGGGGATTAATAATCAGCTTAAAATATGCTAAAAAAAATAAAACAATTTAAGGTTGAGGCCTGCATAATTTTGCTGTATATCTTTGTAAGCATTTATGCTACTTTTCCGGTTATTTTTAGATTGCGGACCGCTTTATACGGCAGCGCTACTGATCCTTTTGCTTGGATATGGAATTTTTGGTGGCTTAAATATTCTGGGCTAAAGGGCCTGCCGGTCAATTTTGTTCCGGTTATTGCTTATCCCTTTGGCGTAGAATTTGCTTCGGTTTCTCCAGTTTGGACCTTTTTTAATAAATATTTATCGATCTGGCCGGGAGAAATAGCGTCGTATAATCTTCAGGTGATGCTCAGTTTTTTACTTTCGGGTCTGGCCATGTATTTGCTTGTATATTATTTTACAAAAAGCCGCATATCTTCTTTTTTCTCGGGTTTGGTGTTTACGCTTTCTCCCTATCATTTTATCCGGGCCTGGGAGCATCTTGGTTTATCTAATATGCATTGGATGGTATTTTATATCCTCGCCCTTTTTATTGCCAATGAGAACAGGACCTATAAAAGCGCTATTATTTGCGGGTTTTGGTTTGCCTTAATCGGACAATTCAGCAATTACTATTATATTTATTTTATGATTTTATTTACGGGTTTATTCTTTGGCTTTAATACTGTATCGGCTGTATTAAAAAAACGTAGGTTTGAATTAATCAATCTGTTTAAAAATATTAAGCTGCTGGGCTCGGCCCTGGGGGTGGCGATGATTATAATACTCCCTGCGATATGGCGTTATCTAGAGATGGCTGTTTGCAATTTACCCAAGGCCCAGGAAACAGGGCTTATTCGTTCCTTTGGACAGCTATTTGCTGATTCGGCAAGGCCGCTTAATTACTTTTTGCCCGCAGAATATAATCCGATTTTAGGCGGGTTAGCCCGTTTTTTTATTGATACGCCTTTGTATGGGGAAAACAACGGGGGAGAGCAATCGCTTTATTTGGGGATTATCCCGCTTTTTTTAGCCTTTATTGGATATAAAAAATGGCGGGATAAAAAAGATGGCAGCGGGATCAAGTGCAAAGATGATTTTTTAATTAAATTTTGGGGCATGACTTTTTTGGCCTTTATGATTTGTTCTTTTAGTCCCTATTGGGAAATCTCTAGCAATTTGTTTATCCCTTTTCCTTCGTATTTTTTATATAAAATATTTCCGATATTTCGTAACTATGCCCGCATGGGGGTATTGGTGATGATGTCGGTGTGTGTGCTGGCGGGGTTTGGTTTAAGGCAGGTGCTGGAGACAGTTCGCAGCCAGGGAATGAAATTTATTCTGGTGAGCCTGCTTTGCTGTGGAGTGCTTTTTGAATTTTTAAATATCCCGCCTTATCGGATAACAGATGCAAATAAGATCCCGGAGGCTTATCAATGGGTGAAAGAACAGCCGGAAAATACAGTTATTGCCGAATACCCCTTAGAAGCAGATATGCGTCAGGTGCTTTTTTATCAACGAATGCACAAGCGTAGTTTGATTAACGGTGCCCCACAGGGCACATATGCCTTTGAAGTAATGCAAAAGATTAAAGATATTGAAAATAATACTACCGCAGGCATATTGAGTTTTTTAGGGGCCAACTATGTGCTTGTGCATAAGGATAAATACAGAAATTATGAAGGGGGAAGAATCTTAGGGAAAGTTCCCGATTTAAGCGCTCAAGCTGGTTTTAAATTGGAAAAAAAGTTTCCCAAAGTTGATATATATAAAGTAATGGCAAAGCCGGTAAATCCGAAAACCGTAGAAGTTTCAAAAGAAGATGCGGAAACAAAAAGCAGGGAAATAAATTTTGAAAATTTAAAAAATGCCTTTTTTGCATTTACAGAAGGTGAAAAATTTGTTTATTTGGTTAAGTATATGAAAATTATTCCGGTAGCCAGGGTAAAAGCATCGATAGGTAAAAAGGAAAAAACAGGCGGGGTGGATACCATTGCCCTAAAAGCAGAATTGTATATGAATGCATTTATTTCGCGCTTTTTAAAAATTGATGCAAAAATAGTTTCATTATTTGATATTAAACAATTATGCAGTTGGCAATATAAAGAAATTTCACAGGTGCAAGGACACCGGCTTAACCGCAAGGTTGTTAGTTTTGATCAAAAGAAGGGGGTTATGACAACAAAAGACAGGCAGGTTAATATTTATCCTTGTACCCAGGACCCGCTTTCGGCAATTTTCTTTTTATCCAGCCAGGAATTTGAAATCGGAAAGAAAATTACTGTCTACTTAAATCCCGGAAAATCAAATTATAAACTGCAGTGTCAAGTATTGGCCAAGGAGTTATTGAAGCGATCAAAAGACACAAGGCATTGCTGGAAGGTAAAGGCAGAATATTTTCAATTTAAAAATGGGGAGAAAAAGATCGCTGATGTTATAATGTGGTTTCTGGATGCAGATAAAAAGACACCGATATTGATAAAAGCTATTACAAAAATAGGGTTTTTGACTGTAGAATTGACGGATAAAAGCTTATAAAGGCCAGGTATTTGTGGAAAAGATAGATATAACTATTATTGGCGCAGGCGTTATTGGTTTAAGCATTGCCGCCAATGTTGCTGGTTCGAAGCGTTCTGTGTATGTTTTAGAAAAAAATGATTCGTTTGGAACTGAGACAAGCAGTCGAAACAGCGAGGTGATACACGCGGGCATATATTATGAACAAGATTCATTAAAAGCCAGAACCTGTGTTGAAGGCAACAGAATACTTTATAAGATATGCCAAAGGAATAAGATCCCATTTAGAAAAACAGGCAAGTTGATTGTGGCCACGGAAAAAAGTGAAGAAAAACAATTACTTGAGTTATTAAGTAAAGGCAGCAGTAATGGAGTAGAGGGTTTAGAGATTTTAACACAGCGTCAAGTAAATAGAATCGAACCCGATGTAAAAGCTTTATCTGCTTTGCATTCTCCATCAACCGGGATAATAGATTCGCATAGCCTTATGCTTTATTTTATACAAGCATTAAAAGAAAAAGGCGCGGATATTGTTTACAATTCAGAAGTAGTTGGTATAATTAAAACAAAACAGGGGTATGAAGTTTCCATAAAAGATAAAACCGGTGATATATTTAAAGTGTTTAGCGAGGTAGTTATTAATTCCGCTGGTCTTAATTCAGATAAAATAGCGCAAATGCCGGGGATAGATATTGAAAAAGAACAATATGATCTTAAATACTGCAAAGGTCAGTATTTCAGGATAAGCGATCCTCGTAAGTGTAAACGTATTAGCCGTCTTGTATATCCTGTGCCGGAGATGGAAAAAGGCGGCTTGGGGATACACGCAACATTGGATTTAGGGGGCAGTATTCGTCTTGGACCGGATAGCAATTATATTGAAAAAAATAAGATTGATTATGATGTTGATATCTCGCAGAAAAAGAATTTCTTTAATTCTGCTGTGAAATTTCTGCCTTTTTTGGAGGAAGATGATCTTGTCCCGGACTTAGCCGGAATCCGTCCGAAATTACAGGGTAAAAATGAAGGATTCCGGGATTTTGTGATAAAGGAAGAAAGCGGGTTAGGGTATCCGGGGTTTATTAATCTAATTGGCATTGAATCACCGGGGTTGACCGCAGCAATATCAATCGCCGGAGAAGTTAAAAACCAGCTTAAAGGAATTATTTAATCTGCGTAAATCGCAAGTTAAAGGAAAAGGGGATAAAAAATGCGGATATTAATTACAGGTGGGGCGGGAATGGTCGGGTCGCATTGTGCTGAGTATTATGCCAAAAAAGGGGCAAAGGTTATCGTCCTCGATAATCTTATGCGCTCTGAGTTGTTTAAGGCCAAGAAAAAAAGTGTTGAGTATAACTGGCGTTACTTAGCCAACTTTAAAAACATAAAACGGATTAAAGGTGATGTGCGTAATAAAAAAGATGTACTTTTGGCTATTGGTAAAGGTGTGGATGCAGTCATCCATACCGCCGGACAACCTGGGGTGCCCTCATCGGTACAAATGCCCAGGGAAGATTTTAGTATCAATGCCTTTGGGACGTTGAATGTGCTGGAATGCTTGCGCCAGCGGTGTAAAAAAGCGGCGTTTGTTTATTGCTCTACAAATAAAGTTTACGGTGAGAATATTGATAAAATCCCCCTGCAAAAGTTAAAGACCCGTTATACGTTTAAGGGGATATCAGGGATAGATGAGCAAATGCCTACTGATCTAACCGGCCATACCCCCTATGGAGTAAGTAAGCTGGTCGGGGACTTATATACGCAAGAATATGCCCATATCTATGGCATGAAGACAGCGGTATTCAGGATGAGCTGTTTAAGTAAAAATTCCTATATTTCAACTCCGCAAGGTAACATCAAAATTAAAGATATTAAAAATATAAAATCATCCGTTTTTTGTATAAACGGTGCTGAGTTCGAGCTAAAAAAGACAAAAGGTTCATTTCAAACAAATAATAAAGATAAGGTACTGTATCGGGTAGAAACTAAGCGGGGATATTGTCTTGAGGCCACGGGCGATCATAAGTTTTACACACCGGCAGGTTATAGAGAATTGGATAAAATAGCTTATGGAAGTTTGGTTGGCGTATGTCCTTTGTTTCATTATGTCCAAAAGAAACATGTTATAAGTTTTCCCAATAAGGTAATAATAGATGAGAATAGATTTATGCATCAGCTACAAAAATATAGAAGGTGCGTTGATAGTAATTTAAATTACCTAAAATTCATGAAAGATAGAGAATTGCTCCCGCTTAAATATGATAATCAGCATATTTATACCCTTGCCAGTCTTGTTGGGTATTTGACAGGGGATGGACATCTTTATTTTAAAATAAGACCCAATGGAAAATCATATACGGAAATTCAGGTTTATGCATTGAAAGAAGAGATTGCTGATATTAGAAAATCTTTTATCAATTTAGGATTTAATCCCGGAAGAGTTCGTTCATCATATTCCAGATCTGTTTTAAGTGACGGGCGTATTATAGAAGGCAAAAGTTTTAAATTTTCATTAACTTCCACAGAAGTTTTTGCATTATTCGAATTATTAGGGGTTCCAGTGGGACATAAATCTAAACTTAGATTTGAGATACCAAAGTGGTTGAGAGCCGGTCCGGAAGATTTACTCTATGAGTATCTGCGGGGATTATTTGGTGCCGAAATGAGCACGCCTACATTTTACAAAAGAAAAGGCGAATCGGGAAATGAACTCCAGCCATTGATTTTTTCTCAATCAAAAAATGTTGAATTGACCGCTAATGCATTTAAATTTCGCAAGCAGATTGTAGATTTACTTAAGAAGAAGAACATTGAAATAAAAACCTTCCAAAGTAAATTTCTATATAAAAAAGGTGGAGATAAATCTATTTGTTTCCAGTTTATTGTTAAACCCTCAAAAGAGAATTTTTTAAAATTTGCTCAAATAGGGTATAGTCATAATAAAAAACGGCAGCAAAAATTGTACAAGATAGTGGAATTTTTAAAAACAGACTTACCTTTTAGTTTTTTTGAAAGCTGGGAAAAAGAACATACTTACTTGTTAAATAATGCTGATTTAGTTTGGGATCGGATAATTGAAAAGAAAAAAATTCCGATGCAAGATATTTATGACATTACTGTTCCAGTATATCATAATTTTTTTGCAAATGGATTTCTTGTGCACAATTGTATTTACGGAGAAAGACAGTTTGGCTTTGAAGACCAGGGTTGGGTGGCTTGGTTTATTATTGCCTGTCTATTGGGAAAAAAGATTACGATTTATGGTGATGGCAAACAGGTACGCGACATGCTGTATGCAGGTGATCTGGCTATTGCTTTTGATAAATTTATCAGGAATAAGGTCAGGCATGCGGTGTTTAATATCGGCGGCGGTAAAGATAATACGATTTCCTTATTGGAATTTTTAGAACAGTTACCGGCGCTTTCCGGCCGGCAGCCGAGACTTGAATTTAGCACCTGGAGGCCGTCGGATCAAAAAGTATACATTACCAATATTGCCAAGGTAAAACAGGTCTTAGCCTGGCAGCCTAAAATTGATACAGCGGCTGGATTAGACAGATTGAGTAAGTGGGTAAAAGGAAATAAAACCGTGTTTTGAAAGGGGCAATATACACTGGTTATCAAATTTCTATTGCATTATATTATCAAATATGTTAAGTTAATGTTATGAAATGGGAAAAGTTTATCCAGATTGTGGGCAATCTGCCGGTTATTGATACTGAGATTTTGTTAGCTGGGGTGGTTAACCCGGCATTTATCAGGGTTCAAATCAGTCGTTGGCGGAAATCAGGCAAGCTTATTCAACTAAAACGTGGTGTTTATCTATTAGCTCGAAGATATCGGAAAATCGATGTTTATACCCCTTATATTGCCTCATTATTAAAGAAACCCTCTTATATTAGTTTAGAAAAAGCGCTTGAGTTTCATGGTTTGATTCCCGAAAAAATTACAGTTTATACATCAGTTACGCCAAAACGACCGGCTAAATTCAGCTCTAAAGCCGGAGTTTTTGATTACCGGCATATTAAAGATTCTCTTTTTTGGGGGTATGAGTCAATTAGCATGAATAAACAGACGGCTTTTATCGCTTTTCCGGAAAAGGCATTACTGGATTTGATTTATTTAAAAAAAACAGGCGTTTCTTTAGCGTATCTTGAAGAATTAAGGTTGCAAAATACAGAGAAAATCGACCTGGATAAATTATCGGAGTTTGCCTGTAGATTCAAAAAGCCGCGCGTATTGGCGGCAGCTAAACTTGTCAAAGAACAGATCAATTCCTGCCGGATTGAGGAAAAGATGTTATGAAGAGTTATTGTTTAGAGTTAGCGGCTAGACAAACAGGTTTTGACGCGAAGTTAAATATTATACGTGAATATCTTCAGGCTTATGTACTAAGAATCATGCATGATGAAGGCATGTTCCGAAATATTGCTTTTTTGGGCGGAACAGCATTAAGGTTTATGTATGGTCTGCCGCGTTTTTCAGAAGATTTGGATTTTTCGGTTACGGACAACAGGAAATGTCCGTTTATAGGGCTTATTAAAAGAATAAAAAAGGAATTAATATTAGCGGGGTATAATATATCTATAACTTATAATGACAGGAAAGCAGTCCATTATGCTTTTATCAAATTCCCGGAATTGATGTATGAGGCGGGAATATCTTCCTTAAAACAGCAGAAACTTTCCATTAAAATTGAGATTGATGTAAATCCGCCTAAAGGCGCTGTTTTAAAAACTGACATTGTGAATAAATATTTTCCGATTTCATTTCTATCCTATGACCTGGCTTCTCTTTTTAGCGGTAAACTGCATGCTCTTTTAAATAGGAAGTATACAAAAGGACGGGATTTTTTTGACCTCGGGTGGTATCTGTCTAAATGGAAAGATTTATCTCCTAATATCCCTTTGCTTCAAAACGCACTCCGGCAGACACGCTGGAATGGCAGGTTACCTGTAGATGATGACTGGAGAGATTTTCTCTGTGGGGTTCTCAAAAAAGCGGACTGGACAAAGGTAAGACAGGATGTGGAGAGTTGTCTGGATAATCCTAAAGATGTAGACATTTTCACAAAACAGAATGTGCTTAATTTAATAAAGCATAAATAGAGCGGCAGATAAGGGTTTATACAATTTATAAAGGTGCAAGGTTTGTAAAATTAAAAGTTTAAAGAATTTTTCAAAATATATAACAATATGGGGACAAGTGAGCCGATGAAAAAAATCGTGTATTTTATCATGGCCGGAGGCAAGGGGATGCGGCTTTGGCCGATGAGCCGGGCGCATTTTCCTAAGCAGTTACATGCATTGCTGGGGAATAGTTCATTCCTGCAGCAGTCGGTAAAAAGGGTTTTAAAAATAAGCAGGCCGGAGAACATACTTATCAGCACCCAGGAAGACCTTTATTTTTCGATAAAGGATCAGTGGCAAGGCCTGAGATTAAAATCTAAACCCTGGCTTATCCTCGAACCCTTAAGCCGCAATACAGCTCCGGCCATAGCCCTGGCTATCCTGGCTGTGCGCGAGCGTTTTGGTGATGATGTTATCCTTGTGACTTTGGCCTCAGATCATGTCATAAAAAAACAGAAACGTTTTAAGGAATTAGTTGAGGCTGCTGTAAAAATTGCGCAGAAAGGGGATATTGTTACCTTTGGAATTATACCGACATATCCGGAAACAGGCTATGGCTATATAAAGACAGGGCGAAAGATAGGAAGAAATATTTTTAAAATAACCCAGTTTAAGGAAAAGCCAACATTGGAACTTGCCGGGAAGTATTTAAAAAGCCGGAATTATTTATGGAATAGCGGGATGTTTATATTTGATACAAAGGTTTTAGCGGATAATCTGGAAAGATTTGCGCCAAGCGTATGGAAACAGGCTAAAATAGTATGGGCAAAGAGAAAAAAGAAAAATGACAGCGCGAGTTTTCCAAAATCTGCATTCGGTAAGCTGCCGAATATCTCTATAGATTATGCTGTGATGGAAAAGGCTTCCCGCCGCAGCGTGGTTAAGGCGGATTTCGGCTGGTGTGATGTTGGGTGCTGGCGGATGGTGCATCAATTATCTAATAAGGATAAAAATGGTAATGTTTTTTCGGGGAATATATGTAGTTTAGATACAAAAAATAGTTTTATCAGGGCCGAGAAGAGATTTGTGGCGGCCGTGGGCTTAGAAGATATTATTGTTATTGATACCCCGGATGCCTTACTGATTTCTAAAAAAGAACGCAGCCAGGATGTCAAGAGGATTGTGGAGAAATTAGATGCGCAAAAGTCCTTGTTGACCAAATTTCACACTACAGTCTATCGGCCTTGGGGTAATTACACGGTATTAGAACAAGGTCCGGGATATAAGATAAAGCGGGTCGTGGTAAAGCCAAGGCAGCAGCTATCTTTGCAAAAACATAGATTTCGGAGTGAACACTGGGTAGTCATTTCCGGAAAAGCGCGGATAATAAATAAAAATGACGCCATTTTGTTAAAGGCAAATGAAAGCATTTTTATTCCTAAAGGCTGCATACATCGTATCATCAATTCCTTTAGACAGGAAGTGGTTATAATAGAAGTACAAACCGGTAATCCGATCAATGAAGAGGATATTGTAAGGTTTGATGATGTGTATGAACGCAACTGAAATTGATTTTGGTTATTTTTAGTAAGTATTTACTTACGTAACTTAATATATCACAGATAGTTATGAACAAATTGGCAATCGCTGTTGATTTAAGGTATACTTGTATTAGGAATACGAATAATAATATTGTGAGCCCCTTTTATCGATAAAGGCAAACCTCGTGAAAACGGGGGGCGTCCCAAATGTCGGATGGAACTCAGCACTGATAACGGGACCCCGAAGTAAGATAAGCAATTATATTTAATTTAATTCGGGGCAAAGCCGCGGGTCTGGAGAAAACCTCAGACAGCCGGGTTACCGAAAGTAAAGGCAGACACAAGCAGGACCGCCGACTATTGAATAAAAGGTTGGGCGGTTTTCTTTTTGCCTAGATTCTAAAAAAAGGGAGGTGAGGCGGGCAGTAAAATTTAAACAGGAAGGAGAGGTGAGGCAACGGCAGAAAAGATGTTTTATGTAAATGTAATTTAAGGATGAGTGTGCTTTAATATATAAACAGTTATATTAATGGTAAAAGGAGTAAAAAAATAGTTAATGCCCTGAATTAGAATTTAAACCAGGGTAAATTTAACTTGACAAATAAGTAGGATTTTGATAAATTTATATATAAATAAAAAAGAAAGGGGGGAATTAGATGAATAAGAAAGGTTTTACGTTAGTTGAGCTTTTGATGGTTGTTATAATTATTGGTATTTTAGTTACTTTAGCTGTGCCAAATTATTACAGAACCATTGAAAGAGCTAAGGGTGCTAAGGCAAAGGCAACTTTGGACTTAGTCCGCAAGGCAGAATTACAATATCGGCTGTTGGAAGATGAATTTACTATTGTTGCCTCTGAATTAGATGCAGTGGATACAGCTGCAGCTGCTGCCATGTTAGATGTTGCTGATTGGACATATAATATTACCTTAGATGCTGCAAATGATGGTTTCGATGTTACGGCAACGAGACAAGGGGGTACTGGTCTAAACGGTACCATAGTCATAGATGAAGCTGGCAGTATAACTTATACTGGTGAATTAGATGAATGGAAATAATTAAGAGTTTTTCTGCTTTAGCAAAAAGGAGATGAACTATTGCAGTTGATGTCGTCGGTTTATTTTTAAAATTAAGAAAAAAATAAACCGACGGCTTTTTTTAATTACAAGAATTGGAAATACATTTTACTGATAATTAGGAGAAATAAAAATGCGGATTATTGCTATCGCTAATCAAAAAGGTGGTTGCGGAAAAACAACAACCGCGATAAATCTCTCGGCAGCTTTAGCGCATTTAAAAAAGAATATCCTGCTTATTGATTTAGATCCTCAGGCGCATGCAACGTTGGGTTTAAACATAAAACCAGAAGATTTAACACGCACGATGTATGATGTGTTGACCCCCCTGCCGGAGGAAAAGATTAGGCTGGATGAGATCATTATCCCGATATCTGATAATTTTGATCTTGCCCCCTCCAATATACTTTTATCTGCAATCGAACAGGAACTTTCCGGGAAGCCGGAAAGAGAGGCTAAATTATTTCAGGCCATTTCTCTGATGGTAACCCGGAAGACCTATGATTATATTATAATTGATTGTTCGCCCAGCTTAGGACTGCTGACTTTTAATGGATTACGTTGCGCGCAGGAAGTTATTGCCCCGGTAGAAACCGGATTCTTTTCTTTACACGGGGTTAGCAGATTAACGGAGACCGTAAATTTGATCAATAGACACTTGCCGAATAAGATTAAAGTTAAAGCCCTTATCACAATGTTTGACCGCAGAACTAAATTTGCCCGAGAAATTAAAGAGCAGATTGATAAGTTTTTCTCCGGACAAGTATTCAATGCCATAATACATAATAATGTTCGTTTGAAAGAAGCGTCTAGTTATGGGCTGCCGGTGATTACTTATGATAAACGCTGCCGCGGCTGCGAAGATTATAGTAATTTAGCCAAAGAGGTGGCAGGTGATATATCGCAGATGCAGCCGGTGCGCGTAGAAGAGGATGTCCGGTTCCTGTACCATAATCCTTTGGCCACTAGCGTGGGGGTTGCCGGTGATTTCAATAACTGGATAGCGACGCAAGAAAGTGAATTAGAAAATACAGAAAAAGGGGTCTGGGCGAAAGTTTGCCGTCTTAAACCCGGGCGTTATCGTTATAAATTTATCGTTGACGGCCGCTGGATAACTGATCCTAATAATCCAAATATACAAACTGATGAATTCGGAAATATAAATTCATTGTTAGAGATAAAGTGATATTTTTTATAGATGGAATTTGTAAATGGGCAACGTGAAAAAATTAGGTAAAGGATTAGATGATATATCTTATCTATTTATGTCTTCACCAGAAGTAAACTCGCCTTCTAAAAATAATACCGTAGAACCAAAAAAAAACAGCCCGGCCGGATTGGCAGCCACACTTAAGAGTATATGCCTGGTTGGAAATAATACTGGATTTCAGGATGCATTTTTGGTTATTAATCTTGCCTTGGCCTTGGCCCGTTTGGGCATGCGGATTGTCGTTGTCGATATGGATGAGGGATATCCTTGCTTAAGTTTCTTCCTCGGCCGTCAAATAGAGAACTCAGAATATGATAACCCCGACGAATTGATTAAAGATGGGCCGCGGGGAGTAAAATTAGTAGGATTAGATAAATTTATTTTAGAAGGGTTATCAGATCCCGAGAAAAAAAGAAAAATTATTTTTCAATTAAGCAAAATGGAAGAAGATACAGACCTGATACTTATCAGTGTTAATCAGAGAAACTTGTTTAATATCAGCAATCTTTTTAAAGAGCTGATAACAGAATTTTTAATATTGGTTTGTCCGGAAAAAGAAAAAATGCTCAACAGCTATAAGACGATAAAAACGATATTTTCTCTTAGCCCCTTGGCAAAAATCGGCATTATTGTTACCGAAGTTGATCACATGTATAAAGTCGAACTGATTTATAATAAGATGCTCCAGGCCACGCGTAAGTTTTTAGACAAGGAGCTTTATAAGTACGGTTTTCTTTTTAAGATTAAGAAAGAAATTGATTCAAAAACGCACATCGCCTCTTTTTACGATACGGATATTACGGCTTGCATCTCGAATATCGCTCAGATTGTTGTACTGAGGTTAAATCTAGGAGATGTGGTCGCATCGGCCGGCGCTTTTTTTAAAAGAATAATCACAGATTTTAATCGGGATAACTAATCAATGACGACTATATTTCATCGGGCCCAGATAGATAGGGAAAAATTACAGGAAATAATTTTAAAAAATCCAAAAGATGTGCAAGAGGGTCTTAGTTTTATTGACCACCAGTTGGGCACGCAAGAAGAAGGGGTTATTGATTTTTTAGGTATTGATAAAACAGGAAGATTGGTGATTGTAGATTTTGATATAAGAGAAAATGACCGGCTATTAGTCGAGGCATTGAGTGAACTCCAGTGGCTTAGGGAAAATACGCGTTTGATCAAGAAACTATTTTATAACGAAAATGTGGATTTTAATAAGGCCCCGCGGCTGGTACTTATTGGGCCTTCTTTTTCTGAAAAATCTAAATCTGCTGTACGGCAGCTCATGACTTTTAATATAAAGCTTATGCAGTATAAATACATGGTAGGCAAGACAGAAGATGCCCTCTTTTTTGAAGAGATTTATTTTAATGAAACATCTCAACAGTCGTTACCAAAGAGTACTTATGTTGAACCAAAAACAGAACTAAGCTTTGAATATAAACCAACTCTGCCCAAATCAATCCCGCCGAAGATTGCTATAAACACGCCAAAATCAGAACAAGTTTCTCTTACTGATGAAGAGATTGCCGAGTTCATGGATTTTGATAAGGCATTAGAAAATGCACCGGATTAGATCCTTTCTCGGGTATAATCTTAAATATCTAACTTAATAAATCACTAAAATTGCAAAGTAACATCTCTTGCCGCATGTTTTTTTAAGGAAACAAAATAGATGCCCGGACAAAAAATATCGATGTCATTAAAAAAGACTAAATTAAGTTATATCGTTAAGGATTTAGAAAAATCAAATGTTTTATGTGCGTTTACAAGGCGTGTTTTTAATTACGGTTTGCGTTTTGGGCATGATAAGACCGAATATAGAAAAGTGTTAAGGGCCAGGAAGAATTTTTTCGACTCCGTAAATATTGTTTGCGAAAACGCCGTTTTTTTAGAGCAAAAACACAAAGCGCGCA
>Ga0180009_10005575_pt1 | contig 13468 bp, 18 predicted proteins | sample OS_PC_MetaG_FD_123537 | JGI IMG/M metagenome (GOLD analysis project Ga0180009, IMG submission 123537) | Groundwater microbial communities from the Aspo Hard Rock Laboratory (HRL) deep subsurface site, Sweden - OS_PC_MetaG | ecosystem: Environmental > Aquatic > Deep subsurface > Groundwater... | reverse complement strand
TTGGTGGCCACAGTCGTCTTTCCCGTTCCTCCTTTTCCGCTTGCTATGCTGATGATCATCTGTCGCTCCTAATCGTCTTGATGGGTGTCTAACTTGATAAGCAGATGTTTCCTTCTAATTTAGGCGAAGGGTTTTTCGAAACATCAGTCTATTCCGGATTATCTCTCCTACGCTGTTTCCTCATATAGTCGTCGAGGGCCTCCTGTAGCGTTTCCGCAGCAAGAAAGGCGCAGTGGGCTTCATCTTTCGGGAAGCTGCCGACGGTTTCGATGATGGTTTGGCCCGTGATCTCAAGTATCCCTTCAGGACTTTTGCCGATAGCCATTTCTGAAGCGAAAGACCCACACACCGTGATGGCGGCGCAGCCGTCTGTCAGCAACGCGGCCTGGCTCACATGTTCCCTGTCGAATTTCAGGCTTATTTCCATTGTCTCTCCACATTTCCCTGTCAGGCGTGCATACCCGTGGGGATTGTCTATCGTCCCCTTGTAAAGGGGATTCATCCATCGTTCATAAGCCGCATGGCTGAAAAAATCCTCTTCCTCCTTAAGCATTTTGCCTTTTAGTTCTTGCTTACCGTCACCTACTGACTTCTTCATACAGTTGGTACCTCACTAAGAAAACGCTACCACCGGTCTCCCTCCCTGCAAGAAAAACCCCCGTCAAGGGAGAGTTGTGGAAGCTTCATAAAGAATCCACGGCCTTTAACGCTGTACTTCATTCCCGAGACGCATCATCAGTGATCACATACGTTCTCTCCTGTCACGAGGAACCCTGCGAGGTACTGGTTGACCAATGATTCCGGCGGATCCATGGGTGCGCCTGTGATCACCTTGATCCCGTTTTCCACAAAGAGCTGCTGGGCCCTGCTGCCCATCCCTCCGGCTATGATCACCTGAGCGCCCAGGTCATGGAGCCATCTCGGCAATACCCCGGGCTCATGGGGCGGAGGGGTATGCATCATCTTCCCTCTGATCTTTCCGTTCTCCGTCTCTATAAGGGCAAACTGTTCACAATGACCGAAATGGGAGCAGAGACTGCCTCCTGCAAGCGAGATAGCGAAGATGATCTTGCTCTTGTCACTTTCCTTTGTAGCCACTAAACGTGATTCCCCGGCGCTTTGTCCTTTCAACACAGCACCGCTAGGTGTCTCCTTGGTCAAATTGATCACCTTATCCACCATGGCGTTGAAGGCCCTACTGAATGGAAGGCGGTCACCGTCCAGGCCGCTTACGCTCCCTGCGTCTCCTTGCCTGACGACTTCAGGCTCCAGAGGCAACTTTCCCAGGAGAGGCAAGTTCTCCCTGCGAGCCAGGAATTCGCCGCCCCGCGTACCAAAGAGATCGATCTCCTTTCCACAGTGCGGGCAGAGCATCCCGCTCATGTTTTCCACGATTCCAAGGATTCTCATGTTGACATGGCGGCAGAAGTTGATGGACTTCCTCACATCGGCGAGGGAGATCTCTTGCGGCGTCGTCACAATGAGCGCTTTTGCATCCGGTATCGTCTGTGCCACGGTCAAAGGCTCATCTCCTGTTCCAGGAGGCGAGTCAACAATGAGATAATCCAGGCCTGGCCATTCCATATCCGAGATGAACTGCCTGATGACGCCTATCTTGATCGGTCCCCTCCAGATGGTTGCCAGGTCTTTATTCTCACCCATAAGGGATTCAATGGATATGACCTGCAAGTTCGAGGAAAAATGGACAGGCATTGCCTTCTCCGGGTGAAAAGAGGGCTGGACACCTCCTTTCAATCCCAGTAGCCTGGGGATGCTTGGGCCGTGGAGGTCTACGTCCATGAGCCCGACCTTGAATCCTCTCCCGGCGAGGATCACCGCTAGGTAGGCGGCCACGCTGCTTTTGCCCACACCGCCTTTGCCGCTCATCACAAGGATCTTGTGCTTGATGTGGCTCAAGGTCTCTCTGATCTCCGCATCCTGGATCTTATGCTTCTCATCCTGACTCATCATTTGGGTACTTTTTGCCATAGGAATTCAAACCTCCCCCTCAATCATTCGTGTCTTTCCTTTTTCGTTTTGTCGATATGACCTCGTTCCGGCCGGAATGACGTGATGTTAATCAGCCGCTGAAAAGCGCCTTTTTGTTCAAGACACTTTTTCACTGCTCTTCATGAAATCCTTCGGAAACGTCAAAGGCTGAAGCGGTATTCTCACCACCGGCATGCGCACGTGGGAGGGACCCTCTCTCTCCTCTTTTCGCGGCCGTATAGTAAAGAGTCCCACTTGTGCGTTCAGAGCCGATTCGTCCTTCCTTTGTGAGCGCCACAAGATATTTAAACACCTCATTGAGATGCATACCGAAAGCCCCGGCAATCTCCTCTGCTGTGCAGGGCCGCCTTTTTAGCATGGAAACGATCTCCTCCTGATTAGCCTGTATTTCAAAACCGCCTTTATCCTTGTACTCTGCAATGACTTCCGCCGTGGGGCGAAACAGACGGCATAGAGAGATCAAGCGTTCCCTGGAAAGGGGTGCAACAAAATCCTCTGCGGGAGGGCGAACAGCCGTATTCAGATGAATCCGATCCGGTGTGAGTAGATCTGCCACAGCAGCAATCTTTGCCACATCGGAAGGAATCGAGTTCATACCCGCAACGAGGAAGACTTCTATCCACATCTGTCCTTTGAACTCGTCGCGGAAGGCCTTTTGCCCCTCAATCAACTGCTTGAAATCGAGATCCGGATGCGGACGGTTCACCCAGCCATAAGATGCCTGATCCCAGGCGCTCAAAGAAACCTTGACGATATGGGCATGCGAGGCCGCTTTGCGGACTTCCGGAAGGCCCATGAGGGAGCTATTGGTCAGCAAAACCGCCTTTATGGAACTGTTCTCCCTAACAAAGCGAAGCACTTCACCAAAGCGAGAATGGAGCGTTGGCTCGCCTGAACCGGAAAGAGTTATATGATCTGCCTTTCCGTTCCTTTTGAACCAATCGCCAAGCTCCTCAAGCACTTCCTCAAGGGGGACGTATTCCTGCCGAATGACCGTCGTCTTTGTGGTTCGCCCAAGCTGGCAAAAGACGCAGTTCTGGCTGCACGTCTTGAGAGGGGTCATGTCCACCCCCAGGGATCGTCCAAGGCGACGGGACGGTACAGGTCCAAACAAATATTGGTATTTGTGCTTTGCTTGTTTCATCTTCTTAAGGTTTACCTTTCGGGCAGCCTATCACTGCAAATCCTGAGCTTAAGAGGGTCTTTTCCCCATAGGCCTCCAGCACCTCGTCACCTTCTTTCGCCTGGAGGCCCCAATCATACCCATCCATTGATCAGAAGGCGTTTTCCACCTTCCACGCTTCCCATACCCTTCCGACAAGATCCGGTCCGGGTTTGAGCGTAGGCCTGCCGGGAACCCATCCGGAGGGTGTGGCCTCTGCGCCCTTGGTCTCCCGAACATGCTGAAAGGCGCCGAAATCCGGGGCCTTTGCCCCCACCCTTACCCTGCTCATCCTGACCTCCTTTCCTTCCTCCGTTGCCTGCTTCACGATTTCCTTCTTCTCCGATGCGCCGACCGATGATCCTGTCGGTTTGCCGCATCCAATTTTGAGGTCTTTCATGCCATCACCTCTCTTTGCAGATTTGTTCTTGGGAAAACAGATTCAATCACCTTTCCAACCTCACCTCCCTGAACAACATATAGTTTCGCTCCCCCATTGGCGAGAACATACCCAGGCCCTTTTCGGGAAAGATCCTCTTTCATAATCACGCCATCTATATTTTGTCCGACCAGCCATTCGGCCACGCGAATACCTTTAGCCGTCTCCTGGTTTCTGTGAGGATTTTCAAGGATCTTCTGCTCTTCCACCTGGTGATCGGCAACCCGCAAGGAGAGAAAAGCAAAATAAGGCGCCTCTCCGAAATGGTCGCTCAGGAGCTTGCCCTCTGCATCATGAACCGGTACGGCTATAAGGAGATGGATTCGACGTTGCGACTCATAATGGATCAAGACCCTCTCCACATGCGGGATCTTTTCACGAACCTCCAGTTCCAGGGCTTCGCTGATCTCGTGCGCTCTTTTAAGGTCGTCCGTTCTCACGACCAAGGCCGCCTGGAGGAAGCGAAACCGGCCCGCATTGCGTCCTGTGAGCGACCGGACCTTTACGACCATGGGGTGATCCTCCAGAATTTTTTTGACTTGGTCTAGGGTCTCGAAATCGACGGATGCATCGAGCAGGACACGCATGCCGTCCGCGAGAAGGCCCCATCCCGCATGGGCAATGAAAATCACGATGCATCCGGCCGCGATCTGGTCCACGGAAATCCCGAATAGGGAAATGTCCTTCCGGACATAACCGAGAACAACCGATACCAGGACCACGAGGGATGACAAGACGTCCACCTGCCGGTGCCTACCTTCCGCAATCAAGGTCGGTGACCCGGTCCGTCTCCCCACGACCATGGCGTATCGTCCAAAAAGAAAGGTTGCCGCGACACCTGCGGATAGCAGGGTGAGCACGATCATAGAGATTCTTGGCGGTGAGGAAGACGGCGCCAGGACCTCGCGGGCAATCTCGTAGCCCGCAAAAAAAATGAAGAGAGCCACGATCACAGAGATCATGTTTTCGATCTTGTACAGGCCAAGGGGGAATGCAGGGGATTTTCGGGTGGAAAGGCTCAATCCACCTAGGAGGACGAGGGAGGCAATGGCATCCGTCCCAGAATCGATGGCGCTCGCGGTGACCGCGAGACTGCCGGAAAAAATGGCGAGCACGGCCTTTACGATCACCAGGACCAGATTCAACATGAAGGCGTACAGCGCCACTTTCTTGATCTCCCGGGTCTCCTTGTCGGCGCCGGCAGCGGCTTGGTTAGGGCCCGTAGAAGGTTGCGGAATGTCCATGAAAAAGCATCCCCCATCTAGCAGGTGTTTCTCAGCAACCTGCTAGACATCTTAAAAATCCATATCATGGGATCCATTTTGCCTCGCTCATTTTCGCAAAGAAAGAATAGGTAAAATCACCAGTCGCCTTAAGGCCGTTTCACCATGGTGAGTCTCCTCGTCCCCTTTATCTGTCTGAAGTTCGCCCCCTGGCTGACACAGCGCAAGGCCAATTCGGTGTCAACCACCTTGGTCCCCGAGAGCGCGTCCACGCCGTAATCAAAAAGGATCGGGCAAAGAGGAACCGTGTCACCCAGCATAATGACATAGGCTTTGGGATCGCACAGCTTGAGCAGGGATTCCAGGGTATGATTGGTCAGGGCCGTTCCCGTGATGGCCACGACATCGGCCAGAGGAATGAGGCAATCCGCGTCAGCCTCCGTAAAGTCGCCTCTTTTGGGGTTTTTCTCGATAATCCAGAGTTCTCTCGCCTGTTGACGAACTCTGGGGACAAAAGGGAAGTGACCAACGATCGCCACCCTTTTCCCCTCTCCTTTTTCCAGGATAAGCTCGGCTGCATTGAGCTCAACGCAGGAATCCTCATCGATCTCGATCAATGAGTTGATGGCGGCCATCCCGATGGCCGCTTCGAGGATGCTCTCGGAATAGACGAGCATGAGAAGCTCCGTTGGGGCCTTATCTAACAGGAATCCAGCCTCCTTGACAAGAGGCGGTTCCTGTCGCAATGCATCTCTCGGCAGGGTGGCGGCCAACCCACAGTGACGGGTCAAAACCCCGGTGTGAAAAATGCCCTGGCGGATCTCTCTTACAGGGGCATCCAGGTTCAAAGGGGATATCAAATCATCAAGAATCTTCATAACAACTAATATACCTTAGCAAATCATGTGCCGTGATCTCGGCTGTTGCCCCCTAAACAAAGAACCCCTTTCTACACCAGGCGTCTTGGTGAACCTAAAATTGACGGCTTCGTAAAAAGTCGTCACTCCGGTGAATCCCGGATCGGGGTCCGGGACAGGCACCGGAGTCCAGGATTTGTGTAACTAACTGATGAGACTGGATTCCGGCTGGAGTTTATCCCGCACTTGATGCGGGGCCGGAATGACGGAAAATGGTCATTTCCGACTTTTGCGAGTTCATCTAAATTGGGAGAAGGCATGATTCCTGTGCTCTGACCGTATAAAAAGGAGGACCTTACAGGCTGCAGGAAAACCACCTCAAGAGATACGACATCATCCCCCTGGGACCGTTCTCCTCTCAAATGTGGCCTCTGGACCTGCCATATTTGCAAATCTGCAATGCATGATCGCCCCTCATCCTGCAATAATGCAACCATCCGCCGGTAAATAAAGAGGGCCCAAACCTTCGACTTCGTTTTTTATTCTTAAATCCAATAAGTTATAACAAAATGCCCGGGACCCTATTCCCTTGGCACAAGAAATGCTGAAGCTTCAGATATCTGTAGCCTTTTCTAGCCACTCTGGGCGGGGATAAACCCCGCCCCTACAGCGCCCAGTAGCGACCAAAAAGCGAAAGGGGGTAGGGAGCATGAGAATTGCCATCACCACTCAGAAGGAAAACCTTGAAGCTGAAGTGGAATCTCGATTCGGCAGGGCGCCGTACTTTCTCCTTGTGGACACAGAGACCATGGCTTTCGAAGTCATCCAGAATACTCAAAGCCTCAATCTTCCCCAGGGTGCGGGCATCCAGGCCGCCCAGAATATAATACCCCATAAACCCGAAGCCGTCTTGACCGGGAATTGTGGACCCAAAGCCTTCCGCATTCTGCAGGCGGCGGGAATCACGGTGGTCATTGGCGTCAAGGGCAAAATCAGCGATGCCGTGAGAGCCTATCTCAACGGCGAATACACCCCTGCAACAGATGCCAATGTCGAAGGGCATTGGGCATGAACAGCGCAAATAGAGATTGATGAAAAGGAGGCGCCATTTATGAAGATCGCAATCAGTTCCACCGGAAACCATCTCGACTCACCCATCGACCCTCGCTTTGGTCGATGTGCCTATTTTGTCATCATTGAAACAGACACCATGGATTTTGAGGCCGTCGAAAACCAGAACATGTCGTTGGGCGGGGGTGCAGGCATCCAGTCCGCTCAATTTGTGGCATCTCAAGGGGTTAGGGCTGTCATTACCGGAAACTGCGGCCCCAACGCCGTTCGAACCCTTACAGCCGCGGGCGTGGATTTGATCATTGGTCAAACAGGGACAGTCCGTGAGGCCGTAGAAAGATACAAGAAAGGCGATTTAAAAACCACCACGGAGCCCAATGTGGCCGATCACTATGGCGTGGGCAGCGCACGGCAGATGCAAAGGTCTGCGGCCGGCCCTGGAAGCGGTATGGGGCGCGGCATGGGCATGGGCGGCGGCATGGGCGGCGGCATGGGCGGCGGTCGGGGCGGCGGTCGGGGCGGCGGCATGGGCGGCGGTCGGGGAATGGGCCGGGGCATTGGAACGGCCGTGGGCGGCCCTGTCACACCTGGGCAAGGCGATTCCAGTCCTTTGACCAGGGAGCGAGAGTTGGATTCCTTGAAAGAGCAGGCCACAGACCTTATGAATATGGTAGAGGAAATCCAGCAAAAGATCAAAGCGCTGGAGGACGAGTCATAGAAAAGGTCCTCTCGCTGCGGGGTGATCTTCAATGAGGATAGCAATCCCTATCTGGGAAGACAAGATATCGCCGGTTTTGGATACGGCCTCGAGGTTGTTGGTGGTCGAGGTGGAGAATCAAAGTGAGGCATCCCGCTTTGAGATATACCTTGATGAACAGCAGATATCACGGCGTTGTTTTCGCATTCAAGGCTTGGGGGTTGACATCCTGATTTGCGGAGCCGTATCCCGGCCCTTTTACCGGATGCTCATGGCCTCCGGCATAGACGTCATCTCAGGGATTTCAGGGCCGGCCGAGGATATCCTCGACGCCTGCCTGAAGGGAAATCTCGCCGATTCAAAATTCCTAATGCCGGGGTGTCAGGGCAACGGGCTAAATGAGCATTTCAGGTTCCTGGATTCATGGGACCACGACAACAAATGGCCCAAGGAAGAAACGAAGATGAACGCAAAGAAAGATTGAAACCGAACGAAACTTTGAACGGTAAAGACAAGGAGGTTATAAACGCGATGAAAAAGGAAAGCCAGTGTTCTGGGTCAATGGGCCATCAGGAGGAGCATCAGATTCAGGATGCTGAAATCAGAAATACCCTAGGTCACATACGAAACAAAGTCCTGGTCATGAGCGGAAAGGGAGGGGTCGGCAAGAGCAGTATTGCTGCCTATCTTGCCGTAAGTCTTGCCAAACGAGGATACCGGGTAGGGCTCATGGATGTTGATCTGCACGGGCCCAGCATACCGAGGCTGCTCGGACTGAACGGAGGTATCCAACCCTCGGCCGTCACCCGTAAAGCCATGCCGGTCCATTACCTGCCCAACATGCAGGTCATATCCATCGAGTCACTGATGGGCGAAAACAAGGATCTGGCCACTATCTGGAGAGGGCCGCTCAAGATTGGCGTGATCCGACAGTTCATTTCAGACATCGAATGGGCGGATCTTGATTACCTCATCATCGACTCGCCTCCCGGTACTGGAGACGAGCCGTTGACGGTGGCGCAAACCATCCCTGATGCCAAGGCCCTGATTGTCACCACGCCTCAGGAGATCTCACTCGCCGATGTAAGAAAGTCCATTAATTTCTGCCGACAGCTCAAAATGGGGATCCTAGGGATTGTAGAAAACATGAGCGGACTTCTCTGCCCCCATTGCGGAAAAGAGATCGATCTCTTTGGAAAAACAGGTGGCGAACTCTTGGCCAAGAAAGAAAACCTTGTTCTTTTGGGAAAGTTACCTATCGATCCGGAGGTGGTCAGACACGGGGATGCAGGAACCGTGACCGGCATCGTCGACGACCACCTTCCCTTTACCCGGGCATTCCATGCCATGGTGGACCGGATTGTTGAGTTAATAAATCATGCCGCCCCTCCCTCCCCTTCCCTTGAGAAAGGGGAGAGAGAAGATAAGGTAATGCAGCCGTCCGGAGAAAATGTCCGCATAGATCATAAAACGAAAAAGGAGAATGATATGGAAAAAACCGTTTTTGCCATACCGGTGTCGGGAGGAAAACTCTGTTCCCATTTCGGCCACTGCGACCAGTTTGCCCTCATTGAAACAGAGGCGGGAAAAATCAAAGGCACTACCATGCAGACCCCTCCTCCCCATGAGCCGGGGGTGTTGCCAAAATGGCTCCACGGGATGGGAGCAAATATCATCATCGCAGGTGGAATGGGTTATAGAGCGCAACAGTTGTTCGATGAAGCCGGGATCAAGGTCGTTACGGGAGCCACCATGGATTCTCCGGAATCCTTGGTTAACCAATATCTGGCAGATAGTTTGATTACAGGGGCGAACGTGTGTGACCATTAGCAGGCGGCTGCAAGACAAACAATGGCGTGATGGAGAAATGGCGTAACGAAGGAACGGAACTTTGAGATCTTAATAGAGCGGGCAAGCCAACTGATCATCTTCGAAACATTCCCATATACCAGTATTCCATTACTGCAAACTGTTTAGGGAGGGGAAATGGCACCAGCAGGACAAAAAGCAGGAAGAGGACAGAACTCCTCGGGCAGAGGCAGAGGTATGGGGGGAGGCCGCGGTATCGGCCCCGGCGGCAACTGCACCTGTCCCGATTGCGGTCAATCGGTCCCCCATGAGCGGGGCAAGCCATGCTTTGAAATGAAATGTTCCAAGTGTGGAGCCTACCTGACCAGGGAACAAAAGAACAAATTATGAATAGCGATGCGGGGTCGTTTATGACGCCATGTACGGGATGCAGCCCAGCGGCTACGACGGAGGCATGACACAATATGAGTAAGGCAATGGATGACTTTGTACAGGAGATCAAAAACCAGATGCTCGAAGAGACCAGGCAGGCGTATGGTGACGCAGCCTACGAACGTTGGCTCGACCCCCGCCATATGGGCTCCATGGATAACCCTGACGGTTATGCCTGTCTAAAAGGCAAATGTGGAGATACGGTGCAAATCTTTCTCAGATTTGACGGCAACGACCGTGTCAAGGAGGCGACCTTTCAAACGGATGGCTGCGGTTCGAGCATCGTATGCGCCTCCTTCGCAGCCGAGATGGCTGTGGGGCAACGACCCGATGAAATTCCAGAGGTCACGGGAGAAAGCATCATGGATGTCTTAGGGGGTCTCCCGAAAGAAGAGGCCCACTGTGCCTTCCTTGCCGCCGAGACATTGCAGGAGGCCCTCCACAGCTACATGATCCAAAAGGGCAAAAAAGGTTGAGCCCAAGACCACAACCAAGACCTGCGGTGAATGGTATATGTCTGAGACCCGTTTCGGCGACATGGTTCACGCCCGACTGGGCATTGCGGAAGAGAACTCGGGTAAACTGGTGAGCCAGGTGAGACAGGAAGCCAAGAAACTGGCTGAGGCGAACGGCCTCCCCCTGATCCTCACCGACGGCCCCCCGGGCGTCGGGTGCCCCGTCATCGCCTCCCTTGGCGGAGCGACCGGGGTACTGATTGTCACGGAACCGACCGTCTCCGGAAGGCATGATATGGAAAGAGTGGCCGAACTTGCCGCCTTTTTCCGGGTTCCCGCCATGGTCTGTGTGAACAAATACGACCTGAACGCCGAAGTGAGCGGCATGATCGAGCAATATGCCGCAGGACGGGGGATCGCCTTCCTCGGGAAAATCCCTTTTGACCCTGCTTTCACCTGGGCGATGGTCCAAGGAAAGACGACCTTTGAGTATGATGCCGGGACCGGGGTTGCGGAGGCGGTCCGTGAAATCTGGCAGAAGTTGAGCCACGAGATAAGTCTCTAAAATGTGCGCTATGGAGAGCGTGGGTGCGCGGAGAGAAGGGCAGCTAGATGTCAAAAAAGGCCATCACCTATCATGCCGTGGGGATTATTCACACCCCTTTCCATGAGATCGAAAAGATGCCGATCCAGCCCAGCGGCGCGACCGGGATTCGGGGTCGGATCGACCTTTTTCCGGAATATGCGCCTGCACTCAAGGATCTGGATGGTTTCTCACATATCATTCTGCTCTATCATTTCCATCGCGTCAGCGGATCAGAACTGATCGTCACCCCTTTCCTAGATACTCAACCTCGCGGGGTCTTCGCGACGCGCGCCCCTAAACGGCCCAACCCGATCGGCATCTCGGTCGTTAAACTGCTGAGCGTGGAGGGGGCCACCTTGCTGATAGAAAACGTGGACATCCTCGACGGCACCCCACTCATCGATATCAAGCCCTATGTGCCTGAATTCGACCATCAGCCGGCAGATCGTCTGGGCTGGCTGGAAAAGGCCCGGGAAAAGGCGAGGGAAAAAAGATCGGATAATAGGTTCAAATAGGCGGGAGAGGGGCATTACGGGATTGACATGTGGAATGCTTTGGCATATAAATAGGTCTTAGGCGATCGTCTTTTCAGACCGCCTGAGACCCCTCCTTCCCTTCCCCTTTAAAAAAGAGAATTCGCCTTCTCTCAGCCCTCCCGTCATACGGGACGGGATCTTTTTCTTGGGGATTGGTATCGGGCGATGAAGGACGGGAGTAGAATTTAAGGAAAGCAATGGAATAGGAGGCGGAGTGATGAGGATTGCTTTTCCGGTCCAGGAGAATCAGGGTCTTGATAGCCCCGTTTACGGCCATTTTGGTTCGGCTGCCCATTTTGTGATACTGGACAGCGTGAGCGGAAGCTTTCAGACCGTGCCCAATGCGGATGCCCAGCATGTCCATGGGCAGTGTCAACCTATGAAGGGGCTGGGCTCAAAAGCGGTGGATGCCGTAGTGGTCGGCGGCATCGGGGCCGGCGCCCTGATGAGACTCCAGGCCCATGGCATCAAGGTCTTCCGGGCCCTTGAGGGGACGGTCAAGGAAAACCTCGAATTTGTGAAAGCAGGGAAACTTCCCGAATACGTCACGGAAATGACCTGTGCCGGCCACCACCAAAAGGGTGGCTGCGCACACTAGCAGGTTGCTGAAAACGATTTGCTGTGCAGGCTGATCAAAAATGCCCATATGCAAGGCACCCGAAATTCCGAGGAGTGAGGCGTACATGGAAGTACGCCGCAACGACGAGGAATGAGGGTAACGCCGCCCTTCGGCTTTGCTCAGGGCCGTGAGCCTGTCGAACGGCAGATGGGCGTTTTTCAGCAGCCTGCTAGAGAGAGAAGCGTATGGAGAACGAGACATTCATTGAACACAACGACATGGCGAGCATCCGTGACATGCTTTCCAGTTCCGGTTATGCAGATGAGGCGATAGAGTACTTTTTGAGAAAGCCGAATCTCGGCCCTCTCAAGGGGGCCGATCATGTCACCGAGTTGACAGGTCCCTGCGGGGATACGATGAAATGCTTTCTTAAAATCGACCAAGGACGAATTGCAGACGCAAAATACCAAGTCCTCGGCTGCCCCGGCGCTGTCTGCGCCGCCATGGCCCTTGCTGATCTGGTCAAAGGAAAGACCCTTGAGGAGGCATTGGAGGTCAGGGATCGAGATGTCTTCCGGCGCCTCGTCCAGATTCCGGACCAAAAGCAGCACTGCATTCGACTGGCCGTGAAAACACTTGAAAAGGCGATCAAGGAGTATGCACCCCATGACAGAGCGGCCTAGTCCGCAAATTAGCCGCTCCCCTTCCTTTGAAAGGAGATCCTATGCCCCTCTATGATTACCTCTGTCTGGATTGCGGCAAGGTGAGCGAGGTGCTTCTCTCTGCATCCGGAGAACAATCCAAATGTCGTGCCTGCGGTGGCAAAAACCTGAAAAAACTTCTTTCCGCGCCGTCCTCGCTCTCCGGTGCGACCAGGAAGAATCTGCCCGGACCGGGGGATACGGCCTGCTGCGGCTCCAGTCCTGCCCAGGCGGCCGGTTGCGCCGGCCCTGGAAGCTGTTGCGGCAAGGTGTTGGGATAGGCCTCTACCGATTCCGGGAGAAGCCCAAGGGCAGGCGGATCGTGAAGGATGTCCCCTTCCCTACCTCGCTTTCCACGTGAATCGTTCCTCTGTGCCGTTCAATGATGCCATAGACGGTTGACAAACCAAGACCCAGGCCTTTCCCCTCCTTCTTGGTCGTGAAAAAGGGCTCAAAGATATTGGGCAGGTCTTCTTTTGGAATTCCGCTCCCCGTATCTCGAACCTTGATTTCGATGACCCCGTCCTTTGTGTTCAGAGAACATGCCATGGAAAGGATTCCTCCATTCGGCATGGCATCGATAGCATTGAAAATGAGATTGATGATCACCTGTTGGAGCTGGTTAAAATCTCCGCGAATCTTCGGAATCTCTTTGTCCAGTTCACGCCTGATCTGAATATTCTGCAGCGTCATCTTGTGTTGGCTGAGGAGGACGCTCCTTTCGATCAGTTCCTGGACATTGATCTCCGAAAAATCGACCTCCGATTTCCGGGAAAAGGCGAGGAGACTGGAGACGATTTTCGACGTCCGTTCGGTTTCACTTTCTACAAGACTCAGGTACCTCTGGAATTTCTCCAGTTGCTCTGGCGTCAGGGCTCCACGGCCGAGGATCTTGCTCATGAGGCGGGCGTAGTTGAGGATTCCCGCCAAG
>Ga0180009_10005574_pt1 | contig 13474 bp, 9 predicted proteins | sample OS_PC_MetaG_FD_123537 | JGI IMG/M metagenome (GOLD analysis project Ga0180009, IMG submission 123537) | Groundwater microbial communities from the Aspo Hard Rock Laboratory (HRL) deep subsurface site, Sweden - OS_PC_MetaG | ecosystem: Environmental > Aquatic > Deep subsurface > Groundwater... | reverse complement strand
CCGGGGATGAATATCTCAAAGCCATCGCAAGCCTGCTCAAGACTGTTTTCAGGCGCACAACTGACATCACGGCCCGTTATGGCGGAGAAGAATTTGTGATACTCATGGTTGAGGAATCTTGTGAAAATGCCATTCAGCTTTCTGAAACCATGAGAGAACTGACCCAGGCGTTTTGTATGGAATATGAGGGCCAGGCAATTTTGGCGACCATCAGTATGGGCATTGCAACCTGTATCCCCCGGCAAAGCGAGAAAAAAGAAGTCTTGATATCCAAAGCAGATAAAGCGCTTTATCAATCAAAGGCAAACGGCCGAAATCAGGTGACTAACAGCGATGATTGACCCTTTATTTTTTCTTGGCAATAACCCAGATGGCATGAACAATACCCGGGATATAGCCCAGAAGCGTTAAAAGGATATTGAGCCAGAAATGTTTGCCAATACCGACCTGCAAAAAAACGCCTAACGGCGGAAGAATAATCGAAATAATAATCTTAACCAGTTCCATGATCACTCCTGTTATCATTGTTTGAGTCTGATAACGATATATCAGTTTTTTAAAATTTCAACAAAGAAAATAATAACAAAGTGGACGAATGCAAGTTTTGCCTTATAATGTCTGTAAGTTTTATAACCAACAGCGTTTTAAAAAGGGAAACTCCCTGGAAGGAATAAAAAAAATGACACACACAATAAAGACAGGAGATACCATATCCGTTGACTATACAGGTAAACTTCAGACCGGAAAGGTCTTTGATACGTCAAAAGGCCAGGCCCCGTTAAAATTTACAGTGGGATCAGGACTGCTGATCAAGGGCTTTGAAAAGGCGGTTATCGGTATGAGGGCCGGCGAAAAAAAGACCGTGGTCATTGAACCCAAAGAGGGGTATGGCCTCAGAAACGAAGACTATTATGTGGATGTTCCCAAACTGCATTTCCCGGAAGATGTTCCCCTTGTTTTAGGGATGCAGGTTGATCTTCAGGACCCTCAAGGGCGACCCGTTCCTGCAACCATTGCCGAAATCGGGGAAGAATCGATCCGGATGGATATCAACCATTTTCTGGCCGGCAAAATGCTTGAGTTTGATATCACCATTGTTGAAACAGGACTTGAAGAAGATTCCCATGACTGCGGGTCCGGCTGCGGCTGTGATTCAGGTTGTTGTGAGCATGAGTAATTTGTAAAATTTTATATGCCGGGGTTGTTTTTATTGCTTAAATTAAATTTGTCATAAAATAAAATATATTGTATGCTGATTTTCAATGATATCAAGCTCAATGGTATAAATATTTTGTTCAAGCGGTCAAGGAAAGTTTTTTAGCAGATTATCACTATCTTCTCATTGAATTATTAAAGTGATGTTTTTATTCTTTTTAAGGAGAATAAATGAAAAACATGCTGCTTGCAGTACTGGTTTTATTGGCGACCGTGCAAACCGGGTGTGAAACACAACAGCCAAAACCGGTTCCTGAAAAAGTGCCGGTACAGTTGAAATGGCATCATCAGGCCCAGTTTGCGGGATTTTATATCGCAGAAAAAAAGGGGTTCTATGGGGCAGAAAATATCCATGTCAGCCTTAAATCGAGAACTCCCGGCATGTCCAATAAACAAGTGGTTGACGAGCTGGTCAGAGGGGAGAGTTTATTTGCTGTTTTGGGCGGGGATTCCCTTTTGACAGAAAGGGCATTGGGAGCGCCAATTGTTTCCATTGCCGTTATTTTTCAACGAAATCCTTATGCTTATGCAACGCTTAAGGGTTCAAAAATCCATCGCCCCCAGGATTTTGTCGGGAAAAAAATCATGCTGCCGCCGGATGGGAAACTTCAGCATGCAGCACTCATGAAAAAGTTAGGCTTGTCTGATAATGACATTGAGTATTTACCCTATGACAGGGATTCAGACGTTCTTTCAACCGGCAAGATAGATGCCCAGATGGTCTATCGGCCAGGCTCAGGACTTGCGCTTGAAGATAAAGGCCGGCAGCTTTCTTTTATATGGGTGGAGGATTACGGCATCCGGCTCTATGCAGATACTATCGTGACCACAGAAAAAACGATCAAAGAAAAACCTGATTTAGTGGAGAAATTTTTAAGGGCCTCATTAAAAGGATGGCGTTATGCCATTGAGAACCCGGAGGAGGCAGTGGCAGTGACGCTGGCCATGGATCCCGCCCTTGTCCGCGATCAACAGATGCGAATGCTGAAGATCCAGACCCCCCTTATCCATACGGGTGAACACCAGATCGGATGGATGGAACAGGCTGTCTGGCAGGATATGCAAAAAATTTTCAGGATTTCTGAGGATAAATTGAATATCAACAGCGCCTTTTCCATGGAATTTTTATTTCGCATTTATGGCAGACAGGAATAGGAAAACTGTTAATGAAATCGATTCGAAAAAGCCTGAGCGCCCAGTTATTGGCAGGATTCCTTGTCTTTTCCATTGTGCCGGTATTCATTATTGGATTTATGTCTTTTGCATCAGGGCGTCAAAGTATCATAACAAATGTTCAGATCCATCTTAAAAATGTGGCTGTTCTTAAAAAAAATGCCATTGATGAATGGACAGAACACCTGAAACATGCATTAACCTGGATAGCCGCCGAACCTGAAGTGATTCATGCCGCACAGGCCATTACCCTGAAAGATCCATCCAACAAGACCCATGCTGATGCATATCGATTTCTGGCAGCGGAATTTGGCCGCATGGTTTCTTTGGGCCATGTTTCACAGGTTTCTCTTTTAGACAAAGACACCGGCCGAATTCTGGTTTCATCAGATCCTTCCTGGGAAGGCAGGTTCAGAGAAAAGAACCTGTTTTTTATTTACGGGAAAAAAAGCATTTATCTATCTGATATATTTTTAAGCCTTTCCATGGGCCGGCCGACCATGGTGATTTCCATTCCGGTGATGGACAAAAGCGGTGATCTGCTGGGGGTTCTGGCGGCACATGCGGATTTTGCCCGGCTCAGTGCCATCATGATGGAACGAACCGGTTTGAGTAAAACCACTGAGACATTTCTGGTCAACAAGTCCAATCTGTTGATTACCAACACGGTTTTTGCCCCAAATGATGCATTTGAAAAATGGATATTTGGTGAGGGTGCCAAAAGGGCCATTGCAGGGCAAAGCGGGGTTGATCTGTTTTTAGATTACCGTGATGTTAAAGTGATTGGTGCCTATCTCTGGCTGAAGGACCGCAAGCTGGCCCTCATTGCCAAGCAGGATGCCTCAGAGGCCTTTGCCGCTGTTACGGCATTAAGACAAAAGATTACCTTTATCGGAATAAGTATTTCTTTGGTGGCGCTTTTTTCAAGTTTTTTGTTTGCACAACAGGTTACCACCCCTTTGCTGAGGCTTGTAAAAGGAGCCCATGCAATCGGCAAAGGGGATCTGGATTATCGGGTTGGAAGTTCAACGCAAAATGAAATCGGGATCTTATCAACCGCTTTTGATGAAATGGCGGAAAATCTTAAATCAACAACCATTTCCCTTGCAGAAAAAGAGGTGCTGTTAAGAGAAATTCATCACAGGGTCAAAAATAATCTTCAGATGATTCAAAGCCTGATGAATCTTCAACTGAACCAGATCATTGATGAAAAATCAGCAGTCCCCTTAAGAGACAGCATAAACAGGATATCCTCCATCGCCATGGTCCACGAGACATTGTATAAATCAAAGGATCTGTCTACCATAGACTTGAAGTCATATTTTCAGGAACTGACCAGCTATCTTGTCAAGTCGCTTGGGCCTTCAACACTTCAGATTGAGCTTCAGTGTTCCATCGAACAGCTGCCGATGCATCTGGACTCAGTGGTCGCCTGCGGACTTATCATGAATGAACTGATCACCAACGCATTAAAACATGCCTTTGTTGATATGCCGTCAGGCAAAATTATCATTGATCTGCATGGGCTTGATAAAACCTTTGCCATGCTCATTGTATCTGACAATGGTGTTGGAATGTCAGGTCAGGATCGATCTCAAGAAAAGGGATCCATCGGTCTTGACCTTGTCAATATTTTAGTGAAAAAACAATTGGAAGGGGAAATCTCCATTGACCGGAAATCGGGTTTGACATATCAAATTCGCTTTCCCATAAAAACCGTTTAAAAGGAAACAGTTTCATGGATGCAAGCCATAGCATACTCATCGTTGAAGATAACGTTATTGTGGCACAAGATATTAAGACGCGGGTTCAAAAAATGGGGTATCAGGTGACTGATTGCGTCACAAGGGGTGAAAGTGCCATTGACAGTGTGGATAAGAATCCTCCCAATCTGATCCTTATGGATATTAAACTCAAGGGCCAGATGAGCGGGATTGAAGCTTCCGCCATCATACGCTCCCGCCATGATATTCCCATCATCTATCTGACCGCTTACGCAGATGAAGAAACCCTGGATCATGCTAAACTCACCGAGCCTTTCGGCTATATTATCAAGCCTTTTGATGATAAGGATCTGCGGTCAGCCCTTACTATTTCTTTATACAAGTATCAGATGGAACAAAAATTAAAAGAAAGTGAAGAGCGCTTTAAACAATTATTTGAATATGCACCGCTGCCCTATCAGTCCCTTGATGAAACCGGAACGATTATTGAGGTGAACCATACCTGGCTTGAAATCCTGGGCTACCGGAGAAAAGATGTCATTGGCAAACCCTTTGTGGATTTTTTGCATCCGGACTGGATCCGTCATTTTAAGGAAAATTTTTCCAGATTCAAATCAATCGGTGAAGTCATTGAGGTTGAGTTTGAAATGAAAAAAAAGGACGGAACCTATATTTCCACTCGATTTGACGGGAAAATCAGGAGAAATCAGGCTGGTGAGTTTATCCAGACCCATTGCGTGTTCAAAGATGTTTCAAAAGAAAAAGAACTGCAGAAAACAATAGAAGCCCAGGAAATCGCCTTACGGCAGAATCAGAAACTGGAAGCTATCGGCAACCTGGCCGGCGGCATTGCCCATGATTTTAACAATATTTTATCTTCGGTTATCGGGTACACAGAGCTTTCCTTAGAAGATGTTCAACAAGGAACAGACCTGCACGATAACCTTGTTGAAGTTCTCAATGCCGGTGAAAGAGCCAAGACCCTGGTCAAACAAATCCTTACCTTCAGCAGAAAAGGGGAGCAGGAAAAAAAGCCGATTCAATTAAATCCCCTGGTCAGTGATGCCGTTCAAATGCTGCGGTCAACCATCCCGTCAAATATTCAGATCAAAGAGCAGATCAGTGACGGGCCAATTATAATAACCGCCAATGCCTCCCAGATGAATCAGGTGATAATGAATCTTGTTACAAACGCGGTTCATGCCATAGATGACAACGGGATAATAGACATTGGTGTTGAAGTGATCCATATTGATAAAACCCGTGCAGAACAATATCCGGATATTGATCCGGGCGATTATGCCAAAATATTTGTCAGCGATACCGGATGCGGCATTGCAAGGGAAAATTTAATTGCTGTGTTTGATCCCTATTTTACAACCAAAACGCCGGATAAAGGAACAGGGTTGGGACTAGCTGTTGTTCACGGGATTGTGAAACTTCACGGCGGCCATATCACGGTTTACAGTGAACCCGGCAAAGGGACAACCTTTCAGGTGTATCTGCCCCTGGCGACACAGCCCTCTGGGGCAGTGTCAGTTCAACCGACCCAGAAAATTGCACCCGGCACGGAAAGGATTTTATTTGTTGATGATGAGCCCACCATTGTAAAACTACAGAAACGAACCCTGGAGCGGTTGGGATATGCCGTCACAGCCCATACCGGCAGTCAGGCTGCCCTGGAAGCTTTTCAAGCCACACCGGATTTGTTTCATCTGGTGATTACGGATATGACCATGCCCGATATGACAGGTGATAAGCTGTCTTCTGCAATCAAAGAGATCCGGCCGGATATGCCGGTGATTTTATGCACAGGGTTCAGCGAGAAGGTCAATGCCAAAACAGCATTAAATTTTCCCATTGACGGGTTTCTCATGAAACCTGTGGATAAAGGAAAAATGGCAGAAACAGTCCGAAAAGTATTGGATGGGGCAAAAAACGCCGGTCGTGACAAGAACCTGTAAAAAGGGTGATAAATTTATCATCTCATTATAAGAAAGGAAAAGAAAAACAATGTTGGAATATGATCTGTCAAAGTTTGAAAAAAGCTGTTGCCAACTTTTTGAAGTGTTTAAAAATCAGCTGACATGGAAATGGGACAGCCGGTTTGAAACTGTTCTGGCTGAGTTCAGCGTCAAAGAAAAAGCATCGGTTCAAAAGAGCATTAAGACCCATATGGGCACCACCTGGGATGACGGCAATTCCGGGAACGCGCCTGAAACCGTGAAGATGATTATCAATTGTTTTGGCGGAATGAATCCGGGTCAGCAATTGTTTACATCAGACCCTGAAAAAGATGATATTGTTTTGTGCGCCTGGTGGCCCTGGGGCAACGGCCAGACCATTTCCATCCGTCTGGGCGTTTTTGCCAATACCCTTAACGATGATGACAATAAAGAACTGACCCGGCTGTTCAGGGGCTGGTTTGATCTTTAAGAGCAGATCTTTAAATGTAAATTTCCAATTTGTACTGTCTTGGTTCGAATAGGCGGGAAGGCTGAAGGTTATCAATAACACTGCTTGATAGTATTGTGGGATGGTTGATGGATATTCTGGTATTTGGGGCCTGTTTTGCAATCATAGCTGCTGCATCAAAGCAGATCGGGCACAGCCTTAAGAAAACCGGGCTGCCGTTGATCAGCGGATTTTTATTGACCGGAATTGTTGCCGGACCCTATGTGCTGGATCTGATCACAAAACAAGCCACATTGAATTTACGGTTTGTGGATGAGATTGCGTTAGGATTTATTGCCTTTGCAGCCGGGAGCGAGCTGTATCTAAAAGAACTTAAAACCCGTGTCAAAAGTATTGCATGCGTGACCACAGGTCTTGTTGTCGCCACATTTTCTTTAACCGGCCTTGCAGTTTTTTTCCTTGCTGATTTTATTCCCTTCATGAACCCCATGCCCGTGCCGGCAAGGATAGCCGTGGCAATTCTGGCAGGCGCCATCCTGGTTGCCCGGTCTCCCTCTTCCGCCATTGCCGTTGTCAATGAATTAAGGGCCAAAGGACCGTTTACTCAAACAGCATTGGGAGTGACCATTATCATGGATGTGGTGGTCATTGTTTTGTTTGCTGCCAATTCATCTGTTGCAGATGTATTGCTTTCCGGGCTAAACTTTAATTTCGGTTTTATCCTGTTTCTGGTATTGGAGATCGGGGCATCCATTGTTGTGGGGATTCTTGTCGGCAAAATGATTCTGGAAGTTTTGTTTCTATCATTCCCCAAATCGATAAAAACAGGGTTTGTTTTATTAACAGGGTATCTGGTATTTGTTTTTTCATCTGAACTTCGTGAGGTTTCCCATGATGTTTTTTTTGTTGAAATCCTTCTTGAACCCTTGTTGATCTGCATGGTTGCAGGATTTTTTGTGTCAAATACATCGCGGTTCAGAAAAGAATTTTCAAAAATTCTCTATGACATAGGCCCGCCGATTTATATTGCTTTTTTTACCCTCACCGGCGCATCGTTATCCCTTGATATTCTTGTACTGACATGGCCCATTGCCGTTAGTCTTTTTTTTATCAGGGGGGGTGCGATTTTTATCGGGTCTTTTATCGGCGGCACTTTAGCAAAAAACCCCTTGAAAAATAACATTGTCAGCTGGATGGCATTTATTACCCAGGCAGGGGTGGGGTTAGGCCTTGCAAAAGAGGTGGTTGTGCAATTCCCTGAATGGGGGACTTCCTTTGCCACCATCATTATTTCAGTTATTGTTTTAAACCAGCTCATCGGCCCGCCCTTGTTTAAATTTGCCATTAAACTGATGAAAGAAGATCATTCCGGGGCAAAGGGATCAGGATTTGAAGGCGCAAGAGATGCAGTGATTTTCGGGTCTGACGGCCAGGCATTTGCGTTGGCCATGTCTTTAATATCCCAGGGGTGGCGGGTTAAAGTGGGTGTTACAAAAATAAACAATTACGCTGATAAAAATCCGGATATAACGGTTTGTCAAGTGTCAGACTTAAGTGTTTCAGAACTCAAAAACATGAACAGCCACCATGCAGGTGCAATTGTGGCCATGCTGTCTGATGATGAAAATTATCAGATATGCGAGATCGCTTATGAATATTTTGGAACACAGACCCTTATTGCCCGGTTAAATGATCGACATAATTTTACCAGGTTCCAGGAGATAGGTGTCTTGATTGTGGATCCGTCCACTGCAATTGTTAACCTTCTTGATCATTTTGTAAGGTCGCCTGCTGCTGCATCCTTATTTATGGGGATGCAGCAGGATCGGAATATCGTAGATTTCCAGATTAAAAATCCAAACCTGTCCGGCCTTGCCTTAAGGGATCTTCGTCTGCCCTTTGATGCCATTATCATGTCCATCAGAAGACGGGGCGTTTTGTTTATCCCCCATGATTTTACTCGACTCGAGGCAGGAGATCTTGTCACCGTGGTCGGGTCATTGACTTCTTTAAAAGAAATTGCCTTAAGGTTTGGTGTCAATCAGGAGGAAGCCCTGGTGCAACTTGTTAAAAAAGCAACTGCAAAGGAATTGAGTGCTCCTTTTGTCAGGACTGAAATAAAAGAGATCATTGATTCAGGCAACAACTTCATTAAAACGGACAGGTTTGATCTCCTGGTGGAAAAAAGTTTGATCATGGATTTGAAACAGCCCATGGATAAGGAGACTTTTTTTGATCTGGTTTCTTGTGCCATGTCGGATTCCTTGAATATGTCTTCTTCACACCTTTATGAACTGCTGATGAAAAGAGAAAATGAAATCACAACCGTTCTTTCGCCCGGACTGGCAGTTCCCCATATTATTGTTGACGGGGAACAAAAGTTTTCCATTCTTCTTGCCCGGTGCAAAAAAGGCATTGAGTTCTCCACATCCAAGCCGCGGGTTTTTGCAGCGTTTGTATTGGTGGGGTCCAAAGATGAAAGAAAATTTCATCTGCGCGCCCTGTCTGCCATTGCCCAGATCGTTCTGGACCCGCGGTTTGAAAAAAAATGGATACGGGCAAGAAGCAAAAATGCCTTACGGGATATTATCCTTCATGCTGACCGGAAGCGGGAAGTATAAAAAAAATCCCTGTAATTTTAAATTTGATTTGTTTTCATTTTACACTGATCTTAAGAAAATTTGCCATATTAAATAAAAGTCTTTATTTTCTATGCCATTGATTCTAATTAACTGTTAGACAGCAATGCTGATTATTAAAAAAGGTAAGAAATGAAGGTAGAAAAACATCACACCCTGGGTTTTTTTGATATTGATCACCAGTTTAAATTAAGGATTCAGTCTGCTGCCCGGTTTTTTCAGGAAGCTGCCACGCTTCATTCAAATAAGATCGGGGCCGGTCCGCAGTTTTTATTTAAAAATAATGTGGTCTGGTTTTTAAATCGTCTGGAAATTGAATTCTTCCGTTATCCCTTGCTGGGTGAGGACATTACGATTACAACATGGTCAAGAGGGTTTAAAGGATATAAAGGATACAGGGAGTACCATATAAAGTCCCCCCTTGGGGAGATTGCCAGAGGATCCAGTGTCTGGCTTTTTTTTGACACCAAGAGAAAGCGGATCTCAAAAGTGCCTGAAAAAATTTCCAGGCTGTATACATTTGAAACTGAAAAATGGTTTGACAGGGAAATTGATGACTGGAAGTCCTGCGGCAGAATCCAACCGGAACAGGAGATGGATATCAGTCTGCGGTATTCGGACTTTGATGTGAACGGTCATGTGAACAATACCCTGTATTTAGGCTTTCTGGAAACCTTGTATCATAAGACAATTAAAACCAATGAAAAGCGGATCAGGAATATTAAAATCAGGTTCTGCCGTGAAATCGACAGGGCAAAAGACAGCATTCGAACCGGCTGGCTCAAGAAGGATGGCATATATCACTGCAGTGTATTTGATGGCGCAACCTTGTATGCAGATGCCCAGATTATTCCCATGGATTGAACTATACCCCTAGCAAAGGAGAAAAGGATGCGGCAGCGATTCAAGGTACTGGAAAAAGAGTTAAAAAAAAATTATCCGCCTGCTCTGTTTGACTTTAAGGACACCTCACAATTGGAGCCTTTAGACATTATCATCGGTCAGGAGCGGGCTGTTGAGGCCATTGATTTCGGGTTGAAGATGAAGGGCCCGGAGTATAATATTTTTGTCACAGGCCTTGAGGGCACTGGTAAATCCACCATTGTTAAAAAACTTCTTGCTGCATATGCCAAAACTCAGGAAACATCCGAAGACCTGTGCCTGGTTAATAATTTCGATGATGAGTATTGCCCGGTGGTCATTGAAATGCCGGCAGGATCAGCCGTATATTTCTCCAGAAGCATGATCCAGTTTGTTGAGGTGATAAAGACGAAAATCCCTGAATTTTTCGAGACGCCCTCTTTTCAGGAAGAGCAGAATCATATTCACAGAGGATACTCAGCCCGTCAAAAAGCCTTGTTTGAGGGAGTAGAACAGCTTGCTCAAAGCCAGGGCCTGTCCATTGTCAGAATTGAAACCGGTTACGAGGTGGTTCCGGTTCTTGAAGGGCAGCCTGTGTCACAGGAAGCATACCAGGGCCTTGACGAAAATGTAAAAAATGCAATTGATGAAAAGGCAGATAAGGTTGAAGAAAAACTCAATGAAGCCCTTCTTGAAATCAATAAACTCGGGGAGGAGATGAAAGGTGTTTTAAAAGAACTTGTAGCGTTAAAAACAGAGCAGCTCATTGTAGAGCAGATTGATCCTGTGCGGTATTATTTCAGGGACTGCAAAGACATTCAGGTATACTTAAAAAAAGTCAAGGAAGATGTGATTGATAATATCGCCATGTTCCTGGGTGTAAAAGGCGGGGAAGATGCTGAAGGGGAAAAGATTCATGAAATGACCCGATCACTTGTGAAACGGTATCAGGTCAATGTGCTTGTGGATCGAAGACTGGAAAAGGGGGCGCCTGTTGTAGTGGAGCCCAACCCGAGTTTTCAGAATCTTTTCGGGAAAATTGAAAAAAAACCTGTGATGGGGTCAGTTGTGACCGACTTTACAATGGTTCAGGCAGGTTCCCTGTTAAAAGCCAATAAAGGGTATCTGGTCATTAATATTGAACCTTTGCTGCTCAATCCGCCGGTATGGGAATCTTTAAAAAGAACTTTGCAGGATTCAATGCTCCAGATTGAAGATATGCCCGATCAGGCAGATTACGGCATGCCGTCATTAAAGCCTGCGCCCATACCCTTATCGGTTAAAGTGGTTCTTGTGGGCGGGTATGAACCCTTCAGAATTTTGCAGGGCACGGATTTAAGGTTTAACAAGATATTCAAGGTCAGGGCGGATTTTGATTATGAAGCAGCATTAACCAATGAGAATGCGTACAACTATGCCAGGTTTATCGCCCGGGCCTGTAAAAAAGAGAACCTTAAGAATTTTACACCGGATGGGGTATGGGCTGTGATTGAATATGGAAACAGAATGGTATCGGATCAGCAGAAACTCTCCCTTCGATTTGGTATAATCCTTGGAATTTTAAAAGAAGCCGATTATTGGGCGAAAAAAGAGAATGTGCTGGTGGTATCGGAGAAATATGTGACCATGGCCTTAAGTCAACAGCGGTTTCGCCACAACCTTTACGAGGAAAAAGTATCAGAGCAGTTTGATGATCAATCGGTTCTGATTTCTGTAAAAGGAAGGGTAACAGGCCAGGTGAATGCGCTTGCTGTTTACGATATGGGTGAAATCGCTTTTGGAAGACCCACCCGGATTACAGCAGAATCCTATATGGGAGAGCCCGGGATTATCAATGTTGAACATGAATCCGATCTTTCCGGTCAAACCCATGATAAAGGGATAATGATTGTGTCAGGGTATCTTGGCCGGATGTTTGCCCAGAATTATCCCTTGAGCGTGAGTATCAGCATTACCTTTGAACAGAGTTATGACGGCATTGACGGCGACAGTGCCTCATCAACCGAGTTGTATGCAGTTCTTTCCAGCCTGTCCGGCATTCCCATCCGACAGGAAATTGCAGTAACCGGATCTGTAAATCAAAAGGGTGAAATACAGGCCATTGGCGGTGTGAATGAAAAAATAGAAGGGTTTTATGATATCTGCGCAAGAAAGGGGCTGACAAAAAAACAGGGAGTCATGATCCCCTCTTCAAATGTAAAGAACCTGGTGCTGAGAAAAGATGTTGTCCAGGCCATTGAAGAAAAAAAGTTCCACCTTTTCAAGGTCAGTACCATTGAAGAAGGGATTGAGGTTCTTACCGGTATTAAGGCGGGCAGACCGGATTCAACCTGTTGCTATCCAAAAGAAACCGTGTTTGGAAAAGTACAGGAAAAATTAAAAAAATACCATGAATTGTCCATGCGGTATGGGAAATAAATAGATAGTGAATTTAAAGATGAAATATCTTGTTTCAGGGATATTGATTTTCACCCTGTTGTGTGGCCGGGGGGCTATTGCAGATGAACATCTTAAGTTTGATCATCCCTTAAACACGGGCGGGTATAATGCCAGCGTCATGCAGGATCGCGAAGGATTTATCTGGGTGGGGACAACCAATGGAATTGTCCGGTATGACGGCTATGAAAGCAAAATCTATACCGCAGGGCCTGAATCTTTATCCTCACCCTATGCACCCGGCATTTTTGAGGATGATCAAGGCCTGTTCTGGATCGGAACCGTTGGGGGCGGCCTGAATGTATTTAATAAGAAAACCAATTCATTTATCCGGTATAAACATGATCCTGCAAACCCTGCCGGTATCAACAGCGATCAATTCAACTGGGCTTTTGGAACCATTGATCAGGACAGCCGGGGGCGTATCTGGCTGGGAACCCTGATGGGTGTAAACCGGTTTGATAAAAAAACAAAAACCTTTGAAAGTTTCACCCACCTGCCGGATAATCCCAACAGCCTGAGCCATAATTCCGTGTGGAAGATTTTTATTGATGCACAGGATGTCATCTGGATCGGGACTGAAAAAGGTCTGGATTCATATCAGCCTGAAACAAAGATATTTACCCGGTACGTCCATGATCCCAAAAAACCTCAAAGTATCGGCAAAGGGCGTGTATATGCCATAACCGAAGATGGAGATGATATTTTATGGATCGGGACAAGCCAGGGGGGATTAAATAAATTTAATAAAAAAACCAGGACGTTTTCTCATTACCGCCATGACCCGGATGATCCGGGCAGCCTTGCCCATGACGAGGTTTTTTCCATCACAAAGGATTTGAATGGAAACCTCTGGCTGGGGCGCTCCTATGCCGTTGCCGCAGGGCTTGAAATTTTTAATCCCAAAACCGAAACCTTCAGGCATTTCCGGCATGATCCTGAAGATAAAGACAGTCTTTCCGGTGACATCATCATGAGTTGTTTTAAGGACAGGGCTGGGATAATGTGGGT
>Ga0180009_10005573_pt1 | contig 13474 bp, 10 predicted proteins | sample OS_PC_MetaG_FD_123537 | JGI IMG/M metagenome (GOLD analysis project Ga0180009, IMG submission 123537) | Groundwater microbial communities from the Aspo Hard Rock Laboratory (HRL) deep subsurface site, Sweden - OS_PC_MetaG | ecosystem: Environmental > Aquatic > Deep subsurface > Groundwater... | reverse complement strand
GGCAGCTTTAATTGGAACGCCGCCTTCCATTAACGCAAGCGAACCCGCGCAAACAGTAGCCATTGAAGATGAACCGTTCGATTCGAGAATATCCGAATTCAAGCGGATTACATAAGGGAATTCTTCTTCCTTAGGCAAGATATATTTAAGAGAACGCTCAGCTAAATTACCGTGACCAATTTCTCTTCTGCCCGTCCCGCCGTATCTTCCGGTTTCGCCAACGCTAAACGGAGGGAAGTTATAGTGAAGAAGAAAACGCTTTCTGAATTCTTCATTAAGACCGTCGATTATCTGCTCATCGGCTTTTGTGCCCAATGTTAAAGTTGTTAGACTTTGTGTTTCACCTCTTGTAAAAAGAGACGATGCATGAGTTCTCGGGATAAAACCAAGTTCAACAGATATCGGTCTTATCTGGGTTGTATCTCTTCCGTCAAGACGTATTCCTTCATTAAGAATTCTTTTACGCATGAGTTCTTTTTCAATATCGTGCAGAATCTCTTTTATCTCGCCTTCCTTTTCAGGATACTTTTCAGCTAGAGTTGTAAGTACTTCTTCGGTTAGTTCATCATTTTTAGCATATCTTTCTTCTTTTGCTAAAACGGAATCAACTATACCGCTGAATTTTTGATAAGCCAATTCGTTCACATCTTTTGAAAGGTTTTCATCAACGACTTTTGGTGCAACTACCATTTTAGGTTTACCGCACTCTGCTTTCAACTCATTTTGAACTTTGATGATTTTCTTAATTTCAACGTGAGCAATTTTAAGCGCATTAAGCAAATCGGTTTCAGAAACTTCTTTCGACTCGCCTTCAACCATCATAATTGAGCTTGCTGTTCCGGCTACAACTAATTCAATATCGCTGGCTTCAATCTGTTGAGTGGTCGGATTAACGATGAACTCTGCGTTAACTCTGCCGATTCTAACCTGCCCAATAGCTTCTAAAAACGGAATATCAGAAATCATCAATGCAGCCGAAGCGCCGATTGCAGCAACAACGTCGGGGTCATTTTCACCGTCGTATGAATATACGAATGCAGCTATTTGCGTATCGTTATTATAATTATTTTCAAATAACGGCCTAATCGGACGATCAATTAATCTGCTGCTTAGTATTTCTTTTTCGGTTGGACGTCCTTCACGCTTGAAAAATCCGCCTGGGAATTTACCCGCTGCAAAAGTTCTTTCTTTGTATTCAACCGAAAGCGGAAAATAATCGAGATTGGAAACTTCTTTCGATGCAACTGCAGTTACTAACACACATGTATCGCCATAGCTAACCATAACGGCGCCATTGGACTGCTTGGCATATCTGCCAGTTTCAATTACTAATTTTTTACCGCCTATTTCTACTTCTTTTGTGTAAATCATTCAATGCCCTCTTACTTTCTTAGGTTTAATTCTTTAATTATAATTCTGTATCTGTTTATGTCTTTTTTAGCGACATAATCGAGAAGTCTTCTTCTCTTACCAACCATCATGAGCAAACCTCTCCTTGAAGCGTGATCTTTTTTATGCGCGCTAAAGTGATCGGTAAGTTTGTTAATTTTTTCCGTCAATAATGCAATCTGAACCTCGGCTTTACCGCTGTCATTTTCGGTGCTTCCATACTTTGTAATTATTGCCAGTTTTTCTTCTTTGGGCAAATTCATTTTACAACTCCTATATTATATTATACGATATAATTCCAGAATTACCCGGAATTAATTAATTATGTTTCCAATTATTTGTATTGCTTCTTTTTTATCACGTTCAATCTGATAAATTAATTCTTCTTTAGATTCAAATTTTTTTTCGTCTCTAAGTCTTTTTAAAAATTCAACTCTTATATCCGCGCCATAAATATCGCTACTAAAATTGAAAAGATGAACTTCTATTACAAGATCGCCGTGTTTGCCAAACGTCGGTCGCACGCCGATATTCATAACTCCTAAAACAATTTCATTCTCAATAGTGCACTTAACTGCGTAAACTCCGATTTTAGGAATAAGTTTATTCTTATAAGAAACCTCTATGTTAGCAGTAGGAAAACCGAGTATTCTTCCTCTCCGTTCACCTTTAACAACAATTCCTGCAAAGATATAGTTTCTTCCCAAAAACTTGCCCGCATCGGATAAATTTCCTTCGAGTAAATAATTTCTGATTTTTGTGCTGCTTATGACTTCATTATTGAATAGAACTTCGCTTTCTACTTTAACGGTGAAACCAAATTTTTCACCAAGCTCGCTTAACTTTTCTTCGTTTCCAAAGCGGTCTTTGCCGAATTTATGATCGTGTCCGATAATTATGTGTTTAAATCCAACCTTATTAACGAGAATATTTTCGATAAACTCTTTGTAAGATTGCTGAGCAAATTCCGGCGTAAAATCTAAAACGAGTAGTTCATCTATTCCGCTCTTTTCTGCAATTTCAACTTTTTCTTCAAGGGTTGAAAGCAAATGCACTTTAAAATCTTTGCTAACCACTGTTCTTGGATGCGGTTCAAAAGTGACGACCATGCTTGTAAAATCGTTTTTCAAAGAACAATCTTTTACAGACTTAAATATTTTTTGATGGGCTTTATGAACGCCGTCGAAAGTGCCAAGCGTTAAAACCCTTTTATCAGTTTTCTTTACCGTAGAAAGATTTCTTATAATCAGCATATTTATTAATTCTTCTCTATTGATTCGCCGCCAGTTGAATTACTCGATTTCAAATAATCCTCAAGTTCCTTCAATGTAAAAGCGTTATCAACAGCATATTCGCCAATCTTTATGCGCCGTAAACTTTTCAAATAAGCGCCGCAGCCTAACGCGCTGCCAAAATCATCGGCAATAACTCTAATGTAAGTGCCTTTAGAACATTCTATTGAAAAATGAATATCCGGCAAATCTGTTTTTGTAATCTCGAAAGAGAGGATATTCACCTTTCTTGGTTCTCTCTTAACGTCAATACCTTTTCTTGCGTATTTATAAAGCGCTTGTCCCTTAAACTTAAGGGCAGAATACATTGGAGGAATCTGTTCAATTTCTCCGACAAACTTTTTTCTGGTTTCCTCCATTTCTTCCGGCGTAATCTGCGAGGCGTCACATATTTCAATAGCCTCAGTCTCAGAATCCATTGAAGGAGTTTTGATACCCAAAGTTATTATTCCGCTATAAGTCTTAGTTTGATCCTGATAAATCCGAATCTCTTTAGTTTTCTTTCCCGTGCAAACTATCAACAGACCCGTAGCAGCGGGGTCAAGAGTTCCTGCATGACCGATCTTTTTTACGCCGGTTATTTTTCTAAGATTATGAACAACATTGAAAGAAGTCTTTCCAATTTCCTTATCAATCAGAAGAACTTCCCCAAGTAAAAAATCAAAGTTCGTTTTCGTCGTTAAGGTCTTGCTTATCATTCTTCTGAATTTCTTTAAAAATATTTTCCATTTTCATTACGTAATCTAGCGTATCATCTAAGTAAAAATTCAGATCAGGAATCTGACGCAAATGCCTTACCTTACTAGCTAGTTTTGCCTTAATAAATCCTTTTAACTCTTCAAGTCTTTGTAACGCTTCTTCTCTTTCTTCTTTTCGGTAGATCGAAACATATATCTTCGCAATTTTTAAATCGGGAGTTACTTTTACGCCTGTAATTGTAACCATACCGATTTTAGGGTCCTGAATTTTATGAAGAAAAATAAGACTCAGTTCCTCTTTAATTAAAGCGGAAATTTTTTTAAGCCTAATTGACATTAGTTCTCAAGTTTCTGCTTTGTTTCAACAATTTTATATCCTTCAATAATATCGCCTATTTTAATGTCGTTAAAATTGGCAATATTAAGTCCGCATTCATAACCGGCGTCAACTTCTTTAACATCATCCTTGAATCGCTTAAGAGTAGCTAAAGCTCCTTCGTAAATAACAATACCGTCTCTGAATAATCTAATTTTGTTATTACGCGAGATTTTTCCATCCGTTACATAACATCCGGCAACTGTACCAATTTTTGGAACCTTAAATGTATTTCTGATTTCAATAGTTGCAACAAGTTCTTCGGAAACAACAGGAGACAACATTCCTTCAAGCGCAGATTTAACTTCGTTAATGGCATCATAAATAACATTGTAAATACGAATATCAACTTTTTCAGTTTCGGCAAGTTTTCTTGCGTTTGAATTTGGTCTTACGTGGAAACCAATAATGATTGCATTCGAAGCAGCGGCAAGCAATACGTCACCTTCGGAAATTCCGCCAACACCTTTATGAATAACTCTAATTTTAACTTCTTTATTAGATATTTTCATGAGCGAATCTGCAAGCGCTTCAACTGAACCGTCAACATCTCCCTTAACAATAAGAGCTAATTCCTTTACGCCGCCTTGCTTGATCTGCTGAGCAATTTCATCGAGAGTAATTAATTTAACCTGACGGTGATCCTGCTCTCTTTTGATTTGCTGACGTTTACTAGCGGTATCTCTTGCTTCTCTCTCGGTATCCACAACAACAAATGTATCTCCCGCTTGAGGAGTGCCTTCAAAACCAACCACTACAGCGGGTTCAGATGGACCAGCATGTTTAAGTTTTTTGTTCCTCTCATCGAACATTGCTCTAACGCGTCCGTGAAAGTTGCCTGCTACAAAAATATTACCAACTCGTAAAGTGCCTTTTTGAACAAGCACAGTAGCGGTTACACCTCTGCCTTGCTCAAGAGTAGTTTCAACAATGGTTCCTCTTGCATTCCTGTCCGGGTTGGCTTTAAGTTCAAGCATTTCCGCTTCAAGAGCAATCAATTCCAAAAGTCCGCTAACATTAGTTCCTTGCTTAGCGGAAATTTCTACGCATTGATATTTTCCACCCCAGCCTTCAACCAAAATATTTCTATCTGCAAGCTGCTGCTTAATTTTTTCAATATTGGAATTCGGTTTATCAATTTTATTTATAGCGATAATTATTGGAACACCGGCAGCTTGTGCGTGATTGATTGCTTCCACAGTTTGAGGCATCACAGCATCATCAGCAGCCACAATTAGAATAACAATATCAGTTACTCTTGCGCCTCTTGCTCTCATTGCGGTAAACGCTTCGTGACCGGGAGTATCAAGAAACGTAATGTATTTATTGCCTTCCGTTGCAACTTGATAAGCACCTATGTGTTGTGTAATTCCTCCGGATTCACCGGCAACAACGTTGGCTTTTCTAACGTAATCCAGCAAAGAGGTTTTGCCGTGATCAACGTGTCCCATAATTGTTACGACAGGCGGTCTTAATTTAAGCGTCTCCGGATCATCTGGTGTATCTTCCAGCGCATCGGAAATAAATTCTTCTTCAATTTCAACTTCAAAACCGAACTCATCGGCAACAAGAGTGATTGTATCAACATCGAGTCTTTGATTTATTGAAACCATTAATCCAAGAGAAATACATTTCTGAATCACTTCGCTCACAGAAACATCCATGAGGTTCGCAATTTCGTTAACGGCAATGTATTCCGTTACTTTAATTTTTGTTTTTTCGAGAGCTTTCTCTTCCGCGATTCGCTCCTGAATTTCGAGTTTTTCTTTCTTCTTCTTTTTACGAACATTTGCTCTATCGCTAGCGGTAGTTTCATCCATACTAAGAATGGTTCGCTTTATCGCGGCTTCAACTTCTTTTTTATCAACTTCAAGTCGTTTAATTTTCTTTATTTTTTTTGCTTTTACCGGCTCATCGGGAATTGCATCGCCTTTCTTTTTGACTTTGAGTCTTTTTCGTTTCCCTTTCTTTTCTGCACCTTCTTCGCTTGCAGGTTTAATAATTTTTGTTTCAGTTTTAGCGGGTTCAGCAGCGGGTTTTGGGGGAACAGCTTCTACCTGCTCTTTTTTAGCAGGTTTCTTTTTCTTTTTGGAAAGATCAATTTTACCAATTATTGTAAGACCTTTTTTCTTATTTCCTAGCTCAACTTCAGCATCGGTTTTGAAAGATTTCGGTTGATCAGATTTTTCATCAACCTCTTCGCTTTCTTCCACTATCTCTTGCTCTTCAGCTTGAATTTTTTCTTTTACTTCTTCAGATTCCGGAATTCCTTCAGTCTCTTCTTCACCTTCGGGAACTTCAACTTCTTCATCTACTTTTTCTTCAACGGGTTCAGGTTTGGATTTAACCTTTTCAGCAGCTTCAACTATTTTTTCTTGTTCAGCTTTTTCCGCTTCTGCAACTCTCGAAGACCGTTTTTTGTTAAACTCACTCACTTTTCTGTAATGCGATTCCGCCTTTTCAATATCCTTTTTGTACTTCACCTGAATATCGGCTATCATTTCATCAGTGAGAATAGTCATATGTGATTTAATTTCATGACATTTCTCATTTAAAAAAACAATCAAGGCATCCGTAGATAAATTATGATCAGCAGCGAATTTGTAGAGTCTTAATTTTTTTTCTTTCGTATTTTCCGGCATGTCAATATTACCTGGTTTTAAATTTTTTATTCTTCTTCTTCAAATTGGTTCTTTATTATATCGATAATTTCTTCAGCTTTTGCTTCATCGATACCTTCTATTTCCTTTAATTTGTCAGCGCCCGCCGTTAAAACTTCAACTGCGGTATCATAACGATTGTTGATTAACAGATCTACAATTTCAGCGCTCAATTCTTCCTTAAGATCGAACAATTCAATATCTTCATCGTACTCTTCGAAGGGTTTTTCTTCACGAATAACTTCAATATCATATCCCGTGAGCTTCATTGCTAAACGGATGTTTACGCCGTTTCTACCAACAATAAGAGATACTTGATCGCTGTCTGCAAGCACGGTACATTTTCTTTCGTCTTCTTCAATTTCAATCTGTTTTAACTTAGCAGGCGCTAAAGCTCTTTGAATTGATATAAACGTATCTTCCGAGTAATTAATTACGTCGATGTTTTCGTTATTCAATTCGCGGACAATTGCATGAATACGTACGCCCTTCATTCCAACGCATGCGCCAACCGCATCAATTCTAGCATCGGAGGATTCGACAGAAACTTTTGCTCTTTCGCCTGGTTCGCGTGCAATTCCTTTAATTTCAATTATTCCGTCATAAATTTCGGGGATTTCTATTTCGAACAATCTACGCAGAAAAATATTATCTGCTCGTGATGCAATTATTACCGGACCGTTTGGTGTTTTCTTAACGTCTTTAATAACCGCGCGGATTGTATCGCCTTTTCTGTAACGCTCTCGCGGAATCTGTTCGATTCTTGGAAGCAACAATTCATTTTTATTGTGGTTAATAAGAACATCATTTCTTCTAACTTGATAAATATCGCCGACAATTATTTCGCCGATCATTTCACTGTATTCGTTAAAAACAATTTCTTTTTCAATTTCACGAATTTTTTGATTTAAGCTCTGCCGAGCAAGATTTATTAGTCTTCTACCAAAAGTAGATAGTGCAAGTTTTTCGACAAAATCTTCGCCAACTTCAAGTTCGTCTTCGTTGCCTCTTTCATTTACTTCATCTATACTTATCTGAGTATTGGGATCTTCCACTTCATCAACAATAGTCCTTTCAAGGAATATTTCAATATCGCCTTTATCCATGTTCGCAACGACGTCGCATCTCGATTCAAGCCCGTATTTCTTTTTAACCATAATACCAAAAATATCTTCGATTATACTAGCAAGCACATCTTTATCAAGGCTTTTAGCACGAACCATTTGGGCAAATGATTCTACTATTTCACTATTCATTATTTTCCTCCATTATCAGAAACTAATTAAAACTTTTGCCGATGCTATATTTTCAAAATCGACGCTGAATACATTTTTACCTTCGTCAAAATTCAGTTTGCAGCCTTCAACAGAAACAAGTTTTGCCGTAGTTTTTTTTATTACATCATTTTCTTTAATCCGTAATTCAAATTTTCGATTGATGTTTTTAGGGAACTGCTGTAAAAATTTAAGTGGTCGGTCAATTCCAGGTGATGAAATGTCAAGTCTAAATTTTGAACTTACTAATTCTTCCGTTTCAAACAACTCGCCGATAGCATGACTGATTTCGGCGCAGTTAACAGTTGTAATTCCTTTTTCGCTGTCTACAAATATTTCAATTACAGAATTGTTATCCGTTCCTCGGAATGAGGTTTCGATATACAAATAACCCAATTCTGAGATCAAATTGGCTGCTTTTTCCGTGATATTTTTCTTATTTATTTTCATACAAACAAAAATCGCCCACTAGGGGCGAAATTAGAAAAACTAAACTACTATTATTTAAATGGATTAGCAAGTATTACGAAATAAATTGTTACTCGGATTTTTGCTTGGAGGAGAACTTAGCATCCAATTAATTCCATATTTGTCGGTCAACATTCCGAAACGGGATCCCCCAAAAGTATTAACCAGCTGCATAAAATTCCTTTCGCAAAATAAGCTGATATTTAGCGAAGTAAAATCATTTTTTTAGTTGAGCTATTTGCGCCAACCGTAAGTTTATAAAAATAAATTCCACTGCTATAATAATAATAACCCAAAAACGCGGAGTTAAATTCAACTTCGTAATTACCACTTACTAAATGATCATTTACTAGCGTGCTAATTTCTCTGCCGAGAACATCGTAAATCTTAAGAATTGTATTTTGCTGAGTAGGAGTATGACCTGCGTCAAACTTAGGAATAGTAAACTTAATTCGCGTGGATGGATTAAAAGGATTCGGAAAATTCTGTTCAAGATTGAAATTCATTTCATTTGTATTTAATTCCGAGCTTAAATCTGTGCGAATAAGGTAACTTGTAATTGCAATGTCATCTAAATAAATACCGTCAAGCTGCAAGTAACTATCTGATTTAAGCATGAATCGTATCAGAATTTTATTGCCTTCGAACGCTGATAGTGAAATTTCTTCCTTCACCCAAGCAAGCTGATTCCCATCATACACTGGTTCACCATCAGGTTGAAAACTTCCAGCTCCTGGATTTGAATATCTGCCACCAACAGCAGTCCATTCATTTCCTCCGTTGGAGCTAATTTGAACCTGCGCGTAGTCCCAGCCTCTTTCAATTTCGAATTTAGTCCAAAATGATAGAACGGGTTTTGAAATTCCTGAAAGATCAATTTGTTCCTTCAGTTCAAAAAATGAAGAAGCATCATCCGAATATTTACCTGCTGGGCTGTCTGTGAACGAACTGGGCTGTGAATAATAATCTGATGTACTCACTTCCCATTGAGAGTTTGATCCATAAGTCACCCAATTATTCATATTGGCTGAGGAATCAATAAAAACAATTGTCGGTGTGCCAAGTTTTAGTGTTTGATGATTTGTTGCCATCAGTACATCTTCTTGATAGATTTTAATTTTCAATCCAATTTGATCAATATCATAATTTTCTTTAATTCTAAATTGAAAAAGAGAAGAGTCAATAATGTGCGTTTCGGATGGAAGAAATCCCTCAGCAAGATACTCTCCAACAATAATATCACTGTTCCCGTCTGCTGATTCAAAGAGAACTTTTATATTTTCAGAAATGTCAATCCCAATATTTTTGAATTGCATTTTCACATTAACAACATCACCCGAATTGAAATACTCTTTATCAAATTCAACAGATTTTATAGTGACATATCCGCCGACAATCCATGCGTAATATAAATTCGGGAAAACGTTCTCCTCTGCCAAAGGAAGAATTCTTGATTGATGCGGCCAAAAGCCATCGCTGAAACTTCCAACCTCAGGCGTCATTGTGAATATTTTCCCTTTTAAATTTACTTCGCCATCATACATATAGTCGTCGCTGTTGCCGCGGGTAGTGTAACCAACTGTTTGAATATCAGTCCCGTAAACATAACCGTTAAATTGCGTCATGTCTTGGGCATATTTCCTAAAAGTTAGTGAATCGGGGGTTTCAACTCCTAGAGCACCATAAGGATAAATCAGAAGATTGCTGTAAGTATGGTAGTTCAAACAAGCGCGGATATTGTGGTAATACAAAAAAGCTCTAATGGCTGCAGTTTCATTTTCACTGAATGGTTCTGTTCCTCGGTAAGTATTATCTCCGGCAGAAGTGCTCGATCCGCCATTCGCAGCATTCCAATATTCGTGAGGTCCGTAATTACGGTTTAAGTCTACGCCAATAGTTGAATCCGCATTCAAAAATCTGTTCTTCCTCCACATTCCTCCACCGGCGGGATACGAAGTTTGATTGTGATAATAACCGTCCGGATTAACAACAGGAATAAAATACATTTCCCTATTATTCACCAAATATTTTACTTCTTGATCGACGTTGTAATTTTCAAGAAGGTAGAACATGAAGTAAATCATCTGCATCATGCTTTCGGGTTCCCTTGCGTGGTGCAGAGAGGTGTACAGCACTTCAGGTTCATCCTCATTTATGTCTGGATTGTCCGAAATTTTAACTTGAAAAATGTCTTTGTCCTCAATTGTTTTTCCAATACTTTCCTTCTGTGAAATAAGCGCGGGATAACCGGAATACATCTCATCCAATTTTGAGTAAACTTCTTCAAGAGTATAATACCCGCCCATCGATCCGTAATCGAATCCTGTTACGCCAAAGTTCGATGAAGTTTTTGAGAGTGCGCTCTGTTTTTGAGATTCAGAGTACTGATTCGTTTCGATGTAATGCTTCTGCCAATCTTCGATTAAGACTTCAATCCGGAAACCCATATCTCTTAAAGTAGTAACATCGCTTGAAGACAAAAACGCGCCTAAAGAATTATCTTTTTCCAATGAGTAGTGATCTAAATCGGGACAAATAGAAACAATAGTTTTGATGTCATCTTTATTTGTAAAATGGATTTTCACTTTTTGGTAAGTTTGAGATAATACCAAAGAGGAAAAAAGTAATATCAATATTAGCGTAGTTATTTTTTTCATAAAGCTATCATACTCTTTTTTTAACAAATGAACTCAATAATTCTCCTCACGCAAAAGAATAAGAATTGTAGAACGATTCGCTGCTCGTCCCTAAGGGGAATCGCTCAGTCAATTTACATCGATTTATACAATTTATGAGCGAAACAGAGTTTCGCTCTACACTTTTGCGTAACATGAATCAATAATTATTAACGAAAAATCTTTCTTAATCGTTCTCAGTTTATTAAAATAATCTGAATTATACTTTTAATTCCTCGCCTTCCGATTTAGCGATAATAACTGCGCCGCAGCTATCGCTCCAAACATTAACCGTTGTGCGGCACATATCTAAAATTCTATCTACGGATAAAATTAGTCCTACTCCTTCCAAAGGTAATCCTACAGACGTTAGAACTATCGAGATCATTACAAGTCCTGCCATCGGTATTCCTGCGGCGCCGATTGAGGCTAGCAAAGCGGTGATTACAACAATGATCTGATTTACAACTCCCATTTCCAATCCATAAGCCTGAGCAATAAACATAGCGGCAACGCATTCGTATAAAGCTGTGCCATCCATATTTACTGTTGCGCCAAGCGGCAGTGTAAAGCTGGAAATTTTATTGGACACACCGGAATTTTCTTCAACCGCGCTCATCGTAAGCGGCAGGGTTGCACTCGATGAAGAAGTAGAAAATGCCGTCAATAAAGGCGTTGTCATTGCTTTAACGTGCAGGACTGGATTAGACCTTCCAATAATTTTCACTATTGCGGGCAGTGTAATTACGGAGTGAACAAACAGAGCAATTAAAACAGTCAGCATATAAAGTCCAAGTCTACCGACAATATCCAGCAGCGCTTGTGAATCACCCGCCTGCTCGGCAATAACTTTAGCGACAATTCCTAAAATTCCGAGAGGAGTAAATTTTATGACGAGCATCGTAATTTTCATCATTACGTCGAAAGCTCCGTTAAATAATTCTGTTAAAAAAGTTTTGGGTTTATCATCAACCCGTGTAATAAAAAAGCCAAACAGAATGGCGAAGAAAATAATTGAGAGCATCTCTGCATTGGCAAAGGATTCAAAAATGTTTGTCGGGATGATGTTCATCAGCGTGTCGCCAAAAGATTCCTTTGCGGTAGACAAGCCTTCAACAGATTTAGTAAAGCCTAAATCAGCGCCAACTCCGGGCTGAAAAATGTTTACAAAAAACAAACCCGTTATAATTGCAAACATGCTTGTAGAGAGATAATAAGCCATCGTTTTAATTCCGAGGCGTCCCAAATTTTCCGCATTTCCGATGTTTGTAACTCCGGAAATAATCGAACTCAGTATCAGAGGGATGATCACCATTTTAAGCCCCTTTAGGAATACATCTCCCATCCAACTTACGTAATGAACATATTCGGTTAAGAACACACCGTAAAATATTGCCGCAGCAAATGCAATTAGAATCTGCCAGTGAAGTTTTAGTTTTAGCATAAGATCACAAATTTATTTGAAGTTAATTAATATTTCGTCACAGATTAAGTAACCTTTCTTAGTAAACTTAATTTCGTTATTTGAATTAGTAATATAATTTCCCTTACTCAGCTTATCTAAATAACTACCATTTTTAGAAATCCATGTTGCACCAAATTTAGAATTTAGCTCATGTATGTCAAGACCGCTGCCTCTTAAATTAAGCATTACAAATTCATCTAACAATTGCTCATACTCAAGTTGTTCGGTATTGAGTATTGCGTTTCCAATTCGTTCAACAGAATTAATATACATTTTTAAACTGCTTATATTCCACCATCTTTTTTTATTTATAAAAGAATGTGCCGAAGGACCCAGCCCCAAATATTCCTTATGTTTCCAGTAAGCTAAATTGTGCCGGCATTCGTAACCCCTTTTGCAGAAGTTAGAAACCTCGTATTGAACAAAATTATTTTTTATAAAAAAATCAATTGTTGTTTCATAGAGGTCTGCATCGTAATCTTCATCCTGCATTTTTATTCTGCCATCCAGAACCATTTTATTTAGTATTGTGCCTCTTTCCAAAATTAAACTATAAGCCGAAATGTGTTTTACGGGAAGTTCAATTACTTTTTCAAGATTATAAGTCCACGATTCTCTACTTTGCCCGGGAAGATTAAAAATTAGATCGATGCTAATATTTTCAAATCCAACTTGATGAGCGCCATTAACTGTTTCGATAGCCGTTTTTTCGTTGTGGATTCGTGTGAGGAATTTTAGTTCATCGTTGTTAAACGACTGAATGCCAACCGATAATCTGTTGACTCCAGCATCTAGAAATTGTTCAAGCTTTTTTTGGTCAACTGTTCCGGGATTTGTTTCGAGTGTAATTTCAACTTTATTTTTGAACTTAAAACTCTGCTTTAGTTCTGATATAACTGAACTAATGTACGCGACATCAACAAATGAAGGAGTTCCGCCGCCGAAAAAAATTGTCGGGATTTGATACTCATCTTGAAGCAGACCGGAAAAATGGCGGATTTCTTTTTTCAGAATTTCGAAAAATCTATTTTCGTTATCGTATGAAACAAGCGAGTAAAAATCGCAGTAGATGCATTTATGATCGCAGAAGGGAATGTGGATATAAACAGATAAATCTTTCATCCGGAGAACCAGTTTTTTTCAATTGGGTTTTCACTTAAATATTTGGCTAAATAAT
>Ga0180009_10005572_pt1 | contig 13474 bp, 7 predicted proteins | sample OS_PC_MetaG_FD_123537 | JGI IMG/M metagenome (GOLD analysis project Ga0180009, IMG submission 123537) | Groundwater microbial communities from the Aspo Hard Rock Laboratory (HRL) deep subsurface site, Sweden - OS_PC_MetaG | ecosystem: Environmental > Aquatic > Deep subsurface > Groundwater... | reverse complement strand
GCGCCCTTTCTTCGCCAGCACTTTCGTGATGGCCGAGGTCAGCGTCGTTTTGCCGTGGTCCACGTGGCCGATGGTTCCCACGTTAACGTGCGGTTTATTCCTGTCAAACTTCGCTTTTGCCATTGTGTTCTCCTTCTATGGTTTCGTTCGAGGTCAGAGGCCAGAGGTCAGGGGTCAGCAGGTAAGGATTATCCTCAGACTGTTCCCTGTTCTCTGTACGCTGTCCTCTTTCTGCTACACCGCTTCGGCGGCTTGAGTCCGCTTTTCGATAACCGTTTTCGCGACATTCGCCGGCACTTCAGCGTAGTGGCTGGGTTCAAGGGTGAAGAAAGCGCGGCCCTGCGATATAGACCTAACCGCAGTCGCGTACCCGAACATTTCCGACAGCGGCACGGCGCCCTTTATGAAGCGCACATTGCCCCTGCTGCCCATTTCGGAAATCTTGGCGCGCCTTGAGTTCAAATCTCCGATAACGTCGCCCATGTTGACCTCCGGCGTAAGAACTTCAAATTTCATTATGGGCTCCATCAGGAACGGCGCGGCCTTTTTACAGCCCGCCCTTAAGGCCATGGCGCCGGCTATCTTAAAAGCTATCTCGGAAGAATCCACCTCGTGGAAGGAACCGTCTATAAGCGTCACCTTCACGTCCACCATAGGGAAGCCGGCCAGCGACCCCGAATCCATGGCCTCGCGGCAGCCTTTTTCCACGGCGGGTATGTACTCTTTCGGTACTCGGCCCTGCTTAACGGCGTCCACGAATTCAAAGCCTTTGCCCATCGGCTGCGGCTCGAGCTTAAGCCACACGTGGCCGTACTGGCCGCGGCCGCCGGACTGCCTGATGAACTTGCCTTCCTCTTCGACCGCCTTCTTGATGGTCTCCCTGTAGGCGACCTGGGGGCGGCCGATGTTGGCCTGCACGTTGAATTCCCTTCTGAGGCGGTCGACGATGATCTCCAGGTGCAGTTCGCCCATGCCTGATATGATGAGTTGGGCGGTTTCTTCGTCGGTTTTGATCCGGAAAGTCTGGTCTTCCTCGGCCAGCCTGGACATGGCTATGCCCATCTTCTCCTCGTCTTCCTTGGATTTGGGTTCGATGGCGATAGAGATGACGGGGTCGGGGAATTTCATGCCTTCCAGGATCATGGGGTGGTCGGCGTCGCACATGGTCTCGCCGACGGAGGCGTTTTTGACCGCGACGGTGGCCGCGATATCGCCCGCGGTGACCTGTTTAATCTCTTCGCGCTTGTCGGCGTGCATCCTGAGGATGCGGCCGATGCGCTCCGTGGTCTTCTTTTTGGCGAAATAAACGGTGTCGCCGCTCCTGAGGACTCCGGAATAGACCCTGAAAAAGCTGAGCTTACCCACAAAGGGGTCGCTCTGTATTTTAAACATAAGCGCCGAGAAGGGCTCTTCATTGTCGGCATGCCGCACTACCGGCTCGCCGGTGAGGATGTCGGTGCCGGCGATCTCCTTGACGTCGAGCGGGGACGGCAGATACCAGGCCACGGCGTCCAGCATCGGCTGAACGCCTTTGTTCTTGTAGGAGGACCCGCAGAGTATCGGGAAGAATTTTCCGCTGACAACGCCTTTCCGTATGGCCGCGCGCAGTTCCGCCGCTGTGAAATCAGCGATGCCGGCCACGTAGCGCTTCATTATCTTTTCGTCGAAATCGGAAATTTTTTCGATCATCTTGTCGCGGTATTCCTTCGCCCTGGCCCGCATGTCGGCGGGGATCTCCACGATATCAAACTTGGCGCCAAGCTCTTCGCCGCGCCATATCCTGGCCTTCATGTCCACCAGGTCTATAAGGCCCTTAAATTTGTCTTCGGTGCCGACAGGCAGCTGTATGGGGGCGGAGTTGGCGCCCAGCTTTTCACGGATGGAGGCGGCCGACATATAAAAATCGACGCCGGTCCTGTCCATTTTATTGACGTAGGCTATTCTCGGCACGCTATAGCGGTCCGCCTGCCGCCAGACGGTTTCGGACTGCGGCTCCACGCCCTGCACGCCGTCAAAAACGACCACGGCGCCGTCAAGCACGCGCAGAGACCTTTCGACCTCCGCGGTGAAGTCCACGTGGCCGGGGGTGTCGATGATGTTGATGACATAATCGTTCCATGAAGTGGTGATGGCGGCCGCGGTGATGGTGATGCCTCTTTCGCGTTCCTGGGGCATCCAGTCCGTGATAGTGGTGCCGTCGTGCACTTCGCCCAGTTTGTGGGTCTTGCCGGTGTAATAAAGAATACGCTCGGTGGTGGTGGTTTTGCCCGCATCGATGTGAGCTATGATGCCGATGTTGCGCACTTTATTGAGGTCAAAGTCTGCCATAACTGCCTTAAAAACTGTAATGTATGCTAGACGGCTGGACTGCTGGGCGGCTAGGCGGCTTTTTACTGTCTGGCTGCCCAGCTGTCCAACTGCCCAGCCGCCTAGCGGTAAAACGCGCAAGCGTTTTACCACCTGTAATGCGCGAACGCGCGGTTGGCTTCCGCCATTCTGTGGGTGTCTTCTCTCTTCTTGAAAGCAGTGCCTTCTTTCTTGAAGGCCAGTATCAGCTCTTCCGCCAGAAGCTGGCTCATAGGCAAACCTTTTTTCGCGCGGGAAGCCGCGAGTATCCAGCGCATGGCAAGCGTAGAACTCCTTAAAAGCTTGACTTCTATCGGCACCTGGTAATTAGCTCCGCCGACGCGACGCGCCTTCACTTCCATCAGCGGCCTGACGTTTTCTATAGCCTTGGTGAAAACCTGCAGGGGGTCTTCCTTGGTCTTCTCTTTTATCACTTCCATGGCGCCGTAAACGACCCCTTCGGCGGCTATCTTCTTGCCCTGGAAATTTATTTTATTGATAAAGCGGGATACCAGCACGGAATTGTATTTAAAATCCGGCGGGGGAAGCTCTCTTCTGTCTCTCGGTCTTAAACCTTTTCTCGGCATATTTTATTTCCATTTCCTTTAACAACTGCGATCGTTATCGTTAGTCTAAAGTCGAAAGTCTAGAGTCGAGAGTGTAGTGTGTGAAGCGGATTCCTGTTAATCTTTAGACTTTAGACTCTCCACTCTCGACTGTCGTTATTACTTTAGACTTCTGTTCTATTTACTCTCGACTTTAGACTTCCCTTACGCGGCCTTGGCCGGACCGGTCTTCTTCGGGCGCTTGGCGCCGTAAAGCGAACGGCCCTGTCTGCGGCCTTCGACGCCGGACGCGTCAAGGACGCCCCTGATGATGTGGTATCTGCAGCCGGGAAGGTCTTTTATGCGGCCGCCCCTGACCAGCACTATCGAATGCTCCTGCAGATTATGGCCGACGCCGGGAATATAGGCGGTGACTTCCTGCTTGGAGGTCAATTTCACCCTGGCCACTTTTCTTAAAGCGGAGTTGGGTTTTTTGGGGGTCGTGGTGTACACCCTGGTGCAAACACCCCTTCTCTGCGGGCAAGACATCAAAGCCGGCGCCTTGCTGAATTTCTTTAAAGATTCTCTTCCGTGCCGTATAAGCTGGTTGATTGTTGACATAGTTACAACAGCGTATAGCGAATAGCGTCTAGCGTATAGTAAAAAGGGACCATAAAAAGAGTTCCTCACTAATCCCTATACGCTCGCCCCTATACGCTGACTTCTACCCCTCCTTGTTATATTCCTCAAAAAGCTTCCTTCTGGCGAACCCGCTTCCGGCGGGCACCAGATGTCCTATTATAACATTTTCTTTGAGGCCCTTTAAATAGTCCACCTTATTGGTGGTGGCCGCGTCCGTTAAGACCCTGGTGGTTTCCTGGAAGCTGGCCGCCGAGATGAACGACTCCGACGCGAGCGAAGCCTTCGAGATGCCGAGCAGCACCGGTTCGGCCTGCGCCGGGGCGTGCCCGGTCTGGACCGCCGTCTGGTTCTCTATCTTAAAGGCGGTCTTATTGACTATCTCGCCTTTCAGGAACGCCGTGCCGCCCGGTTCGGTTATTTTGACGTTGGACAGCATCTGGCGCACGATTATCTCGATGTATTTGTCGTTAATGTTGACGCCCTGCAGACGGTAGACTTCCTGGATGGCGTCCACGATGTAGTTCTGCACTTCCTTAATGCCCTTTACGGCCAGCAGGTCGTGCATGTCCACGACGCCGTCGGTCAGCGCTTCGCCCACGGACACCCTGTCGCCCTCATAGACGACCAGGTGCTTGCCGTAAGGTATCGCGTAGGCCTCCACCTGCCCGGTCTCCTCGTTCTTCACGGAGACTTCCACCAGGCCCTTGGTGGTGGTGCCGAGCGACACAATGCCTTCTATCTTGGTTATGATGGCGGCGTTTTTGGGACGCCTGACCTCAAAGAGCTCGGCCACCCTGGGAAGACCGCCCGTGATATCCTTGCTCTTCGCCACGTCGCGGTGTATCTTGGCGATGATATCACCCTTCAGAACTTCCTCATTCTGATCCTTCATGATGATGGTGTCGGTCGGCAGCGTATGAGAGCCGACGATCCTGCCCGACTCCTCGATGACCACGCGGGGGTTCCTTTTGGTGCCGCGGTGCTCGATGATCTTGCGCTCGATGATGCCGGTCACCTTATTCCTTTCTTCGTGCAGGGTGACGCCTTCCTTGATGTCGAGGTATTTTATCTTGCCGGCGCGTTCGGCTATCATGGGCACTGTATGCGGGTCCCATTCGGCTATCTTTTCGCCGGCCTTGACGTGGGTTTTGTCCGTAACGGTCATCTTGGCGCCGTAATTGATCTTGAACTCTTCAAGCGTCCTGTCGGGATGCTTGACCACTACGGAGGCGCCTCTGGAGATGCAGATATGTTCGCCGGCGCGGTTCTTAATGGCGTGCAGTTCCCTGAATTCCACTTTGCCGGCTGTCTTCACGACGGCCTGGGATTTTTCAAGCACGCGGGAGGCGGTGCCGCCGATATGGAACGTCCTCAAAGTAAGCTGGGTGCCCGGTTCGCCTATGGACTGGGCCGCGATGATGCCGACCGCTTCGCCCTCTTCCACGCGGTTGCCGGTGGCCAGGTTCAGGCCGTAGCACTTGGCGCAGATGCCGACATCCGACTCGCAGGTCAGCACCGACCGGACATACACGCCCTCATCCTTGTCTTTGGCTTTTTCTATGGTCTTGGCGTTCTCCTGGGTTATCATCACGTTGCGCTTGACCAGCGTTTTCAGCTTGCCTTCGGAGTCGGGGATCTTTATGTCCTCAAGGGCTACGCGGCCCTCTATGCGTTCGGCGAGCGACTCGATCACTTCGTCGCCGCTTCTGAGCGCCGTTATTTCCACGCCGTTGATGGTGCAGCAGTCTTCTTCCATGATGACCACGTTATGCGCCACGTCGACAAGCCTCCTGGTGAGGTAGCCGGCGTCCGCCGTCTTAAGAGCGGTGTCGGAGAGACCTTTGCGGCCGCCGTGCGTAGAGATAAAATATTCCAGCACGGTCAGACCTTCGCGGAAATTGGACAGGATGGGGTTCTCGATGATCTCGCCCACGCCGCCGGTCACTTTCTTCTGGGGTTTGGCCATAAGGCCTCTCATGCCGGCCAACTGCCTCACCTGCTGGCGGGAGCCCCTGGCGCCCGAGTCGGCCATCATGAAGATGGAGTTAAAGCGGGGCTCTTTCTCGCTGTAAACCCTGCTTTCCTGCTTCTGCATCTCTTCGAACATCTCGTCCGCGACCTTGTCGCCGACATGCGTCCAGATGTCTATGATCTTGTTGTAGCGTTCGTTCTCGGTGATGATGCCGTCCTTGGCCTGGCCTTCTATCTCCCTGACCTGCTTCTGCGCCTTCTCTATGCGCTCGGCCTTTTTGGTCGGGATAGACATGTCGTTAAGCGAGATGCTTAAGCCCGAGACGGTGGCGTAATGAAAACCCATGTTCATCAGTTTGTCAAGAAGAATGACCGTCTCGTGATGGCCTATTTCCGGGTTCTTGAAACTTTCATAGACCAGCTGGGAGAGGTCCTTTTTGCCTATAACCCTGTTGTATTTCTTGGGATCGGTCTTTTTGGGCAGGATATCCATGAATATAAGCCGGCCCACCGTGGAATAATCTTTCCAGTCCCTGGGTTCCGCGTTTTTATCCGCGCTCTCTGAGAGGTCGTTGAGACCGCGCACTTTTATGCGCGCGTGCAGGTCCACCTTGCCGTGCTGGTAGGCGGTAAGGGCTTCTTCCTTGTCGCCGAAAACTTTACCTTCGCCTTTTTCGCCCGCCTTGACTTTGGTAAGGTAATTTACGCCCAGCACCATGTCGTGCGAGGGGTTGGCTATAGGCCTGCCTGAGGCGGGCGACAGGATGTTATTGGTGGTCATCATCAGCATGCGGGTTTCCATCTGCGCTTCCCGCGAGATGGGCACGTGCACGGCCATCTGGTCGCCGTCGAAGTCGGCGTTGAAGGCGGCGCAGGTCAGCGGATGCAGCTGTATGGCGAGGCCCTCTATGAGCACCGGCTCGAAAGCCTGGATGCCGAGCCGGTGGAGCGTCGGAGCGCGGTTAAGCATGATGGGGTGTTTTTTGGTCACCCGCTCCAGGATATCCCAGATTTCGTTGTCCGCGTGCTCCATCTTTCTCTTGGCCACCTTAAGGGTTATATTATCTTTCTTTATCAGTTCGGCCAGCACGAAAGGTTTGAAAAGCTCAAGCGCCATCTCCTTGGGAAGGCCGCACTGGTGAAGCTTAAGGTTCGGCCCGACGACTATAACGGAGCGGCCCGAATAGTCCACTCTTTTGCCCAGCAGGTTCTGCCTGAAACGCCCCTGCTTGCCTTTCAGGATATCCGAGATGGATTTCAAAGGCCGGTTGGCGGCGCCGAGCACCACTTTGCCGCGCGCGCCGTTCTCTATCAGCGCGTCCACGGCTTCCTGGAGCAGGCGCTTTTCGTTATAGATCATCACCTGCGGGGCCCTTAAAGCCTCGATATGTTTCAAGCGGTTGTTCCGATTAATAATTCTTCTATAAAGGTCATTCAGATCGGAGGTGGCGAAGCGGCCGCCTTCCAGGGGGACGAGGGGCCGCAAATCGGGCGGCAGCACGGGCAGGATGGTCATGATCATCCATTCCGGGCGGTTGGCGCTCTTAAGGAACCCTTCAAGTATCTTGAGGCGCTTGATAAGCTTTGAGCGGTCCATGTCGGCTTTGGCGTTGGCAAGTTCGTTCTGGATGGCGTCTATCTCTTTCTTGAGGTCAATGCGCTCAAGCAGGTCCTTGATGGCGCCGGCGCCGATGCCCACTTTTATCTTCGGAAATTTCTTTTTGGTCTCGTTAAGCTGTGTCTCGGTCAGGACTTCCCCGATCGGGTATTCCACCCTGCCGGTAACGGTGTCCTTGGTGTCTTCAAGCACCACGTAGGCCGCGTAGTAAACGACCTTTTCAAGGTCGGAAGGCTTCATGTCCAGGATGATGCCGATCCTGGACGGGCTCTTCCGCAAAAACCAGATATGGGCGACCGGGGCCGCCAGGTCTATGTGCCCCATGCGCTCCCGGCGCACTTTGGCTTCGGTCACTTCCACTCCGCAGCGGTCGCAGACCACGCCCTTGAATTTCACCCAGCGGTACTTGCCGCAGGCGCACTCGTAATCCTTCGAGGGGCCGAAGATGCGCTCGCAGAGCAGGCCGTCGCGCTCCGGTTTTAAGGTGCGGTAATTTATCGTCTCGGGTTTTTTCACTTCGCCGAAGGACCAGACTTTTATCTTAGCCGGGCTTGCGATGCCTATCTTCATCCCGTCGAAGTCCGAATAATTGATTTCTTTGCGTTTCTTGGAGGTCTTGGCTAAACCGAAAAAGCTTCTGGCTTCCGAGGTGATTTGCTGGTCCATAGTCTGTGTTCTCCTGAAGATAGTAACAAGGGGCTAGGGGCTAGAGGTTAGGGGCTAGGGAAGGTATTCCTTAACCCTATACGCTCGCCTCTATACGCTATACCCTATTCAGCTTGCCGCCTTGGCGGCCGTTTTCTTTTTGGCCTTTTCCCTGGCGACTTCCACGCGGGCCGATTCTTCCTCGGCCTTGATCAGGTCCACGTCAAGGGCCAGCGCCTGCAGCTCCTTCACAAGCACCTTGAACGATTCAGGCACGCCGGGCTGGGGCGGGAAATCGCCTTTGATTATGGCCTCGTACATCTTGGTGCGGCCGGCGAAGTCGTCGGATTTGACGGTAAGCATTTCCTGCAGGGTGTAGGCCGCGCCGTAACCCTCAAGCGCCCAGACTTCCATTTCGCCGAATCGCTGGCCGCCGAACAGGGCCTTGCCGCCGAGCGGCTGCCGGGTTATAAGGCTGTAAGGGCCCGTGGAACGGGCGTGCACTTTGTCTTCCACCAGGTGGATAAGCTTAAGGATATACATATAGCCTATCGTCACTTTCTCGTGGAACTGCTCGCCGGTCCTGCCGTCGTAAAGCGTGATGCGGCAGTAATCGTCCGGGAGGTATTCCTCCGGGACGCCCTTGTTTTTGAGCTGATCTTTCGCAAGCTGCACCATCTGGACGACGCCGGGTTTTACGGCGCCGGGATGCGTCTGGATGTCCTTAATGACGTCGTCGACCGTGACCTCGCCGCGCTTCTTTTTCTTCTTATCCCAGTATTTCCAGAAGCCCTCGTTATCCTCGGAGGCGCTGTCGAACACCGGGCAGATCATCTGCGTATCTATGTGTTTGGCCGCCCAGCCTATCATGGTTTCAAGTATCTGTCCTATGTTCATGCGCGACGGAACGCCCAGCGGCGACAGCACTATGTCGACCGGCGTACCGTCGGGCAGATACGGCATATCCTCTTTGGGCATGATGCGCGCGACCACGCCTTTATTGCCGTGGCGGCCGGAGAGTTTGTCGCCGACCTGCAGCCTTCTCTTTAAGGCTATGTAAACCTTGACGACCTTGTTGACCGTAACGGGCAACTCGCCCGTCTGCTTCAGCAGCTCTTTTTCCCTGGCGTATTTATCCTTGATCTTTTTCTCCATCAGCCTGTAAAATTCTTCCACGTCGGAGCCTTTCTTTTCGTCTTTAAGGGCCTCTTTCCGGAAGTTTTTGAGCGCTTCGAGGCCGGCGTGCATGTCGGTGTTTATCTCGTCCACGCGCTTCTTTTCTTCGGGTTTCGAAAGCTTCTCTCTCCTGACGAAAATACGCGTACCCATGATCTTGCCGTAAACGCCCGGCGGCACTCTGAGCGAGGTATCGGTCACGTCCTCGGCCTTTTTGCCGAAGATGACCTTAAGGAGCCGCTCTTCCGGGGAGAACTGCTGTTCGCCTTTCGGAGAAACTTTGCAGACCAGGATATCGCCCTGGCGGACCATGGTCGAAGGGACCACCACGCCTTCGGAGTCGATATGCTCAAGGGCGTCGGAACCGACGTTCGGTATGTCGCGGGTTATTTCTTCGGGGCCGAGTTTTGTGTCGCGGGCTTCCACTTCGAATTCCTCGATGAAGATCGAGGTCAGGACGTCTTCCTCAACCAGCTTCTCCGAGACCAGGATGGCGTCTTCGTAGTTGAAACCCTCCCAGCTCATGAACGCCACCAGCAGGTTCTTGCCCAGGGCCAGCTGGCCCTGCGCGGTCGCGGGGCCGTCGGCTATGATGTCGCCCTTTTTCACAGAGTCGCCGCTGCGGACCGTCGGCCTCTGGTTGATGCAGGTGTCCTGGTTGGACCTTCTGTATTTTATCAGGTGGTAGATATCCGGCTCTTTTGAGTTGTCCGGCTTAATGGAGATCATCTCCGCCGACGCATACAGGACTTTGCCGGAAGTGCGGGCGCTGACGCAGGCCCTGGAGTCCTTGGCTATGGCCGGCTCCATGCCGGTTGCGACCAGCGGCTGCTCGGTCACGAGCAGCGGCACCGCCTGGCGCATCATGTTGGAGCCCATCAGGGCGCGGTTGGCGTCGTCGTGTTCCAGGAACGGCACGCAGGCGGCCGAGATGGATACGACCTGCATCGGGGACACGTCCATGTAGTTGACGTCGGTCGAGTCGATGAACACATAGTCGTCTTTAAAGCGGCCGTAAACCTGGTCTATGGCCAGTTTATCGTTCTCAATAGGCGTATTGGCCTGCGCCACGAAAATATCGTCCTCAAGAAAGGCGGTCAGGTACTCCACCTCGTCGGTTATTTTTTTCGCCGAGACTTTCCTGTAAGGCGTTTCAATAAGGCCGTACCGGTTGACCTTGGCATAAGCCGCCAGGGAAACTATCAGGCCGATGTTCGGGCCTTCGGGCGTTTCAATGGGGCAGACGCGGCCGTAATGGGTATAGTGCACGTCGCGGACCTCAAAGCCCGCCCGCTTCCTGTTCAGGCCGCCCGGGCCCAGCGCCGAGAGGCGGCGCTTGTGGGTCAGCTCGGCCAGCGGATTGATCTGGTCCATGAACTGCGACAGCTGGCTGGTGCCGAAGAACTTCCTCATGATGGCCACCACGGGAGCGGCGTTCACCAGGGTCCGGGGCGTTATGGTTTTGTCTTCCTTGTTCATGCGGTCCCTGACGTTCCGGGAGATCTGCACCAAAGCGACTCTTATCTGATTTTCCAGCAGCTCGCCTATGCTTCTTACGCGGCGGTTGCCCAGGTGGTCTATGTCATCCGCTTTATATTCGAATTTCTGGCCCTTGTAGTCAAAGCCGGGCGCGCCGGAGTTCCTCGCCATCAGGTACTTTATCGTGACGATGATGTCCTCAAGGCAGATGTTCCGCTTGTTGTCGGCGGGGACCTTGAACCGCTTGTCGGTTCCGGCCAGTTCCTCGTAGAGCGGAGTAAGTTTTCTCTGCGCCTTGTAGCGGCCGACTATGGAAAAGTCATAGCGCCTGAGGCTCTTGAACAGGATGTTGTCCAGGTATTCGTCGGCCTGCTGTTTGACGATGAAGTCCTGGCCGCGCATCTTCTTATAGATCTCGTATCTGGCATCCGAGGCGTTTTTAGGCTGATTCTTGCCTTCCAGCGAAAGTATGATGCCCGGATTGTCGTCTTTGGGGCTGCCCTTGATCAGCCGGACCTTGGAGATCTTTCTTTCGCTTATGATCTTGAAAGTCTTTTCGTCTATGGCCTGGGCGGCTTTTTCTTCCAGGTTCCAGATGACTTCGCCGGTCTTTGTGTCGACGACGTCTTCTATGGCATAGTGCCCGATGATATTGGCGGAATTGCCGGGGTTGACGGAAACTTCCACGGCGGTATAGAAGAGCTGGAGGATCTCGGCGTTCGTCTCAAGGCCCGACGCTTTCAGGAAAGTCGTGGCGAGGATCTTTTTCTTCCTGTCCAGCCTGACCCACAGCACGTTGTCCAGGTCGTATTCGAATTCCACCCAGGCGCCGCGGTAAGGTATGATGCGGGCGTAATAAAGGGCGCGTCCCAGCACCGACTGTTTTTTCTCGTCGTCGTCCTCGAAAATGATGCCCGGCGAGCGGTGCAGCTGGCTGACCACGATACGCTCGGCGCCGTTGAAGATGAAGGAGCCGGTGTCGGTCATGATGGGCAGATCGCAGAACGTCACGTCCTGGTCTATGATATGCTTGAGCTTGCCGCTCTCCTGCTTGAGGCTTAAGGAAAGATAGGCTTTCAGCGGAGCGGAGTAGCTGCCGCCGCGCACCAGCGCCTCTTCCGGGCTGTGGTATTTTGGGGTGCCCAGTTCGTATTTCAGGAAATCCAGCACCATGTTCCCGTCGGCCGATTCTATCGGGAACACGTCCACGAAGGAGGCCTGGAGGCCCTGGATCTTCCTCGCGTCGGGCGGAGTCTCTAGCTGCAGGAACCAGTCGAAGGACTGCTTCTGCATGTCCAGCAGGTCCGGCACTTTGAGGATTTGTGAGATGCTTGAGAAGTTAAGTTGTTTCATCGTAACCTCTTTGGACCAGAGTTCAGAGTCGAAAGTCTAGAGTCTAAGAGTGTAGAGATTTTAAGCCGTTACTTTAGACTTCAGACTCTCCACCTGTTGGATACAGTTGAATTGTGTCGCTTCGCTCCACCCTCGACTTACTTATTACTTTCGACTTTTTGAAGATGCCCATACAATTACGGAAAGCGGACGACCCGGTCCCCTAAAACTTGGGGGGGACCGGGTAAATCCGCGTGTTACTCTCCGGTTTTAATTAAGCCTGTTATTATCGCAGTTTCCGATTAGACGGCGTCCGCCTAAGGTTCAGACATCAAGTAACCAGTCGCCCAGGTCCTTAAGGAATTTCTCCTTCGCCGGACCTGATATTCCGGTCTCTTAATATCCGTTCACTCAATTCTTGCGAAAGCGCCGTATCAAGCACGGTGTGCCTCAAACGGCCAATGTTTCCAGGTTATTTCAGTTCCACATCGCCGCCGGCGTCCACAAGCTTCTTCTTCATTTCTTCGGCCGCTTTCTTGTCCACGTTTTCTTTCACGGTTTTCGGGGCCCCTTCAACGAGGTCCTTGGACTCCTTCAGGCCGAGGCCGGTCAGTTCCCTGACGACTTTTATGACGCTGATTTTTTTAGCGGGGTCGGTTATACCTTTAAGAACGACGTTAAATTCTGTCTGCTCCTCAACGGGAGCGGCGGCGGCCGGGGCCGCGGCTACGGCGACGCCCATCGCGGGAGCCGCTTTTACGCCGAACTTATCTTCGATGCCTTTCACGAGGTCGGCCAGTTCCATCACGGTGAGCGTGGAAATGGCTTCTACTATCTGGTCTTTGCCGAGTTTGTCTGCCATGGTATGTTTCTCCTTGTAGTCATGAATAGCCCGCTTAGGTTAGCGTCTAGAGAATAGGGGCGAGCGTCTAGTGAAAAACTCTATTCGCTATTCCCTATCCGCTATACGCTGCCGTCAACGGTTTAACCCCGAAACTGCCGGGGGCTATCAGGATTTACTGAAATTGAAAAATGCAAAATGAAAAATCTGCTTACATCTTGAATTTCACACTTTGCAATTTACACTTTGCATTGCGAATTCCGGATGGAATTCGCGCTATTTTGATTCTTTTGCTTTCTAGCCTATGGCAGTGCCGCAACAGGGGCTATGCCTTTCGAGCGGCCTTTTCTTTTACGGCTTCAAGCGCGTAAACGAGGTTCATGGCCGGAGCTTCCAGGACCCACCGGATCTGCGCGAGGTTGGAGTAAAGCACCCCTGCCAGTTGCGCGAGCAGTTCGGCCCTGGAACCGATCTTAGAAAGTTTTTCCAAATCTTGGGGGGTAAGCCATTTACTGAAAGCAAACCCGCCTTTTATCTTCAAAGCGGGCTTTTCCCTGGCGAAAGCAAGCAGCGCCCTGGCGGCTTTGGCGATGTCGTCGGCGCTGTCCACAGTGATGACCGCGGTCGGCCCCTTGGCCACTTTGTCGTCATCGGACTTAAGGGCCGCGTTCGAAATGGCGTGAGAAACGACGGTGTTCCGCATTACTTTAAATTTGGATTTTGCGGGACGCAGGTTGTTCTTCAGGTTGTTTATGTCCTTGAACTTAAGGCCCTGGAACGAAGCGAAAAACACGTCCTTCGCCTTGAATTCATCGCCGAGCTTCTTCGCGAGCTCGATCTTGTCATTTTTGGTGAGTTTCATAAGACTAGAGATTCAGT
>Ga0180009_10005571_pt1 | contig 13475 bp, 12 predicted proteins | sample OS_PC_MetaG_FD_123537 | JGI IMG/M metagenome (GOLD analysis project Ga0180009, IMG submission 123537) | Groundwater microbial communities from the Aspo Hard Rock Laboratory (HRL) deep subsurface site, Sweden - OS_PC_MetaG | ecosystem: Environmental > Aquatic > Deep subsurface > Groundwater... | reverse complement strand
GAAATCGCCTGCAAAGACATGTGCGGGATCAAGGGTCAGCCCGCGCTCTGCCAGCCCCTGGGCGGCGCCCTTGCTTCTGGCATGGGTCAGCACGTTGTCGTCCGGCCCGGTGATCATGCCGATTGTGCGATGCCCGAGCCCGGCAAGATGCGCGACCGCGAGCTCGCCGCCATGCGTGTTGTTGGCGCGCACGGATGAAAACTCGCCCTTTGGCGTCCATTCGCAGGCAAAGATGATCGGCGGGGCCCCGGCACCGGAACTGGCGACTGAAAGGATTGCGTCGGGCAGCGAGCCGTCCAGCGCGATGATCCCGTCGGCCCGGGTCGCGTGCAGGTATTCCAGAACCAGCTGCGGCTTCATGTGAGCCTGTCGGGTGTCGACAACCAGCATGTTGATGTCACTCTCCGACAGGGCGGTCTCGATCCCTGCGAGAATTTCGGAGAAGAACGGATTGCCGATATTGGGGACCAGCACAACGATCGCGCCGGTGCGCTGACGCCGCAGGTTTCTCGCCGACAGGTTGACCCGGTATCCGGTCTTCTCTGCAGCCGCAAGAACCGTATTACGCGTTGATTCTGCAACGGTTTCCGGCTTGCTCAAGGCCCGGCTCACGGTCGCGGTGGAGACCCCTGCAAGCCGTGCGACATCTGTGATTCTGGGGGCTTTTGGTTCCATGGTGAGCTGCATTCCCGGTTCTGCGAGACAGGCTTGAGGCACGTTCCGCAAATATCACTTGACTCCAAATCTCATCGCGGTCAAGCTTTATGTAATCGATTGCAGTGCAGCATTTTCACCGCCAATGTAATCGATTGAAAACGGTGTGAGGACACCGGTGGGTCCGGGCTGTTGCGTCAGCAACGATGCCGGGAGGAAGAACATTCCTGGGAGGGAACTCGATGAACACATTCAAGCTTTTTCTTGCTGGCGCGTCGCTGCTGGCACTTTCGACATCTGCCAAGGCCGTGGACCTTGAAGTCACCCACTGGTGGACGTCCGGCGGCGAGGCCGCGGCCGTTGCCGAATTTGCCAAGGCATTCGACGCCACCGGCAACAAGTGGGTCGACGGTGCCATCGCCGGCGGCGGCGGCACCGCCCGTCCCGTCATGATCTCGCGCATCACCGGCGGCGATCCGATGGCCGCCACCCAGTTCAACCATGGCCGTCAGGCCGAAGAGCTGGTCGAGGCCGGCCTGATGCTCGACTTGACCGAACTGGCCGAGAAGGAAGGCTGGAAGGACATCGTCAATCCGCCGAGCCTGCTCGACAGCTGCACGCTCGATGGCAGGATCTATTGCGTTCCGGTGAACATCCACTCGCCGCAGTGGCTGTGGCTGTCCCATGCCGCCTATGAAAAGGCCGGCGTTGCGGTTCCGACCAACTGGGATGAATTCGTCGCCGCAGCGCCGAAACTGCGCGAAACCGGCATCCAGCCGCTCGCCCTCGGACAGCAGCCCTGGCAGTCGAACCTGCTGTTCGGCGCGGTGCAGATCGGTGTCGGCGGGCTTGACCTGTGGAAGCAGATCAACCTGGAAAAGAATGTCGATGCAGCCAAGGGCCCGGAGATGGCGAAGGTTTTCCAGGCCATGGCGGATGCCCGTGAAATGGCAGACGGCTCCAACGTTCAGGACTGGAACCAGGCCACCAACATGGTGATCACCGGCACTGCCGGCGGCCAGATCATGGGCGACTGGGCGCAGGGCGAGTTCCAGGTTGCCAATCAGGTGGCTGGCCAGGATTATTCCTGCCTTCCCGGTCTCGGCAACCATGAGTATCTCTCGACCGGCGGCGATGCCTTCTACTTCCCGAAGCTGAAGGATCCGGAAAAGGCAGCCGCGCAGCTTGAGCTGGCGTCGATGATGATCTCGAAAGAGGTCCAGGTCGCCTTCAACCTGAAGAAGGGTTCGTTGCCGATCCGCGGCGATATCGACCTCGCCGCAGCCAATGACTGCATGAAGAAAGGTCTGGAGATCCTCAAGACCGGCAACCTGCTGCCTTCCGGCGACCAGGTGTTCTCCGCCGATACCCAGACCCAGTTCAACGACCTCATGGTCGAGTTCCTGAACGACAAGAGCATCACTCCGGAAGATGCCCAGGCCCGTTACGCCGCTATCGTGGAAAGCGCTGACTGATCTGGACTTGATCCTACCGCCGGTCCGCTGAAGCGGGCCGGCGGTTATTCGTCATTCGGGGAGGCCGGCGATGACCACGATACCCGCGCCTGCGGCAACGCAGCGCCCCATACGCTTATTTCGGAACAAGGCGGCGAAGATCGCCGCCATTCCGATGATCCTGACGGCCCTGGTGGTCTTCATGGGTGGGACGATCTGGACGGTGGTCTTCTCGTTCACGAAGTCCCGGCTGCTTCCCAAGGCCCAGTTCATAGGACTTGATCAGTACGAGCGCCTGTGGTCGAGTTCCAAATGGGGGATCGCGATCGAGAACATGGTCATCTACGGGCTGTGTTCGCTGGTCTTCTCGCTGATCATCGGCTTCGTCCTCGCGGCCCTGCTCGACCAGAAAATCCGCTTCGAGAACACTTTCCGCACCATCATGCTCTATCCCTTCGCCTTGTCATTCATCGTGACCGGGCTGGTCTGGCAGTGGATTCTCAACCCGGATTTCGGCATCCAGAAGGTGGTCCGCGCGACGGGATGGGAGAGTTTTTCCTTCGATCCGCTCAACAACCAGGAAATCGTCATTTACGGCATTCTGATCGCCGGCCTCTGGCAGGGAACCGGCCTGATCATGTGCCTGATGCTCGCAGGCCTGCGCGGCATCGACGAGGACATCTGGAAGGCCTCGCGTGTCGATGGCATTCCCGCCTGGAAAACCTACCTGTTCATCGTCATTCCGATGATGCGGCCGGTCTTCGTCACCACGCTGGTCATCATCGCATCCGGCATCGTCAGGCTCTACGATCTCGTCGTCGCCCAGACCTCCGGCGGACCGGGGATCGCCTCCGAAGTGCCGGCCAAATATGTCTATGACGCCATGTTCCTTTCACAGAATCTCGGCCAGGGCTTCGCCGGTTCGACGATGATGCTGCTTGCGGTTCTCATCGTTCTCATCCCCTGGGCCTACATGGAATTTGGAGGACGCAAGCGTGGCTGATGTGATCACTCGCGACACGGCTGCGGCCGCAATGACGGCCGGACGCATGGAAGGCCCCCGCGGCGCCAAGCCGAAACGCTCCATTTCACCGCGCAACGTCTTCATCTATGGAACCTTGCTGCTGGTCTCGATCTACTACCTGCTGCCGCTTTACGTGATGATTGTCACTTCGCTGAAGGGCATGCCCGAGATCCGGCTGGGAAACATCTTTGCGCCGCCGGTTGAAATCACCTTCGAGCCCTGGGTGAAGGCCTGGGCCACCGCCTGTACCGGGCTCAATTGCGACGGCCTGTCGCGCGGGTTCTGGAACTCGGTGCAGATCACGGTGCCGTCAGTCATCCTGTCGATCGCGATTGCCTCGGTGAATGGCTACGCGCTGGCCAACTGGCGCTTCAAGGGCGCGGATGTCTTCTTCACCATCCTGATCTTCGGCGCCTTCATTCCCTACCAGGTGATGCTCTACCCGATCGTCATCCTGCTGCGTGAACTGGGAATCTATGGCACGCTGTGGGGGCTCATCCTGGTCCACACCATCTTCGGCATGCCGATCCTGACATTGCTGTTCCGCAATTATTTCACAACCGTGCCCGAAGAGCTGTTCAAGGCCGCCCGTGTCGATGGCGCCGGCTTCTGGGGCATCTATTTCAAGGTCATGCTGCCGATGAGCCTGCCGATCTTTGTCGTTGCCATGATCATCCAGATCACCGGCATCTGGAACGACTTCCTGTTTGGCGTCGTCTACACCAAGCCGGATGTCTATCCGATGACGGTCCAGCTCAACAACATCGTCAATTCGGTTCAGGGCGTGAAGGAATACAATGTCAACATGGCCGCAACCATCATCACCGGGCTCGTTCCCTTGTTCATCTATTTCGTTTCCGGGAAACTGTTCGTGCGTGGCATCGCAGCCGGTGCGGTGAAAGGGTAACTATCGTGACCAGTGTATCGATCCGTGATCTGACATTGAAGTTCGGATCTCTTGAAGTCCTCAAATCGCTCAACCTCGACATCGATGAAGGCGAGTTCCTGGTTCTTCTCGGACCATCGGGCTGCGGCAAGTCCACGCTGCTCAATTGCATTGCAGGCTTGCTGGATATCTCCGATGGCCAGATCTTCATCGGCGGCAACAACGTCACCTGGTCCGAACCGAGCGAGCGGGGCATCGGCATGGTGTTCCAGTCCTATGCGCTCTATCCGCAGATGTCGGTCGAGGGAAACCTGGCATTCGGCCTGAAGAATGCCCGCATGCCGAAGGACGAGATCGAAAAACGCATCGCCCGGGCGGCGGAAGTGCTGCAGATCGAACCCCTGCTCAAGCGCAAGCCGGCGCAGCTTTCGGGCGGCCAGCGCCAGCGCGTCGCCATCGGCCGGGCGCTGGTGCGCGATGTCGACGTGTTCCTGTTCGACGAGCCCCTCTCCAACCTCGACGCCAAGCTGCGTGCTGAACTGCGGGTCGAGATCAAGCGGCTGCATCACCGGCTCAAGAACACCATGATCTATGTAACCCACGACCAGATCGAAGCGCTGACACTTGCCGACCGGATCGCCATCATGCGCAACGGCATCATCCAGCAGCTTGATACGCCCCACGAGATCTACAACCGCCCGGTCAATCTCTACGTGGCCGGCTTCATGGGCTCGCCGGGCATGAATTTCATCGAAGGTGAACTCTCGCATCACAGCGAGGCGGCGCTGAATTTCAGCTCGACCAAAGTGCCCCTCGGCCGCTATCCCTTTGCCAGCGACGACCGGCCGGGCAAGGCCATCTTCGGGATCCGGCCGGAACATGTGAGCTGCGGAGCCGCGGCTTCGGATGAACCCTTCAGCATCGACGTGGAAATCGAGGTCGTCGAGCCTATGGGAGCAGACACTCTCGTGTGGGCTGTGCTGGACGGCAGGGAATTCCGTTTCCGCGTCGACGGCCAGAGCGAACTGCGCGCCGGCCAGACCACCCGGATCGGATTTGATCCGGCAAAGGCCTCGATCTTCGACGCCCAGACCGAACTTCGGCTCTGATCCGACGCGGCCCGGGCCGCGGGTTCGACGGCGCGGAAGACACACGATACCGGTTCCTCTCCCGTTCACTGGGGCGGTGGTTGGATCCGGCACACGAATGACACCCAGACAAGACACAATCAGGAAAGTCCTCTCCCATGAAGTTCTCGTTTCAGCTCTACAGCGCCCGCAATTTCAAGCCCTGGCAGGACGTCCTGGCGATGCTCGCCCGCACAGGCTACAAGAATGTCGAGGGGTTCGGCGGGGTCTATGAAGACCCCTCCGCATTCCGCAAGCTTCTCGATCAGAATGGCCTTGCCATGCCGTCCGGTCATTTTTCCATCGATGCGCTGGAAGGTGACATCGACGAGGTGTTCAGGACCGCTTCGATCCTTGGCATCGAACGCATCTACTGCCCTCACATCGTCGCGGACAAGCGCCCGACCGACAAGGCAGGCTGGCAGGCCTTTGCAGCGCGCCTGGGCGCAGTCGGCGAGAAGGTTCGCGCGGCGGGTTTCGGTTTCGGCTGGCACAATCATGATTTCGAATTCGCAACGCTCGCCGATGGCTCGGTGCCGATGCAGATCCTGCTGGAAACGGCGCCGGACCTGGACTGGGAGGCCGATATTGCCTGGATCATCCGCGGTGGCGCGGATCCGAAGGACTGGATTGCCCGGCATGGCAAGCGAATCACCGCGGTTCACGTCAAGGACATCGCGGCCGCCGGCGAGGCCGTGGACGAAGATGGCTGGGCCGATGTCGGTCAGGGCACCGTGGACTGGTCAGGCCTGTTCAAGCAGTTGAAGGCCGATACGCCGGCCACGCTTTTCATCATGGAGCATGACAATCCGTCTGACGCCGGCCGGTTCGCATCGCGATCGCTTGCCTGGTGCAACGGCGCGGCGGAGTAATGGAAATGACAAAAGTTCTTGGTGTCGGCATCATCGGCTGCGGCAATATCTCAACGTCCTATCTGCGCCTCGCGCCCTTGTTCAAGGGCATCGAGGTCCGCGCCTGCGCGGATATCAATCCCGAGGCGGCCAGCGCCCGCGCGGCCGAATACGGCATCCGCGCGCAAAGCGTCGAGGATCTGCTCGCCGCCGATGACATCGACATGGTCGTCAACCTGACGGTGCCGGCGGTGCATTACGCGGTCTCGGCCCAGGTGCTGGACGCCGGCAAGCATGTCTATTCGGAAAAGCCCTTCGTGCTCTCGGTTGCCGAGGGCCGCGATCTCGCTGAAAGGGCTGCAAGGAAGGGGCTCCGCGTCGGTTCTGCTCCCGACACCTTCCTTGGCGGCGCGCATCAGCTGGCGCGTCACCTTGTCGATACCGGCGCCGCAGGCCGCATCACCGGCGGCACCTGTCATGTGCTGAGCCCCGGCATGGAGCATTGGCATCCCAATCCGGATTTCTTCTTCAAGCCCGGCGGCGGCCCGGTGCTCGATCTCGGTCCCTACTACATTTCCAATCTGGTGCAGCTGATCGGGCCGGTCGTCCGTGTCGCTGCCATGTCCTCGATTCCCAGCCCCGAGCGCAAGATCACCTCGGAGCCGCGCAATGGCGAGATGATCACGGTGGAGACCCCGACCACCGTGCATGCAGTGCTCGAATTCGCCAATGGCGCGGTCGTGACCCTTGGCGCCAGCTGGGACGTCAAGGCGCACGGCCACCGGCCGATGGAGCTCTACGGAACCGAAGCCAGCCTCATCGTGCCCGATCCGAATTTCTTCGGCGGCAAGGTCGAACTGATCGAGCAGGGTGGCAAGGAAAAGAGCTTGCCGGACTGGGATCATGCGCTCGGCGTGCCCAACCAGCAGCACAATCAGGGCATGATGGCCAACTACCGCACGGCGGGTCTCGCCGACATGGCAATCGCCATCCTGGAAAACCGGCCGCACCGCTGCTCGCTGGAGTTTGCGCTTCACGTGGTAGACGTTATGACCGCAATCCTCCACTCTGGGGAAACCGGCGAGTTCATTCGCCCCACCACCAGCTGCGAGCAACCGGCCCCTCTTGGCATCGAGGAGGCGGCCGCGCTCCTCAACAAGAAAGACGTCTGACCATGTGGACACCTGCTGCCGACCGCTACAAGTCAATGAGCTACCGCCGGACGGGCCGGTCGGGATTGAAGCTCCCGGCGATTTCGCTCGGCCTGTGGCACAATTTCGGCGGGGATACGCCGCACACGCTCAAGCGCGACCTCTGCCGCACCGCCTTTGATCTCGGCATCACCCATTTCGATCTGGCCAACAATTACGGCCCGCCCCCGGGCTCGGCCGAAACCGCCTTCGGCGAGATCCTCAAGACCGATTTCCATGGCCTGCGCGACGAGATGATCATCTCGTCGAAGGCGGGCTACGGCATGTGGCCGGGACCTTACGGCGAATGGGGCAGCCGCAAGTACCTTGTCGCAAGCTGCGACCAGAGCCTCAAGCGGATGGGTCTCGACTATGTCGATATCTTCTATTCGCACCGCTTCGATCCCGACACGCCGCTTGAAGAAACCATGATGGCGCTCGATCACATCGTCCGCTCGGGCCGGGCGCTCTATGCCGGGATCTCGAGCTACAATTCGAAGCGCACGAAGGAAGCCGCCGCCATCCTCAAGCAGCTCGGCACGCCCTGCCTCATCCACCAGCCAAGCTACTCCATGATCAACCGCTGGGTGGAGGATGACGGCCTGCTCGATACGCTCGATGAAGAGGGCATCGGCTCGATCGTCTTCTCGCCGCTGGCCCAGGGCATGCTGACCGCCAAGTATCTGGGCGGCATTCCCGAAGACAGCCGCGCCGCGCAGGACAAGTCGCTCAATGCAAGTTTCCTCAATGAACGCAATCTCGGCAACATCCGTGCGCTCAACGAAATCGCCAAGCGCCGAGGCCAGACGCTGGCGCAGATGGCGCTGGCCTGGGTGTTGCGCGGCGGACGCGTCACCTCGGCGCTGATCGGCGCCAGCCGGCCGCAGCAGATCATCGATTGCGTCGGCGCGCTCGACAATCAGGAGTTCACCGAAGCCGAACTCGCTGAAATCGACACATACGCGCGTGATGCCGACATCAACCTGTGGGCGGCATCCGCCGAGCGCGAGGGGCCGAAGAGGAAGTGACAGCCGCCGCAATGCGCATAACGGGCGGTTGCCTGTGCGGGCAGACCCGTTTCCAGGCGAACGGCCCGGTGCTGTTCAGCCTGCTGTGCTATTGCGTGGATTGCCAGAAGGCATCCGGGACCGGCCACGTCCCGATCATGGGCGTGGCCAGGTCCGGCTTCATGGTGGAAGGCCCGGCGGTCAGCTCGGCAATCACCGGCGGCAGTGGCTTGCGGGCGATAAGGAACTTCTGCGCCAGCTGCCACAGTTTGCTTTTCGGAACGCCGGAGGCCGCGCCCGACCTTGTCTCGATCTATGCCGGCAGTCTCGATGACAGGCAATTGTTCACGCCCCAAAAGGCCCAGTTCACGCGGGCGCGCCAGGCTTGGGATACCGTGCCTGCCGGGCTGCCCGCCTATCAGGAGGCAGCGCCATGAGCCAGATCATCAATCCAATTCTGCCCGGCTTCAATCCGGACCCGTCGATCTGCCGGGCAGGGGCGGACTACTACATCGCCACCTCCACTTTCGAGTGGTACCCGGGCGTGCAGATCCATCACTCGACGGATCTGGTCAACTGGCGCCTGGTCGGTCGCCCGCTTGACCGTGCCAGCCAGCTCGACATGCGCGGCAATCCGGATTCCTGCGGCATCTGGGCGCCGTGCCTGTCCTATGCAGACGGGTTGTTCTGGCTGGTCTATACCGATGTCAAACGGCTCGACGGCAATTTCAAGGACGCCCACAACTACATCGTCACCGCGCCCGACATCACCGGTCCCTGGTCGGACCCGGTCTACGTCAATTCCTCCGGCTTCGATCCCTCGCTGTTTCACGATGAGGACGGACGCAAATGGTTCCTCAACATGGTCTGGAACCATCGCACCGATTCGGTTGGCGGCAACCCCAAGCACCCGGCCTTCGCCGGCATCCTGGCGCAGGAGTATGATGCCAAGGCCGGCAAGCTGATCGGTGAGCCGGTCAATATCTTTGCCGGCAGTTCTCACGGTCTGGTAGAGGGCTCGCACCTGTTCAGGCGCGACGGCTGGTACTACATCACCGTCGCCGAAGGCGGCACCGGCTATGATCACGCCGTCACCATGGCGCGGTCGCGCAGCCTGACCGGACCCTACGAGCTTCATCCCGACACCTTCCTGATGACTTCGAAGGATGCGCCCGAGGCGCCCTTGCAGCGCGCCGGTCATGGCCAGATGGTGGAGACGCCCGATGGGCAGGTCTACCACACCCATCTCTGCTCGCGGCCCCTGCCGGGAATCCGCCGGTCGCCGCTGGGCCGCGAGACGGCAATCCAGAAATGCGTCTGGGGCGACGATGGCTGGTTGCGCCTGGCTCACGGCGGTCTTGTTCCGGCTCTGGAGGTTGACGCGCCCGACGCGAACAGCCGCAAATTGCCGGTCGAACCGGTCTACCGCAAGTTCACCGGCGACACGCTGCCCGACGAATTCCAGTGGCTCCGCACGCCTTACCCGGAGCGGATCTTCTCGATGACGGGGTCGGCCTTGCGGCTTCATGCACGCGAGTCCATCGGCAGCTGGTTCGAGCAGTCCCTGGTCGCCAGGCGGCAGGAACATTTGGGCTTCCGCGCCGAAACCGCGGTCTCCTTCACGCCGCGCAATTTCCAGCAGACCGCCGGGCTGGTGCACTATTACAACCGGCACAAGTTCCACTACCTGGCTGTCACTTGGCACGAGGAGCTGGGGCGGGCGCTGACCATCCTGAGCTGCCCCGGCGACTGGCCGCACAGCAAGCTCGAGTTTCCGCTCGACAAACCGGTCGCCCTGCCGGGGGACGGCCCGGTTGAACTGGCCATGGATGTTGATGGCGCGGATCTGCAGTTCTATTGGCGCCTGTCTGGCAAGGACTGGCAGGCTGTCGGCCCGGTGCTTGATGCCAGTGTGATCTCCGATGAAGGCGGGCGCGGCGAGCACGCCTCGTTTACCGGCGCCTTCACCGGAATGGCCGCCTTCGACACCTCGGGCAGCGCGATTCCCGCGGATTTCGACCGGTTTGACTACATCCCCGCTGATCGCTGATGCGGAGCACGCTGTGCGTCCTTGAGCTGACCGCCGGCGCCGTCGAGGAGCTGCTTCGCACCGACCGGCTGATCGAGGCGCCGAACTGGATGCCCGACGGGACCGCGCTGCTCGTCAACGGCGATGGCCGCATGTTCCGGGTGCCGTTCGAGACGCCGGCGCTCGTTCCGATCGACACCGGCCATGCCGTCAACTGCAACAATGACCACGGCATCTCGCCCGACGGAAGCCTGCTGGTGATCAGCGATTCCACCGATACCGGGCAGTCCTGCATCTGGGTGCTGCCGGTCACCGGCGGCACGCCGCGACGCGTTACAGCTGAGGTGCCGTCCTGGTGGCACGGCTGGTCGCCCGACGGCCAAACGCTTGCCTATGTCGGCCGCCGCGATGGCCGGTTCGGCATCTACACGATTGACCTCGACGGTGGCGATGAACGGCATCTGGTCAGCGGCGGCGGTCATTATGACGGCCCGGACTACTCGCCCGATGGCGCCTGGATCTGGTTCAACTCCGACCGCGGTGGCTCCATGGACCTGTGGCGGATCCCGGTTTCAGGCGGCGCCCCCGAGCAGATGACCGCCGCCGACCGGGTCAACTGGTTTCCGCACCCGTCTCCCGATGGCCGGTCGGTGCTCTATCTGAGCTATGAGCCCGGAACCGAGGGCCATCCGCGCGACCGCGATGTGGAATTGCGGCTGCTCGACCTGGCGGACGGATCGGTCCGCACGCTGCTGGCGCTGTTCGGTGGCCAGGGAACCATCAACGTGCCCTGCTGGTCGCCAGACTCAAGCCGGTTTGCCTTCGTGCGGTATGAACCGAAAAGGGACTGAAACCGGTTCGGGATCGGGAACGTCGGCGGCCTGCGCCCTACCAGTGCGGCGGCGGCTGGTTGGCGGGCGGCCCGCCGGTCTGGTCCTCGATGTCCTGGAACCGGTCATTGAGCCGCGCAAGCTCGCGGCGCAGCTTCTCGTTTTCTTTCCAGCCTTCGGTCAGCTGCCGCGACAGATCCTCGATCGCCGCCTGCTGGTGCGCCACCAGTTCTTCGAGCCGGACCAGCCGGGGTTCAAGATCCATCGACGCGTCATCTCTTACGGTCATGGAGCCATCTCCCCCAGTTTTGCGCGCCAGGGCTCGGGCAGTTGCACCGGCCGCCGCGTCGCCTTGTCGACATAGACATGGACAAACCGGCCATCGGCGAAAGCCGTGTCCTCGTTATTGCGAAACAGGCCGATGCCATAGGTCACCGACGAACCGCCGAGCCTGTCCATACGGATGCCGGCGGTGATCCGGTCGGGAAACATCGCCTCGGCGTGATAGCGGCAGCCGGTTTCGACAACCAGCCCGACAATGGCGCCATTCAACGGATCGAGCAGCCCCGCCTCCATCAGCCAGTGATTGATGGCCGTGTCGAACAGCTGGTAATGCACCACATTGTTCATGTGGCCGTACAAATCATTGTCGGCCCAACGGGTCTGCAGGCTCCGGAAGACCTTGAATTCGGTGCGCGATGGCGGCGGTGTTCTCGTCATGTGCGTGCTTTCATCATGCCGGACGGCGAAGTGCAAGGGGCGGGCCGCCGCCCGGCCCCTTCGGTCGGCGGTCCTGCGGCGGTGTTGAAAACAAACCGCCACACAGAAGCACCTTCAAATGATTCTGGACTTTGCTTTCAGAACTGTCGAGACTAAAGCAAGGACCCGAAAAAATGAACGGTTTTCGGAAAGCCCGCATCGACCAGTCTGGGTACATCAGGAGTGCGTTCGCATTGCCTGAGCCCTGAGCTGAACCGGGGATGGCGAGAAAAATAATAAAGTCGAGGGGACATGAACGACATTGCCATTGAACTGAAGGGGATCGACAAGAAATTCGGTCTCGTTCACGCCAACAAGAACATCAACCTGAGTGTCCGCAAGGGCACGATCCACGGGATCATCGGCGAGAACGGCGCCGGCAAGTCGACACTGATGTCGATCCTCTACGGTTTTTATCAGGCCGACACAGGCGATATCTTCGTCGATGGCAGGAAAACCGTGATCAGGGACCCCAATGCCGCCATCGCCGCCGGAATCGGCATGGTCCATCAGCACTTCATGCTGGTCGAGAATTTTACCGTGCTTGAAAACATCATGCTCGGCGCGGAGGAAAGCCAGATCCTCAATGCCGGCATCACCAAGGCCCGCCAGGAACTCAAGCGGCTCGAGGAAGAATATGAACTCGAGGTCGACCCCGATGCCATCATCGAGGAGCTTCCGGTTGGCCTCCAGCAGCGCGTCGAAATCCTAAAGGCGCTTTATCGCGGCGCCGAGATCCTCATTCTCGACGAACCCACCGGTGTGCTGACGCCGGCCGAGGCCGATCACCTGTTCCGCATTCTCGAGCAGCTCAAGGACCAGGGCAAGACCATCCTGCTGATCACCCACAAGCTGCGCGAGATCATGGCGGTCACCGACGAGGTCTCGGTGATGCGGCGCGGCGAAATGGTCGCGACCCGGACAACGGCGGAGACCTCGGTGGAGGAGCTCGCCGAGCTGATGGTCGGCCGCCGCGTGCTTCTGCATGTCGAAAAGGGTCCCGCCTCGCCTGGCGACGTGCTGCTCTCCGTCGAGAACCTGACGGTGCGCGACAGCCGCGGCGTCGACATGGTCAGGAATGTCTCGTTCAATGTCCGTGCCGGCGAGATCGTCGGCATCGCCGGTGTTGCCGGCAACGGCCAGTCCGAATTGCTGCAGGCCATTTCCGGTATTCGCCGCGCGGTCACGGGCAAGGTGCTCCTGCAGGGCGAGCCGATCCATGTCACCGGCAAGGCCGATCCCTCGGACCTCAGGCATCGCGGTCTCGCCCATGTTCCCGAGGACCGGCAGCACATGGGGCTGGTGCTCAAGTTCGACGAGAGCGAGAACTCCATTCTCGGCTATCACGACGATCCGAAATATCTCAAGGGCATGTTTCTCGACATCGACGCGATCCGCAACGATGCGGCCGACAAGATCGAGAAATATGACATCCGCCCGCCCAACCCGCGGCTGAAGACGGCGAATTTCTCTGGCGGCAACCAGCAGAAGATCGTGCTGGCGCGGGAGATGGAACGCGATCCCGCGGTTCTCGTCATCGGCCAGCCGACCCGCGGCGTCGACGTCGGCGCCATCGAATTCATCCACAAGCGCATCATCGAGATGCGCGATGCCGGCAAGGCGGTGCTGCTGGTCTCGGTCGAACTCGACGAGATCCGCTCGCT
>Ga0180009_10005570_pt1 | contig 13476 bp, 7 predicted proteins | sample OS_PC_MetaG_FD_123537 | JGI IMG/M metagenome (GOLD analysis project Ga0180009, IMG submission 123537) | Groundwater microbial communities from the Aspo Hard Rock Laboratory (HRL) deep subsurface site, Sweden - OS_PC_MetaG | ecosystem: Environmental > Aquatic > Deep subsurface > Groundwater... | reverse complement strand
TGTTGCCCAATATGTGATTGCTGATAATGATGTAGCAAATAAAAAGGAAGATTTGAGAGTGATTACCGGTATTCTTTATAATAATTTAGTGACGCTAAAAAGTGTTATTCCACTCGTATCACCACAACCTGCGAATATGGATCAATGGGTAGAGACGGCCATTAATCAAAATTGGCAAATTATTGCTGCTCGTTTTACGACACAGGCCGCTCAAGATAATATTGAAGTCGCACGTGGAGGACATATTCCAACATTGGATTTAAGTGCAAATTATGAGAATAACTATACGCGTACTTTTCAGGGAGGCGGACGTTCTCGCGTGAAAGGTCCTTCTGCAGGACTTGAATTAACCGTTCCTCTTTTTGAAGGTGGCAGTGTTTCTTCGCAGGTGCGTCAAGCGATTGCAAATTATGAATCAGCCAGCGAACAACAAGAAAAAAGTTATCGTGATGTGTTAAATACCACAAGACAATCCTATTTAGGCGTGATGTCTGGCATCAAAACGGTGCAGGCCGATAAACAGGCTATCATTTCAAATATTAGTTCATTGGAAGGGATGCAAGAAGGATATAAGGTTGGTACACGTACGATGGTGGATGTATTAGATGCTGAAAAAACGCTTTATGAATCTCAAAAGAATTATGCAAGAGATCGTTATTCATACATTATGAGTATTATTCAATTAAAACAAGCCGCAGGAACTTTAAATGTCAATGATCTCCAAACGATAAATACCTGGCTCCAACAGGCTTCCGATTTATTGCCGAAAGGTGCTTATGTACCGAAAAAGATTTCGCAAAAAACTAAAACGATCAAGCCAAAAAAAACAACAGTCGTTAAAAAAACCGCAATAACTAATAATTATTATTATGTTCAAGTCGGTGCCTATCATAATGAAGATTATGCAAAAGATATGTTGGGACGCGTTCAAGGTATTTCTAACTATGCTTCAAAAATTTATGAAATGACAGGGACAAAGGGAAAATTGCATATTGTTAAAATTGGTCCTATTTCAACAAAACAATCTGCAACTTCGGTGATAAAACAATTAAATCATGCGGGAATCAAGAATCCAGTAATCGTCAATCACTAGGAAAAACGAAATGAGTTTAGATTCTTCTCTTATCAAAAATTTATGGAATTATTCTGACAATTTGAAAGAGAAATATGGGATAGAAGATGCATTTCGTGGCCTCGAGAAAAAATATTTACTCAATCGTAATATTATAATATTTTGTTGTTGGTTAGCTAAGCAACAATATGAACCACTTACAACTCAACTATTAAAACCAATGCTTGTGCGCATTACACCTTGGCACGAAAAAATTGTTATAGAGCTATTATCTTTAAAAAATTCATTACCAAAAGTTACTCAGCATCATGAGTTAAAAGGTCTTTTTCAAAGTATTGATAAAAATGTTATTTACGCAGAAAGAGTGGAACAATCACTCCTTGTGAAATATTTATATGAGATGAAAACGTCACAGTGCGATGAGTCTCAGCAAATTAATAATGCACTTTCTAATATTTTTAAATATATTGAGGCGACAGGCGCAGTCATTCACAAAACAGATTTAGAAAAAGTTTACCGTATTGTAAAAAATAGTTTTGATGAAAATCGTGATGGTCAAAAATAATTTTTTTTAAAATTTATTGCTTCGCTAATATGTTTTATTTTAATAGTATCTGAGTTATCTAAATCAGCTATTGTGAGAGCAATTTTAATGATTCGATGATAACTTCTTACTGATAATTTTAATTTTTTCATGGCTTGATTTAATATTGTTTCTGCCTCTGTTTCTACCACCGCAAATTTTTCTAATTCATTATTTGAAAGTTTATTATTTGTTTTTCCGCATCGTTCAAATGACTTTTTCCGTGCAATAATAACCCGTTCTCTAATTTCTGAACTTGATTCTGATGCGTGATTATATTTTAGCGTTAACAGTTCGGTAGAAACTCTTGGCACCTCAGCAACCATGTCGATGCGATCTAAGATAGGACCAGAAATTTTTAATCGATAACGGCTAATTTGTTCTTTCGTGCATCGACAATTATTTTCAGGATCGCCTAAGTAACCGCAAGGACAAGGATTCATGGCGGCGATGAGTTGAAAGTTAGCGGGGAATTCATTCTGTCTTGCCGCTCGAGAAATGGTAATCGTTCCTGATTCGAGTGGTTCTCGAAGTGCTTCTAATACGTGACGGCTGAATTCAGGCAATTCATCAAGAAATAGTATGCCGTGATGGGCAAGTGAAATTTCTCCTGGTTTTGGTGGATTGCCTCCCCCGACAAGGGCAACGCTTGAAGCGCTATGATGAGGGGATCGAAAAGGTCTTTTTTTCCAATCGGTATGATTGAATCCTTTATTGCTGATTGAATAAACCGTTGCTGTTTGAATCGCTTCAAAATCTTCCAATGGAGGTAAAATTGTCGAGAAGCGACTAGCGAGCATTGTTTTGCCAGTTCCTGGCGGACCGATTAATAGAATGCTGTGATTTCCAGCCGCAGCAATTTCTAATGCTCGTTTACTATGCATTTGTCCACGTACTTCGGAGAAATCTTGAGAGGCACGATTAGGAATAGAATAAAATGCAGGGCGAAAAGGCGTTATTTCTTCACGGCTTTGAAGATGTTGACAGACATCCATGATATGCGAAGCTGGAAAAATAGTTAAATCGTTAACAAATGCGGCTTCATGAGCATTTTCTTTAGGGATGATCAGCTTTCGATTGGCCTGTTTTGTTGCAAGCGCAAAAGGAAGGACTCCGTGAATGGGCTGAATTTCACCAGCAAGTCCAAGCTCACCCGCAAATTCATATTCTTGCAGGTTATCATGAGGAATTTGATAAGAGGCAGCCAAGATGCCAAGTGCAATAGGCAAATCAAATCGTCCCCCTTCTTTTGGAAGATCTGCTGGTGCCAGGTTGACAATGATTCTTGCAACTGGCCAGTCAAAATGACTATTTAATAAAGTACTCCGGACACGTTCTTTACTTTCGCGAACGGTCGCTTCAGGCAAACCTACGATAGCAAACATGGGAAAACCATGGTGTACATGAGTTTCAACTCGTATTAAAGGCGCATCAATTCCAGAAGATGCGCGCGTGTAGATAACGGAAATAGACATAAATAATTCCTTATTGATAAATGATCTTCGGAGTCATGATTAATTGAATGGTTAACAAAAGAGGAAAGCGGAATGAGATAGCAATGAAAAGTTTTCAAATTATGACAAACAAATAAATGAAAAAAAAGAAAAATTAATTTTTTTACTCGTAATTCTTACTGATTAAATTGAGTTGAAACGTATTTATACCCGTAATCCTTACCGATAATTAGAAAAAATTAACATTATAAAATAACTATACAATAAAAAATTAATTGGGAGGAGAGATAATATGTTTCCATTAGAAGCGAATAGTATTTTATTAATGAATAGTGATAGTTCAAGTAGTCAGTTAAACAAATTAATTCAAGATGGCATTAAGATATTTGAAGCAAGTAAAGTTTCTGAAAAAGATCATTATGTAAATAGAAGCATTAAAAAAATGATGGCGATGCGTGAGAGCATTGAAGCAAAAGCCGTATTAACAGTGCTTGGTTGTATTATTTGTCGTGATGGGTTAGAAGTTATAAAAGTACTTAATAACATTGAGAAGGCGCATCTCTTAGTGCTCATGCATAGTTTTGAAAGTAGAAATATTTTCGATTATGTTTTAGGACAGTTTTATCACTATTTAATTGAAAACAATCAGGAGTTAGCGGTCAAATTATGTAAAAAATTTATTCCTATTGTTTCAAAAGAAAAAGTTCTTTTATCTGACGATGAATATATAGAATTTTGTGATAAACCTTTAAAAATTCAAAAATTGGATATAGCGTCAGAGGGCGAAAATGACCAGGAAGGACTGTTAAAAGAAGACATTGTAAAACCCTCTGATTGGCCAGAAATAAATTCATTTCTTAAAAAAAGACCTAATTGCCGATATGAAAAGCCTATTAAAGCATTGGTGGGGCGAAATAATGATTATTCGGTTTCACATCATCCCATGGTTGTTTGTAATAAGATTTTACAAAAATATGCTGAAGCGAACAATTTTGATTTTATGTCGGCAATACATAAAAATCCAAAAACTGTTCAAATAAAAGAAATAAAGAATGGCGTTATTTTAACGATAGGTTATCAAGTAGATACGTTACAAAGTAGTGATGGGAAAATATTTAAAAATGCTAAAAGACCGTTTTTTACAGCTTCAATAAATTATTGCATTTGTGAAAGCCAAGGTGCAATTTGGGGAGTTATTCAGAGCATTGTTATCCATCCATCCTCTGAACAATTTAACAAAATATTTCAACAACATAATCTGAGTAAAAGCTATTCTGATGGCGAACTTGTTCAGTATTACGTTGAACCTATACGACCTTTTTTAGTACTGCAACAGAAACTAAACAGAAGAGATACGCAAAAAGAACGTGCGAATCGACACAAAGAGAGCATTTCTGAATTAGAGAAAGACGAAGATAAAATAGGTAGAAAACGATATTTTGATTCGTTAGAAGTTACCGAAGTGGTCGATTTAACTAACACTAATATCACTGATCAACAGATATCTGCAGCATCAATCAATCATGTTATAGATTTTAGGCAGGTCACTAAGAACAATAGAAAAAAATTATTCAAATTATTACTTGAAAAAAAATCAGAACATCGAAAGTTGAAATTAACAGGATTAAATGAACTTAATTCAACAAAATTGTTAGAAAGAATCTTACAAAATAATCCGCTATTAGAAGTTCTTGATATATCTTTTTGTCATCAGCTGAAGAAAAGAAAAAATAAAAGTTCAGTCATGAGTGTTATTAATCGCTCAAGAAATTCTTTATACGAATTGAGAGCAAGAGGTATCGATCTACGACAACTGCGATCAAAAAAATCCTATCAATTTCCAAAAATACATTCTTTAGATCTCAGAGAGGCTAGGCATTTTGAAGGTTTAAAAAAATGTTCTTTTCCCAATTTAAGAAATCTTTATATCGATAAACCAATAGATAAATTAAGCAAGTTTATGAAGCAGTTCCAGCCAAAACCAACAGTGTTTTATTGCGGCGCTTCAAAAAAAGAATTTATTCGTTGGTTTAAAAAAAATATTTTTAATTCAGTCGAAGAGGCAATAAATCATTTATCTATTTGTAAACAACTTAATAAACAAAACGAGTTTCTTCAAGGTTGGATCGATACCTTATTTTTTTGTTATCAGCATTCTGGGCTATTCTTAAGTTCAATTAATCAATCTCTCGATGGAGAAATAGGATTAACAAATCTTCAAGAACAGTATGATGAAAATACAAGAAAAAGACTAAAGAAATTGTTAAGTATTTTACACACAGAAAATTTTGAATTAACAACACTGATTCAGTTCTTACTAGGGGAGACTTATCAAGCAGAACAAGGATTGAAAATGCTTGTGGCAGAAATTACGGAACAAATTTCGACTTCATTAGCAAACCAGGAGAATGATGCGGCTTTAAAGCTTTATAATAAATATTTAAATATTTTCCCTTTAGACAAAGACATGCTTCAAGCGAGAGATCAATTGCTTGCTCATATTCGTGGCGAGGATAGGCCACTTCGCGCTGATGATTTTCATCATGCCAATTGTTTATCCCCTCATCAAAGGATGAAAAATATGGGGACAATTCATGGAATTTATAGTCAGCAGCCAGATAATCAATGTAAGGAAAATCACGCGAGAGTATTAAATAGGCATGCGTTAGTTATTTATGTCGGATTATATAATGTTGATTATAATGAAATGCAAAGACTTGAGGCGTTATTTCAACAAAGTTTAGAGTTGTATCCAAATTATCCTGATACGTTAAATAATTTAGCGGTTGTTAAAAAACATTTAGGAAAATTTCAAGAAGCATATTCTTTTATTAGTAGAGCAGCGCAATTACAACCTTCTGATCCTGATATTTTGTATAATTTAAGTAATATATCTAAAGATGTTAATAATGAAGAAAAACAATATTTTGCATTAGAACAACTTTCTAAATTAAATTGTTTAGACAGCTTTCTTACACACGAATACGAGATGCTTTATAAAAAAACTCATTCAGTATCTAAACATTGGTATTCAGATGATGAAATAAATAATTTATTAAATTATTATTTACGAGAAAATGAAGAAGTTATGTTATTTACCGCAATTTTAGCAACTGACTTGAAAAGGGGGAATGATCTTTATGCGAATTTGTTACAATTTCAAGATCAGCGATATCAGGCATTGCAAAAAGGAATTTATGTTGAAAGTAAAGTGATTATTCCAATTAATCTCTATCAGAATCACTGGGCTTTAATCTATCTAGTTTATCCTCAGGGAAAAAGAATTCCTGATATCTATTATTTCGATCCTTTCGGAAAAACCATTCCTAAGGAAGTTGAAACAGTATTATTTCATCATCATCTTTTTTTAGGAGCAAAATTTAGAAATATTGGCGAACGTGTTCAATGGGATGGACATAATTGTGGTCCCTGGGTTGTCGAAGTTGCTCGTTCAATTGCTAATAATGGCGCTCTGCCAACAGCCCGATTTAATATTGAGCTTGCTCGCGAACTACATGAAAAAATTTTAATACAGATGAATCAACAAAAAGATAATACAGTAAAATTACCAATTCCGGAACTCGACTCTGAAAATTCTTTTCCGGTTATCGAAACGGATCCTGATATTTCTGGCGAATCCTTTGTTTCAGTTCCATCTGACGGAGAAAGTGGTCATGTTTCACCGATAGGCATGATGCCGAGTAGTGATGAAGAAGATTGTGCTAAAATAGTTTTGGCGTTAAAAAAATATCAACTTCCAAACATTGACGAATATAGTGTTAAACAAATGGAAGTATTATTAAAACATTTATTAAAAGAAAATAATGAATATCAACTTGTGATGTCATTTGAAAAATTGGATGATGAATTTTTAAGTGATTCAGAACAGACACATTATGTACTTCCTGTTTTTTCTGATGAAAATCGTTGGGTAGTGTTGTTAATTAGTATTCAAGAAAAAATAAAAGTTCACTATTTTGATCCTTTTTCTAAAAAAGTGAATGATGAAATTAGCAAAAAACTTCGCGGGATATTTTATAATACCGTTGATATTAAACCGCTAACTCTTTTTAGTTTTAACGAGAAAATTCAGCAGCATGAAAATATTTTTTCAGGAAGATGGGTTGCTAGATTAGTTGAGCGTTTATGTGTGGAATATTATAAAAGTGATAATTACTCTAAAGAAATTTTTGAGGGTGAGACTGAGGCACGAATTAAAGATATTAATCGAAGTGATGCCCGTTATCGCGGAATCATTTCTTCTCGATATCAAGCAAAACCAGCCTCTAAAATCCATGGCCAATGTCCTGGAAGCTTTTTTAAACAAACATTGATACCAATAGGCGGAAATGGAATAGACGATCCCAATCAAATGAAAATTGTTAAATTAAAACACCGGTAAATCCTTGTGCAATATTCGGGTTAATACGCCGTGGATACCCACGGCGTATTAGTTAAATCATTGCATTTTCTAATGCATGCGGACAAGAACAATTATTTCTTTCTTTAGGAATCATCGGAATCAATTTTAATAATAATTGACGAATAGTCTGTGCATTTTTTTCCATCACTTTTTTTACAGAGGCCGTATCAACAATTTCATCTGACCAGGCGTCGTAGTCTGTGACGGCGGCAATAGAGACATAACAAATTTCTAATTCGCGTGCTAGTGTACATTCTGGAATTAACGTCATCCCAACAATATGAGCTTTTACAGCATCACGAAAATAGATGGATTCGGCACGTGATGAATAACGAGGTCCTTGAATAGTGACGGTTGTCCCTGATTCATGAAGTTTAACGCCGACCTCTTTTGATGCTTGAATTGCTAGTTTTCGTAATTCGGGACAAAAGGGTTCCGCCATGGAAATATGTCCTACTTCACCGCCGTCATAAAAAGTATATTCGCGGCCTTTGGTGAAATCGAAAAATTGATCTGGAATGACAATATCGCCAGGCACCATTTCTGGTCTTAAGCTACCCACTGCGCACGGAGAGATAATGCGTTTTACCCCTAACTGATTAAGTGCCCAAAGATTAGCTTTTGCTGGGATGTGATGGGGCGGAATATGGTGTGATAAGCCATGTCGAGCTAAAAAAGCTATTTTAGTCCCATTATAATTTCCGATCGTAATCAGATCCGATGTGGCGCCAAAAGGAGTAAAAATTTTGACGTGCTTTGTGTCTTTAAGAAGACCGGGATCGTAGACCCCTGTGCCACCAATAATGGCTATTTCAACATTTTCATTCATTATTGTACCTTACTAGAGATTGAACATCATATTTGGATAGTTTTTCACGACCGTTTAGGAAGTCTAATTCGATAACGAAAGCGTGACCCACAACAATACCGCCCGCTTCTTCCACTAGTTGGCTTGAAGCGAGCGCTGTACCGCCTGTAGCCAAAAGATCATCAACGAGCAAAACGCGTTGTCCAGGCAGGATGGCATCGTGTTGAATTTCCATGACAGCACTGCCGTATTCGATGTCATAAGCGACCTGTCTCGTTGGTCCAGGCAGCTTGCCCTTTTTACGAACCATAATGAGGCCTTTCTCGAAGCGTTCAGCGAGAGCCCCTGCAAACATCAAACCGCGTAGCTCTGCGCCAGCAATGAGATCGATCTCTTTATCTTTGAAATGGTTGTAAATTTCTTCTTCCACATACGCCATTGCTTCTGCTGATCTTAAAATTGGAGAAATGTCTTTGAAGATAATTCCTGGTTTAGGGAAGTCAGGAAAATCTCGAACATAGCTTTTGAGGTCCATTGTTTTTTTCCTAGATTATTAAAAACGGCATTTTACATAATCTGTAATATTTTACAAAGAAGAATTGAAGTTTAAATCTCCTTGTATTCAAAGTTTTTTCATGTTCTCATACTCTACTTTTATCTGCCTGGCTAAGGCAATGATTCTAATAAATTCACACTGGAAAAATAAAGATTCAAATGTGGTTTAAGAGGAGAGCTTTGCGCTTTGTTTGTCATAAAAGCGATGAGCTTATATCAATATCAAAAATAATTTTAATGACCATTTTGATGGCGTTTTCAACGCATCTATCAGCAGCCGGTAATATCGCTGTTCCAACTCGCCAGAATATTTCAGTAGCTCAGCAATTAGGATGGGTAAAAGAAAATAATCCCTATAATATTTGTGGAGGTTATTATAATGAATTGCCTATTCAATATACACCAAACCCCTATGTGCAATCGCAAGAAGAAAATTACGATATCAGCGCTGATAATACTACTTACGCTTTTAAGGGCATTTCAACTTTAACAGGAAATGTGGAAGTGGTGCAGCCCGATCGAAAGTTAACCTCAGACATTGCACATATTTATCCTAATAAAGTGACAGGGAAACCTGAAATTATTACAGTGAAAGGGAATGTCCATTTAATGGAGCCAGGAAGATTGATGTTGGCTAAAACAGGTAAAATGCATGTTCAGACAAAAGAAATTGATTTAAATGATGTTACTTATCGTATGGCATTAAATGAAAATAAAACAGTCGTTGAAAAAAATGTAAAAACGGGAAAAGAGGAAATCCATCTTTATCAAATGAATGCATTGGGAGAAGCAAAAGAGGCACATCAAATTCGGCCAGGGCTAATAAAATTAAAATCAGGGACTTATACCACTTGCCCTCCTGATAGAAATACTTGGAAATTATATGCGTCAACAGTGAATTTGAATCATGATACTGGTCGAGGAAGTTCTTATAATACAAGATTGGCGCTTGGCGGTATTCCCGTTTTTTATTTTCCCTATTTTAATTTTCCTATCGATAGAAGAAGACAAACAGGATTTTTAACTCCTTCCTTAAGTTCTTCTTCGAAGGATGGTGTTATCATTTCGTTACCTTACTATATTAATCTTGCACCAAACTATGATTTAACGTTAACGCCAGAATTAATAACAAGAAGAGGACTATTATTTAAAGCGCTCTACCGATATTTAACAGAAACCAGTACTGGTTATTTCCATATGGGTTATATTGATTCCGATCGTGGATTTCGACATTTTAGGAAACGAGCACTGAGTAAATATTCAACGAGTCCAACAATAAATCGACTTAGAAATGATAGCGATAATCGTGGATCATTTTCTTTGAATAATCAGACTCAATTTAATGAGCATTGGAAGAGTACCCTTGATTATAATTATGTAACGGATGATTATTATATTCATGATTTTGGTTCAAATCTTATTGATAACAGCCAAAATCAGCTATTAAGGCAGTTACAATTTAATTACGCCGATAATACCTGGAATTTTTTAGGTAATTTGCAATCTTACCAAACATTACATCCTGTCGATCAATCTAATGTTTCAAATCAGTATGGCAAATTACCTCAGCTTCAACTTAATGGGGCTTTTCCTAATGTGGTTGGTGATTTAAATTTTGGATTACAAACAGAATTTGTTCGATTCACTGAACATAAAAATCCCTATGACTCTATTTTACCTGTTATTGGGGATAGAACAAATGTTCGTCCTTCTGCGACGTTACCATTTATTTGGCCTTATGCCTATTTAATCCCCCGAGTGCAATTACAAATGACAAAATATGATGTTTCTCAAACATTAGCTTCTAACCCAAAACACCCAGGGGTTGCTATTCCAATGTTTGATGTTAAGGGAGGGCTTTATTTTGATCGCGATCTTCATTTATTTAATCACCCCTACCAGCAAACATTAGAGCCAACAATTTATTATCTCTATGTTCCCTATTATAACCAGGATCGTTTGCCGATCTTTGATACATCAGCGCAAACGTTTAGTTATGATATGCTGTATCAAGATAATCGATTTAGTGGTATTGATCGTATTGGTGACGCAAACCAAATTTCATTAGGATTAACGACGCGTTTTCTTGATGGCAATGATGGTTCTGAAAAAGCGAGCGCGAGTATTGGACAGATTCACTATTTTCGTGAGAGAAAAGTATCACTTTGCTCAGGTAATAATTGTACAATCCAGGCATCTGATAAACGCAGTGTTTCTCCAATTGCGGCTCAAGCAACTTATAATTTTAATCCCGATTGGAATGCCAATGCAGGATTAACATGGAATACCCACGATGAACAATTTCAAGATGAAACGGTAGGAGTGCAGTATAAGCCCGATCTTTATCATATTGTGAATATGAATTACCATTATTTGAGGGGAGGCGATGCCTTCTTAGGCGCGCCGCAGAATAGTCCGAAAAATGATTTAAAACAGACAGATCTTTCAGGTATTTGGAAGTTAAATAATCATTGGAGTATCATGGGCCGTTGGAATTACAACTGGAGTCATGAGCACGCACAAACTTATTTCTTCGGTTTTGCTTATGAAAGTTGTTGTTGGGCTGTGCGTGTAGTTGATGCCAGAACTTTTGTGGAAGTTGATCCCAGAGGGCATAATAAATTTGATAATAAAATTTATTTACAATTTGTTTTAAAAGGATTGGGAAATATAGGGAATAGTAATCCCGATTCATTATTAGGTTCATCCATCAATGGTTACACCGATACATTCGGTCAGGAGAATTAACGTATGATTAATAAAAGTAGTGTGCTCTGTTTTTTGTTTAGTATTATTTTAGTCTTAATTCCTTTTTTAAGCTTTGCGCAAGGGAATACTGAGAATGCTGTATTTTTAAACCGTATCGCTGCCATTGTTAATGATCAGGTCATTACACAAACTCAATTAGATAATCAAGTTGCCAGTATAAAAAAACAGATGCAACAAGCTAATATTCCTGTGCCTAATCAACGAGTATTACAACGACAAGTGTTAGATAGAATGATTGATGATGCCGTACAGTTACAGATTGCAGAAAAGTCTAACATCACTATTAGTCAGGCTGAGATGTCTAATACAATTCAAAATCTTGCAAAACAGAATAATATGTCTCTTCAGCAATTTTATTCTTCAGTAGAAGCAAGTGGATTAACTATTAAAGAATTTCGTGATCAAATGCGTCGACAATTAACGATTCAAAAATTGCAGGCACAACAAATTTCTCCTCGTGTTAGTATCAGTGAACAAGAGGTCAACGACGTTTTACATAGTATGCATGCAAAAGTAATGCCCGATTATCATGTTGCCAATATTTTAGTGGCATTACCTGCCACGCCATCACCCAGTCAGATTGACCAAGCAAAGCAAAAAGCTGACGCAATTATGTTGCGACTAAATAAAGGGGAAAAGTTTGAGAAAGTTGCCGCGGAAGCTTCTTCTGGAACTACTGCCTTGCAAGGAGGCGATCTTGGTTGGCGTAAACTTGCTGAATTACCTACGGTATTTGCAAAAAAAGTTGTGACTATGCAAACGGGACAAATCGCAGGCCCTATTCAAACCCCGAATGGATTTCACATTATTAAATTACTGGGAATAAAAAACACCCCTTACAGTAACACTTATTCTGAATCGGAATTACAAGTCATCGTTTTAAAACCAACAAGCAAGCAATCAGTATCATCATTAAAAGCGCGATTAAATAATATTCGAAATGAAATAATTAGAGGAGAAAGCATGAATGAGCTAGCAAAGAAATATTCGCAGGAAAAGAAAACCGCAAAATTGGGAGGTTATGTTGGCTGGGTCAATGTGAGTAATTATAATGATGAGCTTGTTAGTACAGTTGCTAAATTGAATCCTGGTAAACTGAGTGAGCCTGTTGAAACAACTCATGGAATTTATCTTGTCAAAGTAATTGCAAAGAGAGATGTGGATAAAAGTACGGCAGCAGAAAAACAAGATGCCGCACAGTTAGTTTTCAAACGAAAATTTGCAGAAGAACTTCAGACTTTTGTTAACCAACTCCGTAGTCAGTCTTATATCAAGGTTTTCATCGAGTAGAATCTATAGGCGTACAAGATTTTATTATGACTTGTTTTCCGATTTTATTTACACCAAACTGGAATGTACAAGTTTGTTTTTGATTATTCGCTATTAAGGTAGTAATGGTAAAAATAAAAAACATTGAGCTAAAGAACAAACTGATTTTTTTCATCGTAAAAATCCCTGTAACCAAAAACGCGGTTCAAAATAAATTTTAAATTGATGGGTAATCATCCATTTAATTTCATCTGCTGGCAAGGTTAATATTGCAGGATATATTCCTCGTACAATGCCTACAATTGCTAGGATAATGAAAAAAATAAAAAATAATTCCGCTAACAGGGATTGGCCAGTAGTGATATCAATTTTTTTCGATTTAACTTGAGAATTCCCCGTGGCTTGCCACGGGGACGAAGGCGATGGGGTTTCCAAAGGGGAGAGATGCAATTCTCCCCTTTGGTCGCTGAGCGCGAATTTACTTCGCGCCAGCGAAATATAATGGGGTAAAATACCCCGCTGCTTGCCGCGGGGTGTTTTATT
>Ga0180009_10005569_pt1 | contig 13476 bp, 19 predicted proteins | sample OS_PC_MetaG_FD_123537 | JGI IMG/M metagenome (GOLD analysis project Ga0180009, IMG submission 123537) | Groundwater microbial communities from the Aspo Hard Rock Laboratory (HRL) deep subsurface site, Sweden - OS_PC_MetaG | ecosystem: Environmental > Aquatic > Deep subsurface > Groundwater... | reverse complement strand
CTCTACCCCTAATTTCTTTCTATTCGCAAACTTCCTTTCCATATTATCCAGCCTATCCATCTTTTCTTTCAACCTCAATCCCTCGCCGCCGATTTCCTTCTTCCTCAACTTCCCGTTCTCGACTCGCAAGTCAAAATTCTGCTTCTCCAGTTTCCTTGACATCGCTTCCATGGATTCCAAAGCCTGCTTTGCTACGATTTGAACATTTTCAAGATCCCGAACGTATTGAACCAATGCAAGAACTTTTGGTGTGCAGGTTATACAATAGTCAGAAAGTATCGGATCGGAATGGGTGTGTGGTTGAATGACGATATTCTCTTTTCTATTTTTCTTATGATTTTTCTCACTCATTTTTACACCTCAAAACTCAAATCAAATATATACGACGCCATGTAGAATTCTAAGCCCACAAAAAGAACATTTCTCAATAGTTTTATAATCACATTCAGGGTAAACCATTGATTGCCCGCTGCGTAAGCTGCGTAATCGGATTTTCCTATGCATTACCTTCTTTGTTGATCCGAATTTAAAGGCAATATCTAAAACCAATTTTTCATATTGCCCATCCATATCAAATACCTTGCCAATTCTTACTGATAATCCACGATCCTGATCAGTTACCCTGACAAAATTTGGAAGTCCGATTGGCAACGACAATGGGTAAAACTCTATTTCCTTTTCTCCGCAATGAAGCTCAGTAAGTTTTTCAGAAAGTTTACGCACAACTCTGTTGATATACCAATTTGAATAATCCTCTATGCTCAAACCCAATTCTCCGCAGTCGCATGGTAAATCAGCAGAAAAATAGTCAGCTTCAATCCCATCGCATTCTTTAACAAAAGTGCTTTTTACCTTTTTAAAGAATGGTTCATACTGAAATCTAACAAGAAACTCTGTCGCAACAGTCTTTATTGACATTTCTGATTTTTTTTCTTCTTTTTTTTCTTCACTCATTTTTTACACCTCCCCTTTTGCCACCATATCCGCTACTATCTTCTTAATATTCTCCGGCTCCGCCATTAATTTAATCTCTTCCTGCCTTGTTTGCAACACTTCCTGTTGTGTCTGTAATTCTTCCTGCTTAGTCTTCTCCAACGCCTGTTTTGTTTTCTCTGCCTCCAACATTCCCACCTGACTTTTCCTATATTCATCAATAGCCTGAATTGCGGCTTGCTGGATCATCTGCATAATTTGAGTTTTTGGAATCATCTCACCTTCTTCGGCCCCGGCACTTCTGATTTCAGGAGGTAACGCCGCTTCCAGTCTCTTAACAATTTTTTCACCGCCCGGAATCCCCATTAAGTCAACAACAATATCAGCAATAATATCAGCAACATTCGGGGCGTATTGCATAACACCGATTAACTTTTCAACTGCTTCGATTCTTTGCGTTGCATACCCAGGACCGGCTTTATAAACAATATCATGCTTCCCGATGGTTAAATCAATAATAGATTTTTCCCCATTTTCATCTTCAAACTCCTGGTTAACTTTCTGGACTTTACTTTTTCCATCGATACCAAGAATTTCCAACATTCTCGGACCGCTGTAAACAATAGATCGCATTCCATCAACCACCCTGCCAACCTGTCCAATTGCAAGATTAAGATTATCAAAGTACGGAAACGCTACAAGCTGGCCCGATTGCTTTTTTTCAATAATAGCCTTACCGGATGTTTCGCTTGAACGCTTTCCAAGATTCACCTCTTGCAGCCCGATAACATTTCGTTTTTCTTCCTGCGCTGAAGCCTTTTCTTCAATAAGGGCAGTTGAAAGTTGTGGCGCAGTTTCTCTCTTTGGAAATTGGCTCGGGAAATCAGGATCAGGATTGAAAGTTACCCTTGACCTATTTTCCGTATTCATCGTATCCCATTCACCTTCATGGCCTTCAAACATCACAGCAGTTCCAATATATGGATTTTTCGGTTGCAAGGCTATCTGTTCAGTGTTTGCAGACTTTGTATAGATATATCCACGCTGAACATCCCTGGCGTATCGAAACATCCCGCGATGAATTGTTTTACCATCGATATTAACTTTCTTCCCCCATACCGGAATTATCGGCCATAATCTTCCGGGTATCTCGATCGGACCTTCAATGATCTCCAACCCGGTGATCTTCCTCCACATAATCCGAAAATCTTCGACTTCCCGTTTTTTAATTATTAATTTCTTATCTTCCGGTGGAGAATCCTGAAGAGAGAATTTTCTTGCCGAATCCTGTTCATCCGGATTCAAAACCATATAAACCATTTTCGGACCAAGAGATTCCTTATAAAACCACTCGGCAACCCGCATGGTATTTTCAGTATGGCTCGACCATGAGAATTTCTCAGTTTCGACTCCGGCGCTGAAATCAACAGCAGTGGCGTCGGGGTAGTCCTCCTTGAATTTATCAACATCGACATCGTCAAAATAGAATAAATATAATCCATCATTTTTATGCCAGAGCCTTGCCGACGAATCATATAGCACATTTAAAGGATTCGGAACCGGAATAATCTGGCATTCCTGATTGAAAGCAGCTTCGGGGTCGCCAAAAAATATACTCCTAAGACTTCCGTCATCGTTGAATAAATCTTCACGTTCATATGCCGTGATTACGCGAATAGCTCCTGCATATCCACCGGAAGCCGCAAATTCCAAAGCCTCATCATAAGCTACATTGGCATGAGATTGATATTCAATTTGCCGAATTAAACCGCCAACGATCTCAGCCTTTTTAGGGTCGGAGTCCGAATCAACCGGCGAGGCGGTGATGGCCCCACGATTTTGGCGCTGTTCCGCAACCACCTGATCCAGAAACACCGGAAGGTCATTGGCGTTCAAGCACGGCCGATTGCCACGCGCTGTTTTAACAGTAGTTTCCCATTGATCTTCAGCAAAAACGAAAGTACGTTCCTCAAGAGATTTCGTAATATCATCACCAAAAAACTCTGCGGAGCGAAGGGCTTGTTTTTTTGCTAATTCGAGAAGTTCAGTTTCAGTCATTTTTTAAATTCCTTTTAGTTGCTTTAATTTCAAGCAAAGATCTGTGAAATATGCTTTACCAACATCAAACTTTTCAATATTTTCTATTTCGATTTGCTCTCCAATAGGTCGGAAACCATACCTAAAAGGTTTTTGAAATTTATATTTGTCTTTAACCCGCCCTGTACTTGAAATGGAAACCAGTTCAATCCCTATTTTTATAATCACTACTCCTGCTCCAGCGCCAAAATAAAAAGTATCGTCTTCTATATCATAATGATCTTTCTTTTTGTATCGCCAAACCGGAATGCAAAACATAACCCCGAAAGACTGGCAGGCTTTATCTAAGACATACCAACAAAGCGAAAAACCATATTTTACCTGATCTCCATACTTTCTTAAATAAAACATATTCCATCCTCCTATTTTTTTAATTCACCATCCAACCGGCTTCTGCCCCGCCAAATTGTAATGCTCCATCTTTTTCCCCTTCGCCGGAATCTATCCTTGCCCTTATCTTCCCTAACATTTGAAACGCCATCTGCGCTGATGTTACCCTATCATCCTTACACCCAGATTCAGCACCGAACGCCCCATCCATCTCAACATATGTTCTCATCTCGGCTACGGTTTCTTTACACTTTATTGTCAGGCTCCCGTCCCTGCAACCAACCAAAAGTCCATCAGCCATTAACGGTTTTGTTCTTTTATTTGTAGCCCATCCGGGTTCTCCGGGTTTATACGAATACAATGGATATTTTCTTTTTCTCAATCCTCCAACCACAGTATATCCATGATTGTTTAACTCGACACAAGCCGTTCCCTTGCCGTACATTTCACCAATTGCTTCGACTATTTCATCTATCATATCATAGTCGCTATGTCCATACCATTGAGCAGCTTGGTCCCCGGTTCGAAGATTCCAAACATCTATTACAGTTTTATCCGGATCTTTTTTTTCCTTCCGATGAATCTCCCTCTTACCTCCAGCTGCATCAACAGTAAGAAAGTATTGTTCCTTAATGTTATATCTTTCAAATATCGAGAAATGACCGGTTGGAATAGGTTCTATTACAGGAACTCCCATACGTCGGACAATGTTGCCAACAACCAACGGAGTCACACATCCTTTCTCGACCATATCGCAAAAATCAACCGGGTAATGATTCGATCCTTTGGTTCTGAATGCGTCCGGGATAATAATCGGATTCTCTTGTTTAAATAATGAAAGATTGGAATTGCACTCATTTTTAATCGACCATTCCCGCCAATATAATTGTTCTAATGTTAATTTGTATTTTTCCTGAAGTTTTAACGCCTCACAATTAAAATCTTCACTTTTCCCCCTAGCTAATTCCATGCGCTTAACAAACATTGATCTTTCTTCAGAGGTTCTAAATTCCTTCTGGCAGGATGGATCAAGCATCCACGGAATGAATATCAATATCCAATCCGAATCCGGATCTTTATATGCAAAGGTGAAATCAACATCGGCATTGGGCATATGGGGGGCGTAGGTGTTAAGTTGGGCTGTGAAATATGGGTATTTACCTTCGGCCCAGGCCTTAAATACTGAAATTTGGAATGTATTGCCAAAACCGCGACCAGTGGATTCCCTCCAAATCTCAGTATCGGCTGGTGGTCTCGGAACGCAAGAAAATAGAGATGTTAATAATTCTTCCGCATGTGCAGGCCAGAAGGCCTCCTCAGAAAGATGAGGGAAATGAATACCCTGCGACCTTCCGGCTTCAACGTTTTTAGCTGTTGCAAGTTTATATTCGGATTTTAAACCATAAACCTTTTTATCGTCCGAATCAAAAATCAATTCCTGAGCATTGGATGTTTTAGTCGGAGGGGCTATCGGATTTAATTCGTGGAAAAGCTGGACCATTTTATAAAGGGTAGCAGTTGAATCGGCTTCATGGCCTATAATAAAAACGTTTTGATTCGGATTTAAAGATGCGCGGTTATAACCTCTGCCGCCAATATAGGTAGACCCGCCGAAGCGTCTGTTTTTTAATAAAAGAATTCTAAGATATCCCATCTCGGCTTTGCGTTTTTCAGCAATATCATGCATCACCTGCTGGCCTGGCCGGAATTCGAACGGCAGAACTTTTGCGGTGTTATGGTCACGAACAAAAAGGCATTCCCTGGCATGAACCTGAAAATCCGCAATATAGGTACGGATTATATCTTCAGCGGATTTCATGGTTAGTGAAGAAAGTTGCATTTATCTAATCATCCCAACACACTGTTTTCCCGCCGCGCTTACCCTTCTTTTTCGTAACCGCGCAAGTCATAGTTCCACCACCCGGTTTTTTAATCTTACGATATTTAACAGCTCCGCCTTGTTTACGAATCTGCTTCTCTGATTTTTTCGGCATTCTTAAACCTCCTTAAACAGTTTCCCCAAAAACATTATTAAACATTTTCCTATCCTTGAATTCCGCTTGCTTTCCTTCGTTCCAATGATCCACCGGCCTTAAATATCCCACCACCCTGGAATATACCAAACACTTTTGATAATTCTTCAATACCGGATCTTTCCCAAAACAATCATCACATTTTACAGCAAACTCCCCATGTTTTATTTCATAAACACCCCCGCCTTCAATATGAATCCCATCTTCTTCAGGAGTTGCTGAAACTTTTATTTCTTTTTTACAATCATGGCAATCCCCGACCCATTCCAAAATATCAGAATCCAAATTCCTATCGAATAATTCATGCAGTCTTAAAACACTCATTGTTTTCATGGATCACACTTCATAAACTTTCTTCGCATTCTAAGGCACTTCATATATTTTCTTTTTGTTTTTTGGATCGGCTGATGGTCCACCACCGAGCCTTACCCCCCTATATACTAGCCTTGCCCGGATTCGGTTCATTTTCCGCGCAAGACAATCCTCGTGGAGTTCAATATCGGCCTCTTCTCGGACATCCACAACAGGTACAATATGTGATACCATATCGTTTGTGAGCAACCCCATTCGTATGAGCTGATATTTCCCATCGTGCGCAAGCGATGGAGTAATAAGTTTTTTCAGGTATTTTTCTCTCAACCATTGGGGCAAAAGTGCTGCTGTTACCTTACACGGCCCTGATGGCCCATCCCAGGCGTACCCACTCGCTATCAATAGATTGCCATCAGTGTAAAGTGTAAGGAATTGCGTATTTATCGTTTTCGCTGGCCGGTAGCGAGTCTGAAAAAACTCATTTTCTGCCGATTGATAAATATATCCGTCTCGGTATTTTATCTAGGCCACCATTCATGCTGTTCTGTCATTGTTTCACCCATTGTTTCACCTCGTAATAATTTACCCATTCGATATAAAAACTCCCGCACACCGGGCACTTCCCCGAATCGTGCTTGCTTTCCCACACCTGATGACAATCAAGGCAGCGGTATTTCATAATCCGGCCGCCTCGTTGAATTCTTCGATCTCTTTTTTTGTTAATGTGGTAAACCGATTATCCATGATCAGTTTGTGAAATCTTCTTAACCTGGTGCGTTCTTCGCACTCTGTAAAATATTCTTCGAAATCGATAGTGATTTGTCTGGACCTTCTGACGGTGATGCTTTTATCGTCTTTATCCATTTCATTTCCGCTTCTTGCCCTTCGAGTAGGCTTCCTTGGCTATCCGGTCTACTGTCTGGACCAGCTCTATCATTATATCGCCGCTCACCCTGATGCTATGTTTCTCGAACAGGTCTGATAGCCATTGCTTTTCTTCGCCGTTGATTTGATATGTGGTAATTTCCTCGCCCATCGTTTCACCTATTTAGGGTCATATTCAGCGTGTACGTGCGAACCTTCATCTATCACATCCCAGTTTGGGCCAAGCGCGGTTTTGATTTCTTTCAAATTCACACCTTCACGCCTGAAATCAAATGCGAGCCCGATGTAATGTAGCGATCCGTGGCCGTGGTTCCCCTCCCTGATAGAGGTTACAAACAGGTCCTTGCCTTTGGATATGTAGAGTTGAGCAACCCGGCCAAAGCCTTTTTGAGCCGCCGTTCTCAGATCCCCGGTAACACCTTGTTTAAACCACACAGCGTTCATAAAATGTCTTTCCATATTTTATTTTTCGCAGTATCATCCACCACCGGACATGGGGGTATATTTATTGAAACGCATTAATCACCACAGAGGCCAACAGTAAAAGTCCCACCACAGCAGCAGCCGCGATTCCAGCTATTTTGCCAATATACAAAACAGCGTTAAAAATGAAATTGACATTCTTATCGTCTGCGAACATTCTTTCTTTCATTATTCCTTACTCCTTCGTATGTCAGAGATCCCCAATAACACCCTGTTTAAAGTATACCACATTAAGTTTTTCGCAGTATCATCCACCACCCGGCAAATGCCAGTCCGCAAACAATCCAGCGAAGAAGTGAACGGTAAACCTCAAAATCATAATTAACATACTCATAAATATCCGCAATAAAATTACCTGCGGCAATTGAGAAAAGCATCCAAGCCACAAAAAACATTAAATATTTTTTCATTTATTCCACCTTTATTTCACCCAATAATTTTGATTTACACCCTCAAAATCAAAGACCTCCGGGTCAATCCCCCGCTCTTGTAAATAAGCCTTCACATCATTAATCGGCACCCCGGCGCTCATCCCGTCCATCCTGACCATTACGTAATATTTATCTTCCATCATTTTTACAAAAGTATCCTCCGGGGTTTTCCGCTGGATATCATTATACTTCTTATCGAACCTTGCATCACGATATGGATACCTTTTAAACAACCGATCCTTTTTCTCCTGCGTGATATTCATTATCAACCCGGAATCATCCTCTGCCTCAAGACTCATCCCTGCCGACCTACCGAACACAAAATTCTCTTCCTTAATCTCGGACACCATGATCCCAAGATGGATACCAGAATTATGCAAGGAAATAACCTTCCCGGCCTGTGAACCCTCCAACGCCCAAATCCCGGACCCGGAAGTACCACCTGCCCCAATCGGAGCATCAACCCACATGGTAGGCTTAAACGCACGGATGTTCTTTTTAAACCATTCCCCTGCGTTCCCTGTCGGATAATCAGCGTTCGAAACAATTCCCTCGGTGGAAAACTTCTGAAACCCCGATGGATTGCCCACCATTACAATTCGCGTACCGTCTTTTACCTTGCCGGAATCCCCCATAATCGCCCGGTTTTTTTCATGCCCAGGAATCGCAGTAGTCACATAAACAGCGCAATCGTAATCGTTAGAATATACAACAGAACCATCCACGGCCAGCATATGAGCAGGAGAACCAAAAGAATCTGAATGCTGAGTATACCTGATAGAAGGATAGCCAGGGCCAACGATATACATGGTTTCATTATCTTCACTTATCCAGATTTCCTGTTTCAACCCCGCCGATGCAACATGAGCATTGGTTAATACAAACCCGCCTTTTTGGTATGTTATATTCGTAAGCCCAAAATACGTCCATGAACTCATCTCTTTCCTAACATCTGTATTCCCCAAATAAACCCCCGAAGCTCCGGACATCCACCAGAACACTTCAAGTTTTATAACGCCATACACGAGATCTTGATAAGTCACAGTCCGGATATCACGCTTATAGGGCTTATCCTCCTCTTTTGTTGCTTTCTCAAGTTTCTTCTCCAGGTCTTTCTTATCCTTCCTCAACTGTTCAACATCTTTTTCTTGCCTTTCAACCTCCGCAGGCTTTTCCTTAAACTCGGATTTCAAATCAAAATAACCGGCTTTTACATAAACCTTTTTATCATCCGGGATGGGCTTAGTAGCCAAAATACCATTTGAATATCCGCTTATAATATTTGCATCAGTGCCCTCAACTTTAACTTCCCATGGCAATGTGCTCGGGTATTTATCGCTCCATCCGGAAGAAAACCACAATAGCACAACCTCTGAGCTTTCCGAAACTTCTTCCTTCGAAACGGTGTACCCTTCAGATTGAATCCTGGTAAGCATCTCCTTCGCTTTGGAAATCGATACCCCCGTGGTTTCAGAGATCGCCAGAACATCCTTTTCCGCACTTTCGGAATATGGAGATATATCCTTCTTTTCAGTTTTATACGCGACCAGAATTCTTTCAGGGAATTTCGCCCACTTCGGAACGCCCCTTAACGCGCCAATCGGAATGTTTGTTTTGGATTTCGGTTCATAGACGTAATCTTCAATGGTGGTCAAGCTGCTTTCGTATTTCGGTCTTTCGCCCTTTTCAATTTCCTCCTTGATCTTTCCATCCATGTATTCTTTCAGTTTTTCTTCTGCGGCGGCCAGGGCTTCGGTCAATACGTTGTGGTTGAATTCTTTGTCTTTATCAAGTGGATGGGTGAACGATACCTTCATCACCGGGATATACATCTGAACCTGAACTGATGCCCTTCGCGCCGCAAGTTTGATTTCAGAATCGTCTGCCCTTACAGCTTTAGGGAAAAGATCAGAGAAGTACACCGAGCCTATCAACACAATGGCTATAAAAATAACCATCGCGCCAATACCTATCTCCCTGTTTGAAATCAATAATTTATTTTTTGCCATGATCCTTATCCTTATTCTCAGTTTGATAGAACTGTTAAAAGCACTGCCCATAAAAATAAGCAAAAGAAGAATTTAAAAACGAGTAACATTTTTATTTATTCACCACGTTACTTTCAACGGCCTACTCTTCCCGCCAATAGTTATAAACCCTATCCCAAAATTATGCAACTTAACAATCCCGCCGCCGGTATAATAAGGTGCCGTCATTCCAGACGCGGCCCAATGTTCGATAACCTTAACTGATTTATCATGGATGTTAAACTCAACCAACCATATCCCCTGCGGCCTGCCGGTTCTTTGCGCCGCTCTTAAATCCGTGTACCAAACCCCAATCAACGTCCCCGGCTTGCCCTCGATCATAGACCAACACGCCCAACCCGGCATCTCAACAGCAGGCCAACCGGCTAAATCTTCTGTCCATGCCAAATGCCCGCCGAACATGGCATATAAAACATTATCTTTTTTGTAAAACCCTTTGCAGAATCCATAAGGCGGATCGTAAATCATTTTAAATTCAGGGTCCAACATCATAATTGATCCGGAATTCGGATGTGTGAAATCCGGATTGTATGAACACCCCGCAAGGAGTCGGCCTTTGTATTCCGTAAGTGCCCAGACAAATTTTTCCGGCACAACGTAAAATCTTTTCCATACATCATGCCTGTATCCTGCTACCCAAGCTAATCCGTTAAACTGAGAACACGCCACCAATTGACCGTATTCCCCGCAATCGCCAGCGCCAATACAAACCCCTTTTTTCGATTGAAAATCATACTGTTGGGTTCTGTCGCCGTTATCAGCAATGGAATAAACTTTGCAATTGTGCTCAGTTGCGTAATTGATTCCGTTTTTCATTGGATTTGCATGCATGGCATGGATGCTTTCCACATCATTAACCTTCGTCGGGGTTCCCCAAGACGTACCATCTGTTCGCCAGAGATACGCCACCCGGTCATGCTTTTTATACCCTGGCCCGCCATCGTCCCGGCGATCTGCATACTCCCCGGCATAGGCAAAATTGTTTGTCGCGGTCATCCGGCAAAGTGGTTTAAAGGAAAAGCGAAGCGCCGATAATTCATACTCAACATCTACATTGTAATCCCCTGGTTGCGGCACCGGAGTCCCAGGTCCCGGATTACCAGACCCCGGATTATCCTTAACCTCCCCAGTCTCAAATACCTCCCATTCCCCAACCTTATCCCGCCATTCAAATCTTCCATCCGGTTGCGCAGATAAATACTTTCCATGATGCGATTTAATCGATATCTTCATTTTTAAATCCTCCTGACAAGTAAAATCCCCTTGGTTAATATCTCTGTGAATGTAAACCGTCGTAAGAAATAAGAAAGAAATAATAAAAAAAGCAATAATCAAAAACCCTATAAACAAAACCCTATTTATTCTCATGAAAAATTTCCATTAGTGTTTTACCGCAAATCGTACAAATAACATCTTGCCCAACAGATAGATGTCTCTTGATATGCTCTACAAATTTAGCACCAACACAATTACACTCCAAAACAGAACAATAATGCTCCTTAAAAAAATCTTTAGATACATACCATTTACTACCATCGCTACCACGAGCAATCATACCACCATGACCCGGCGTGTCTTTTTCCGATACGGAAACGCCTTCTAAATCATCACCAGGAACATACGGTTGCATTTCTTGAATCCCAATTCTTTGATATTTTTCCCACATTTCACAATATCTCCTCTTCGCCAATAGATCATGATAAAATTATCTTCTTTTCATTTTCCTCCGCCTCAGCCAATTTCTTCTTAACCACATTGACAATATTGGTATTTTCCACAGCCTCGGCATTCACATAAACAGCGTGGCACTTAACACAACTTAAAAAGATCACCCCCGGCACCATAAGATTTATAGGGAGCCATCCCATATAATTTTTCTCGATAATGTTTTTATTATCTCCACAAGTAAGACACCTGGATGGTGGAGTGATTAAAAGCTGGGGAAGTGAAAATTCAGGTTTTAAATTATCCTGATTCATCAAATTAATTCTCCTTGCCTTTTTTAATTCGGTAAACATCGGAATAATCGAACACACCAAAAACTGGAATCTTCGTCTCGTTTCCATGACCATCAATTTCAATCTTGTAATCGACAATTGCAAATTTCAGCCCTTGTTTATCCATAAGAAGTTTCAAGGCGTTATCAATACCAATCGGTCTGCCACTAACTTGAATACCGTCGAGGTCGAAATCATCATAAACCCACATAACCGTTTTGCCTATATTTTTCGTTCTGTTCATCTCGGCGCTTAAAGTTCTCTTCAACCAATTCACATTACCTTCCAGTTCCCTGATTCTCATCTCAAAAGATTCAAGAGCCATCGTATCGACAGGCGCAGGTTCATTAACATGATCTTCCTCGCCTTTCCCTCCTTCAAAAAATGTAAACACACCAGCCGCTTTCATCTCCTTAGCCATTACGATAAATTCAGGAACCTTCGTATCGACGCTGTAATAACCTTTTATCCCTTCCCACCATTCCAAAACCGATTCAGCTAATTTGTAATTGTCATTGTTTTTATTTTGCATTATGAACCTCCGATTCAATTAGTTCTTTATCCACATTCTCGGCCATTGCCGTTGCAATTGTCCTGATACACCTTTCCGAAAAATCCTCTACCAAAAGCATAAAATCCTGCGATGTAAAACTATTAACAATTAATGGATTAACCGAAGTTACAGAAACTACCGGTTCAATCAGCTTCGCACCAACCGGTGTAAAAAACTGACCCGGATCAAACACCATAGCCCCAGTTGTGGCGGTAATTACTTTTAAAAAACTTCGGCGGCTTATATTTGTCATGACTTAATTCTAAACCTCACCGGCTTCCGGATTTTAACTTTATCACCTCTTCGCTCAGAGCATCCATTTTTATAATCCTTGTGAACCAAACGACCCATTGCCAAATTATCCCGAAGCACCCTTAACGCCTCCCTCGCAATAATATCCGGCGGTAATAAATAATTCAGAATCCTTACTGTAACCGGCGCGACTATACATTTTTCGAAAAGCTTTGCCGCCTTGGAGGGACTACCGGATAAACTGATACCGGTGATCAGCCCAAGTGATTTTAAAAATACCCGACGCTTTAATTCCAATTAATCAATCCTTATTAACCGGATTTTAGCCCCCTGATTGCGCTTATATTCTTATTAATTTTATTTACCGCCCTTATCAATTCATTAATTTTGCCGCACTGTTCACCCCGTGTGTAAAAGCCCCCAAGTTCTTTTATAATACCTATATATTTTTACTGTCAATTTGTCAATAAAAATTTATAGAAAAATATTTTTGTAGAAATTTTTTGCAAATTTTTTAGAAAAGAATTACAGGAAGGTAAAGGTCGGCAGGAACCATTCTTAAAATACGGTTATGGGATGTCCACTGGTGCCATTTCAGAAAGAATCAAACGAAACTTTTGTTCCATAGGATTTGTTTCATAGGACTTATTGTGTTTTATCTGAAGCGAGTCGGCATTCCTGCTCAGTAGCAGGCGCCTTCGCTCCGCGATACATCCCCCGTATTGCTGCGCAGCAAATAACAGTTGTTTCGACTTCATAATTTTATAATCTCATGGTTGTGTCAATTTGTCAATAAAAATATTTATGTATTTATTTATGTATTTTTATATATATATATTTTTTATGTATGAATTTTTTATGTGAACCTCTTATAAAGAAGACCCCATGAAGTGTGAGAAACGGATTCTAATAGGTGCATCCCGGTCTCTCTGTAAAAATTTATCCTACCCCCCCTTACTACCTCTCATCCGACCTATTTGTAGCGAAGTCACAGCCCATATCCACACACCAGACTCCAAGGCACAAGGTCCGATAACGTATATTCAGTTAAGTAATTTATTTTTCTTCTCTAATGATATCAGATAGTTACAGCTTGTGGTACTAAACGGAGCGGATTGAAAT
>Ga0180009_10005568_pt1 | contig 13478 bp, 10 predicted proteins | sample OS_PC_MetaG_FD_123537 | JGI IMG/M metagenome (GOLD analysis project Ga0180009, IMG submission 123537) | Groundwater microbial communities from the Aspo Hard Rock Laboratory (HRL) deep subsurface site, Sweden - OS_PC_MetaG | ecosystem: Environmental > Aquatic > Deep subsurface > Groundwater... | reverse complement strand
TCCAGTAGCCGAAGTCGCTCGCACGTCGCTCGAGCCACAGCGCGCCGAATGGCGCGGCAATCCACGGCTTGGGACGCGCAGCAAACCCCACAGCCAGGTGCCTGTATCGCCCCAGCGTGGTGTCGTCGCAATCGAGAAGAAAAGCCGCAACCAGCACCTTTCCCCCTCGCAGCGTGATGGGCTCGAGCGGAGGCGGAATCAGCGCGCGAACGGGGTTGAGCTGACAGCGAAACAGCGCGAACCAGCCACGGGCAGCGCTAATGACATTGGGCAGTTCCATGTTTGGTCGATCCTCAACGAGTACGCAGGCGACGCTACGTTAGCGGCCGGGTGCCACTCGGAGCAAGGGCGGACAGACAGATCAGCGGGGGACGACAGGCTCCTCCGCGGACTCGACCCGTCTCGGCTGGATCTGGCCGGGATCGCCGTAGCGACCACCGTCTACGTCGAGGAACTCCGAGACGGCCCCGACCTCGGTGTAGAACAGCGCCCGCGCGTCGATGTCACGCCGGGTGTTGTTGTCGTAGGCCCGTCCGAACGCCCCCCCAACATGCGGACTCGCGACGTGCAACAAGGCTACGCCCAGGGCGACAGCGACAACGGCGCCTCCGAGCTTCAGCCACGCGCGGGTGCGGCTCACTTGTAAACCCGCTCGAACAGGACGCCACCGAACGCCAGCCAGGCGACCAGAAGCGTCAGCACGATGTTGAAGCTCTGGCCCACGATGTACAGGATGATCGGTTTGCCGCCGACCAACTGACTCCACAGGTCCCTGAAGTTCGACTCGAGCCCAATCGAGACAAAGGCCAAACAGAACAGCCATCCGCGCAGGTGCTTGCTCAAATCCAGCGCCGCCGACACGTCGTCGCCGCCGAGCGTCGGGATCAACAGGAAGCTGAACACCAAGGACATGCCCGCAAAGCCCAAGATGAACTTCGGGAATCGGTACCAGATCTCCAAGAGGCTGGGACGGGGAGCGTCCGGATCGCGATCGACCCGCGTGACCCAGAAGACAGCCACCGCGAACGCCACCACGCCGATGAGCACGTTCTGAATCATCTTGACCACCGCGGCGACCTTCTCGGCATGCTCTCCCAGCAGCGCGCCGGCCGCGACCACCGCCCCGGTCGAGTCGATCGTTCCCCCCAACCACGCGCCGGCCACCTGGGGATCCATGCCCACGAACTTCGCGAGCGCCGGCATCGCCACCATCATCAAGACCGTGAAGATCATGGTCATGCCGACGGCGAGGGTGAGCTCTTGCTTCTTGGCGCGGCAGGCGGCGGCGACCGCGATCGCGGCAGACACACCGCAGACCGACGTGGCTGCTGCCACGATGATCGTGAACGTCTTGGATTGTATCTTCAGTCCGCGCGTGCCGAAGTACCACATGAACACGATGACGGTCGGCGTGACGACCCACGCGACGATCAAGCCGGGCAGACCGAGCTGAAGGATCTTCGAAAACAGGATTTCAGCGCCGAGGAGCACCAACCCTGTCTTGATGAACATTTCCGAGCGCGCACCCCGAAGGAGCCACTTGGGCGTACCGACCGTGTTGGCGACGATCAAACCGAAGCCAAGCGCCCAGAGCGCGTAGCCGAGTCCCCAAGCTTTGAGCGACTTCTGGCCCGCGATGACGAACGCGATCACGGAGAGGACGAACACGACGAGGTAGCCGCCAAGGAACCCTTTCCAGTCCCCTTTCATGATCGCGACACCGGCGGTGAACAGCACGCCGAGGCCGGCGCATAGCAGGGCAAGTCCGAGGTACTGTCCCGAGAGCGCCGTCAATGGGTTGCCGACCCACTTACCGATCTTCGCAACCTGCGAGATGAGACCGGCGAAGATGCCGCCGAACAGCAGTACGGAGAACCAGATCGCCCAGTAGTCTTCGGACTTCCAAAGATTCTCTACTTCCTTGCTCATGGCTCCTCCGCTCTCCCTCGTATGAAAGAGAGCAAAGCCCCATGGCCCTCACACCGTCAAGCTTCGGCGGGGGCGCAGCCAACTTCACGATTTCTCGTTTTCGATCAGCTGAGAGCTGAAAGCTGAAATCTCAGAGCGGACTGCTACGCTCCGGAGCCGGTGGGTTGACCAGCTCGCTGCGCGCAGACCGCAGAGCGACCAAGAACTGCTCCGCGCTCTCGAAACGTTCCGTGGGACTTTTCGCCATGGCACACGCGATCAACGCGGCGATCGAATCGGGCGTCTTGGGGCGCCAGCTCCGCGGATCGGGCGGCGGCTTATCGAGCACCGCGGCACGAAGCGCCTGCACGTCCTTCTCGTTGAACGGAGGACGCCCCGTGATCATCTCGTTCAACAACACGCCGCAGCCGTACACATCGGTCCGCTCGTCCGTGTCCGCACCGGAGAATTGCTCGGGCGCCATGTACGCCGGGGTTCCCAACATCTGGCCTCGACGGCTGTCGAGCCCCGCGTACTGCGCAAGCGTAGCGATGCCGAAGTCCAGAATCTTGGCAGCCACTTCGCCTGCCGCGTTCGATGCGAGGAATACGTTGTCGGGCTTGATGTCTCGATGGAGGATGCCACTGCGGTGCGCAGCATCAAGCGCGGACAGGACCTGCTCCAGGAATCGGAGACTGTCCTCGAAGGAGAGCGCGCCCTCGAGATAGATGCGCTCGGTGAGGGTTTGTCCGTCGAGCTTTTCCATGACGACGTAGGGCGTCCCGTCCTCGAGTCTGCCCATGTCGTAGACCTGGCAGATATTCGGGTGGCCGAGGGTTCCGGCGAGCTTGGCCTCGCGTGCGAGTCGCCGCGCCTCGAGATTGCGCTCCTGCACCCGGCTCGACAAAATCTTGATGGCTACCTCACGTCCGAGCTCGACATGGGTGGCCAGGTAGACCTTGCCCATGCCGCCCTCGCCCAGCACGCCGTCGATTCGATACCGTCCATCGAGCAGGAAGTGCTCGTCGTGGTCGTGGTCCGACAGTCGCGTCGGCGAGGTGCTCGGGTTCGGCGCGGGCGTGCTCGAGCTACTAGCGCGGTGAGGCGGAGGAACCATCGAGGCGACGCGCAGGTGAGCACGCACGCGAGCCAGCAGCTCCGCCTGATCGCAGGGCTTCTCCACGTAGTCGTTGGCGCCGAGCTCCAGTCCGCGAACCTTCGGATCCGAGCCTCTGGAGGCCGATACCAGGATCACCGGAATCGTCGACAAGCTGGGATCCGCACGCATGCGGTTCAACACTTCGAACCCGCTGAGCTCCGGCAACCGCACGTCCAACAGAACCAGATCGGGCTGCATGGCCGTGATGACCAGCAACGCCTCCGCTCCATCCTCCGCCTCTTCCACCTCGTATCCGGCCACCTCGAGCAGCGCGCGTGATGCGCCCCGAAAGTGGTGGTCATCGTCTACGATGAGAATGCGTGTCATCCCAGATTCGTGAGGCCAAACGGTTGGATCGAGAGTCTTAGCAATCGGTGATTGTACGCGCAATCCAGACCGTTCACCGGTAGCGCGGCGCTGTCGTAGCGGTCGGGCAATTCAGACCGGCGCCGTAGGCACCGCCTACCGCACATCGCCAAGCAAACGAATTGTGGCGGCAAGTGTTCAGGTGAGAGGTCTTGAACGTCGAGCTGCGCTGACCGATCGCTGTGCGCAGCCCGACGGATTCGCTAATCAGTTCGCGGGAGGCGGCACGTTCTGAACGTCGGCCGCCAGAGGCTGAGGCATGCTCTCAAGAGCGTTTTCGAGCACCTGGTCCATGCGCTGCACGAACACGAACTCGAGCTCGTCCTTGATCTCCTTCGGCACCTCTTCGAGATCCGCTTTCGTCCGCTCCGGCATAATCAGCCGTCGGATTCCCGCGCGGTGAGCGGCCAGCACCTTCTCTTTGACCCCGCCGACCGGCAAGACCCGACCGCGCAGCGTGATCTCACCCGTCATCGCCACGTCGTGACGGACGCGAATGCCGGTGAGCATGGAGACGAGCGCGGTGAACATCGTGACCCCCGCGCTCGGTCCGTCCTTGGGCATCGCACCGGCGGGCATGTGGCTGTGCAGGTCGCTCTTCTCGAGGAAGTCCTTGGAGATGCCGTACCGCTCTGCGTTGGTGCGCACGTAGGATAGAGCGGCCTGCGCGGACTCCTTCATCACGTCGCCCAGCTGACCGGTGAGCTGCAGCTTGCCGGACCCGAACATCTTGGTCGCTTCGATGAAGAGAATCTCGCCGCCGACACTGGTCCACGCCAGGCCGGTCGCGACGCCGGTCTCTTCCGTACGCTCGGCGACTTCGCTCGTGAAGCGGATGGGGCCGAGGAACTCTCGCAGCTGGTCCTCGGTCTCGATGGTACGCGGAGACATGTCGCCTTCGGCCACCTTCACCGCCACGCCGCGGATGACGCTGGCGACGTTGCGTTCGAGGCTGCGGACACCGGCCTCCCGCGTCCAGTGGTCGATTATCTCTTCCACCGCGGAGTCGGTGATGTTGACCTGGCCTTCGCTCAGGCCGTGCTCGTCCAACTGCTTGGGGATCAGATGGCGTCGCGCGATGGCGAGCTTCTCTCGGCGCGTGTAGCCGGGCAGCTCGAGGATTTCCATGCGGTCGCGGAGGGGCGGCGGAATCGGGTCCGGCACGTTCGCGGTCGCGATGAACATGACGTGCGACAGGTCGTACGGGATCTCGAGATAGTGGTCCGCGAACGAGTTGTTCTGCTCCGGGTCCAACACCTCGAGCAAGGCCGCCGACGGGTCACCTCGGAAGTCGTGTCCGATCTTGTCGACCTCGTCCATCATGAACACGGGGTTGACCGTTCCCGCCTTCTTCATGCCCTGAATGATCTGACCGGGCAACGCGCCCACGTACGTCCGACGATGTCCGCGAATCGCAGCCTCGTCATGCACGCCGCCGAGCGAAATGCGGTGGAACTTGCGACCAAGCGCCCGCCCCACACTCTTGCCGAGCGAGGTCTTTCCGACGCCGGGAGGTCCGATCAAGCAGAGGATCGGGCCCTTCTTGTCCTTCTTGAGCTTGCGGACCGCGAGGTACTCCACGATGCGCTTCTTGATCTTGTCGAGTCCGTAGTGGTCCTCGTCGAGCACTTCGCGCACGCGCAGGATGTCCATGTTGTCCTGCGTGGACACGCTCCACGGGATGTCGAGGATCCAGTCGAGGTAGGTCCGCACGACGGTGTATTCGGCGGAGCCGACCTGCATCGCCCGCAGCCGCTTGAGCTGCTTGCGCGCCACATCGTCGGCCTCCTTGGGAAGGTCGGCCTTGGTGATGCGCTCCTCGAGTCCGTCGAGATCGCCCTGATCACCATCGTCCTCGCCGAGCTCTTCCTTGATGGCTTTGAGCTGTTGACGGAGCACGTATTCGCGCTGGTTCTTCCCCATCTCCTCCTTGATCTGGGAGTTGATGCGGTCGCGCATCTTGAGCACCTCGAGCTGACGGGTCAGCAAACGAAGCACCTTGCGAATGCGTTCTTTGACGTCGACGGTTTCGATGAGCTGCGCCTTTTCCTCGACGGGCGCGTCGAGGTTGGCGGCCACCAAGTCCGACAGCGCGCCGGGTTCCTGGATGGAGTCGATGAGCGACGACGCCTCGCGCGGCAACTCAGGCATGAGTTGGATGACCTGCTTGGCGATGTCGCGCAGGCTCATTGACAACGCCTCGACCTCGACGTCTTCGGTGGGCGGCTGGTCCAGCTTCTGGATCTTGGCCTGCAAGAAGGGCGTGGTTTGCACCATCGATTGCAGCCGAATCCGCGACAGCCCCTGGAGAATCAACGAGTAGTTGCCGGAGCTGTGCTTGAGAGCCTTGAGCACGCGCGCGGCGCACCCCACCGGGTACAGATCGTCGAACCCCGGGTCGTCCGTAGCCGGATCGCGCTGCGCAAAGATGGCGATGACGGGACTGCCTAGGTTGTCCAGCTCTTCGACAAGGGCGACGGACTTCTCTCGTCCGACGTCGAAGGGCGCGACTGCCCCAGGGAACAGCACCGCGTTTCGAATGGGGAGGACCGGAAGCTTCTCGTCAAAACTGACTTCATCTTCCGAACGTTGCGGCGGGTTATTTTTTTCGGCCATGTTGTCTACCTTGGATGAACGGCAGGCGCTGAAGGTGTCGCTCACGTCCCAAACTATGCGGGACAACCTGCGTACGAACCGCGAAGGCTCGGCGTGCAGGTTCGCAAACTAATCACGACGCCTCGCGGGTGCCACCCCTGTGTCGGGATCTTTTCTCAAGGCGAGGAATGTACCGAGCGAAGCACCGATCCGCGACCGCGTCGGGACGCTGCCCACGACAGCGCGGCTACATACAGAAGTCCGGCCAGCAGGAACGTCCCACGCACGCCCAGTTGTCGACAAACCGGCACAAAAAGAAGAGAACCCACCACGTTGGCCGCGGCACTCACGCCCCACATCCAGGCCAGGCTCTTCTGCACCGGGCTTCGGACCTTCAGAATCTCCATGTACCACGGCGTCCCCAACCCGAGAACCGCCCCTAAAGGTACCACCGTCCCGACCGCAGCGGCCAGCCGCAGCTCCACTGAGAAGCCGATCATCGACGGCAACAGCCAATACGCCGCAGCCAGCAACGCCCCGAATCCGACGACGTAGATCGCGATGAGTCGCACAGCACCCGCACGCGTCGCCGACGCAACGCGCAATGCCACCAGACTGCCCATCGCGTAGCCCACGAGCAGCGAAGGCAGCACGACGGACAACGAATAGAGCGGACCTCCGACGAACAGTGACAGCAGAAGAAACAGGCCGTTCTCGGCGAGGATGAAGGCGAAGCCACTCGCGACGAAGAAGGGCATCGCTCGCAACGCCGGTCCGACCCTTTCCCCCCGGCGCACGAGAAGCACCCCGGGCAGGGCCGCCATCCCGACGCTCAGGATCAGGGCCAGAACGAAGAGCCACTGTGCCGACGCCATGGGGTACAGCCATCCCCCCGGTCCCGGTGCGCCTCCCCGGCCTCGGACCCAGTAGAAGTACGGACGATCGTCCGACACCGGCGTGATGTCGTACGAGTACGCCGCCAACAACCGCTGCCGTTCCGGCCTCGACGCCGCCCCCAACGCGCGAAAGGTCTTGTCCCCAGGGCGCTGGATGGCCGCGTCCTTCTCCAAAAAGGGATCGTAGACCATCTGAAAGCCGGTCTCGTCGGCGAACGCGCGCAGACGATCGACTTCCTCCCGCGTAAAATCCGCGTCTTACTTCAGGATGGCGTTCTCCCAGAACCCCTCCGAAATGACGCACACGCGCCGGCCAGGATGCTCGACCCCCTCCTCGTCGAGCACCTCCAGGTAGGTTGCGAACATCCGCAGCGCCAGGTTCGGCGGTTCGACGTGCCAGTGCGTCAACGCGAGCAGGCCGCCCGATGACAGCACCCGTAGGTAATCGCGTACCGCGTCCTTCGTGTACAGGTAGTTCTCGGTCAGCGCGTTGCCCGCTGTCTGGATTGCCGTCAACGTGTCCACGCCGCTCGCGAGCACCACGTCGTACCGCGGTCCCCCGGATCGCGCGTGCACGAAGTGCCGAGCCTCCGCGTTGAAGATGCGCACCTGGGTGTTGTCGTCCGACGTCAGCCACCGCGTGTACGCCTTGCGCTCGGGATCCTCGGGCCTGCCCAGCAAGAGCTCGTAGATATCCGGGTTGAGCTCGACCGCGTCGATCTCCTGAATGCCGTAGGCTTTGCCGACGAGAATGTCGATGCCGCCCCCCGGACCGAGCACCAACGTTCGACCGCTCTCCGGGCGCAAGATGTAGGGAGCGGCCCACAGCGTCGTGCCCAAAATGCCGTCACGCGTGGGCGCCTCTCCGAACACGTACTGCCTCGTGTTCGCGCTACCGTCGACGAGGATCATGCGCCCGAGCAAGGGGTCGGACCAGGTCTTGCGCGCCAGGCCGTAACGGAAGCCGCCAATCTTCGATTCGCCCGTGGTGCTGACGTCGATCCTGGCGATGGGATTCCAGTAGGTCTGGGATGCACCGCCAAAACTCATGAACTCCGCCTTGAGCGGAGCATGCTTGAACGAGACGATATCGAAGTGCATCGTCGCCATGAGCACACGGGGAACCACCATCACGGAGAGCGCGGCCACGCCAACGGCCACGGTGCCCAGCGCGATGGCCTTGCGGGCGCCCTGAGGTTCGAGCGCCCTCATCATGACCGCTGCGCCCAACGCGAGCACGGACGCCGCGACCACGCTCCCGTAGCCACCGAGCATGGGCAACAGCAGCGGACCGAGCACCGCGCCTACGCCAGCGCCGAGCAGATCCCAGAAGTAGACACGCGTCGGTCTCATACTCCGAGCCACCAGCAGCGCGCTGACGCAAACGCCAGCCAAGAAGAACGGCAAGGCGAACAGCAAGAAGTACGCTGGCAGCGCGATCGAGCCGTACCACCCAGGAAAGGCCGGATCGAACGGCAGCACGACAAACGCCGCCACGCTCGCCGGCAAGGCGAACGCATAGCCCACCGCGTAAGGCCACAACCGGGTCGGCTCCACCTCCTCGTCCGGGGAGAACCAACGGGGACGCAGATGCACGAACACCCCGGCTGCGCCGAACCCGAGCAGCGCAATCGAGATGATCGCGAACGTGTAGTGATGCTCCAACTTGTTCGAAAAGAACTTCGTCAGTAGCACCTCGAAGTGCAGCGTCGACGCCGCGAGCAGAGACAACGCGACCAACAGCACCATGCGACGGCGTTGGATCGGATCGATGGGCGGCGAATACATGAGGCGCAAGGACGGTGGAAGCAGCACGCGAGACTAGGGGACCTCCCCCTGGTTGGCTAGCACAAGTAAGGCATCGCATGACTTCGTTCCGACTTTGTGGTCGTGGCCTTTCCCCGACGAAAGGGATGCGCGAAGCTGCGGAGCACGGTTCACCTCACCGGAGGATTTCATGCCCAATCCCACCCTGCGGTTCCTCAGCCTCTTCGTGCCCGACCTCGATGATGCACGACAGCGCTACCAAACGATCTTCGGCCTCGAGCCTTCCGAACGAGATCCGGACGTCCCCGCAAAGCATCCTTTTGCCAAACGTGGCCCCGTCGTGTTCGACCTCGGCACCTGCAAGCTCGCCCTGTACGAGTGCGACATGCGCGCAACCCACCCGGGCGACGTCGGCATCGGGCTCGATGTCGCCGAGGATCTGTCGGCCACGGCCAAACGCGCCGCATCGCAGAAGGGTCAGGTCTTCTTCGGACCCAAGCCCCTGGCCGACGACAATCGCTCCATGGCCGTCTTCATGCTGCCGGACAGGCACTTCTTCGAAGTGGTGGGCAAAGGGTGAGCCCCCGCGTCCACAGCATCGCTTTCGAGCTCACCACCCGGTGCAACCTGCGGTGCGCGCATTGCTACAACGCCGAGCGCGGGGACCGGGAGCAGACGAAACAGGGGCACGTCGACCGCATCGTGCAGCGCGTGGAGCGCATTCTCGAAGTCGTGGAGCTGCACCACGCCACGCTCACCGGCGGCGAACCTTTGCTGTTTCCGCGCCTGTTCGATGTCATCGAGCGACTCGAGGGCAGCGGTGTCCCCTGCCAGCTCATCTCGAACGGCGTGCAGCTCGATAAAGACTTGGCCGCCCGGTTGGTCGAGGCCGGCGTTCGCGGAATCCAACTGTCGCTGCACGGCCCGGATGCGCCGAGCCATGAAGACTACACGGGGGTCGCCGGCTCGTTCGCTCGGACGCTCTTGGGCGCGGAGGCAGCCATGCAGGTCGGACTGCCGTTGACCGGGTGCATCGTGGTGACTCGACGCAACGCGCACCTGGTCGGCGAAACGTTGTCTCTCTGGAAATCGCTTGGGGTGAAACGCATCGCCCTCAGCCGATTCAGCCCCGCTGGCCTCGCTGGTCGACAGGTCGCCCGGCTTCTTCCGTCCCTTCCCGAGGTGATCAGCGCATTCGACCAGGCCCTTGCCTTCGCGAACGACGGTATGCAGCTGTATTGCACGATGCCGATTCCGTCGTGCGCGCTGGAGACGAAGAGCTACGCGCCGATTCGTTTTGGCTGCTGCGCGGTGGGGACGAGCAAACAGGAGCTCGCGCTCGGACCGGCCGGGGAGCTTCGCAACTGCACATTGCACCAGCACGCCATCGGCGGCGTGCGTGACATCCTCGCCCCCGAGGTCGATGTCGCCGCGCTGTTCGAGCACCCGGACGTGACGGAGTACCGCAAGGGCACCCCCTCCTTTTGCGAAGGATGCCTGCACGCGGGATCTTGCGGGGGTGGGTGCGGAGCCGCGTCCATGTCCGTGCTCGCAAACGACCGTAGTCTGCCCGATCCGTTCCTGTGGCAGCATGTCGACGACGACTTCGAGGCGCAGCTGCAGCGGGAGCGGGCGGACGAGGAGCGATAAGCTTCCTTTCGTCGAAAGAGCTGCGATTCATCGGATTTTGGTGCCAGCCATGGCGGCGCCTTTGTCGTACAATGGGCCTTCGACCGCATCGACGAGCACACCATGGACTCAGATCAGATCGTTCTGGAATTTCGCGGACAATTCGTCGAAGTCAGGGGCGTGATCGGCATCGGTCGGAGCCCGGCGTGCGAGATCACGATCTCCAACGACACCAAGGTCTCTCGAACGCACGCGAGGCTGGTCACGGACGAATCGGGCACGACGCTGATTGATCTGAACAGCTCGAATGGCGTTTACCTCAACGGAGTGCGCCTGACCGACCCGAAGCGGGTCCAGCCTGGCGACATCATTCGAATCGGGGACCAAAGCCTGGCGGTCATGACCCGGGCTGGTGCGCAACGTGCTTGTTCGGCGACGTCTCGGGACCTGCCGGCAGCCGTCTTGCACCTCCCGCGGGGAGAGCCCGTCGATTCCGACCTCACGACCAAGCCTTATGGGATCGACCGCTATCACGTGCTGTGGCTACAGATAGAGGACGCCATTTCCCGCCACGACTGGACGCACGCGGAAGCGCTTCTGCAGAAGCAACTCGACCGGGTCGCGGCCAACTTGGATACCACCGGGGACTTACCCCGGGAGACGCAGGAACAAGCTTGCCGCCACGCCATCGACATGGCGCTCGCGTCCCAGGACGCGCGTTGGATCGAGGCACTCATCGACTTGCACATGGCGGCGCGACGCCCCCTGCCCAGCGCGGCGGCAACGAACTTGGCGCAGATCCTCACCCGCGTACGTGGCTTCGACCTGTCACTGCTCCATTCTTACGTAGAAATGTTGAATGAGGAGCGGTCGCACTTTTCACCCGTTGAGCGTCAGGTCTGCTCTTCGATCGAGGTTGCGCTCATGCTTGCTGCGGCGAAGCGGTCGTAGAGCCTGGACGCGTCCCGAACTGGGAATGAACTTGGCCGCCTCGCGGTTGGGTCTCATGAATGGCCGGATTGACACTATCGCTCGGTCACGACCCCAACGTTCAAGTCCGCGGTCCCGTCCGCTTTCATCACTCCGTACACGAAGTAGAGCTCCATCTTGCCCCCGACAACCGCCTTGGTCGGCTCTCCGGTGGTCACGATTGCGCCCGTGGTCTGCGTGACAAATCCCATCGTGTCGGATTCGACGACATACGCGGGCGCACCCCAGGACGCCTCCGAGAAGATGTCGCCACCGAGGTATTCCACCGAGGCGATATCCCACCCCTTTCGAACCAGGGCTTCCGAGCCGTCGAAGAAGGGTTGAATATCCGCCACATCAGCCTCCCCGAGTGGGGAAGGAAAGTCTTGTGGAGCTGTTCCGGCGCCCGCCGGGAATTCTCCCGCTTCGAACACGATCGCACCAAGGTTTCTCTGCTCCTCGGGCAAGGCCTCGTTGTCGTACCAAACCTGAACCCGGCCGGCTGCATCCTGATACCCCGCCGGATTACCGAAGTGTCCATTCTTCGTCGACGCGAGCAAGATGCCCTCAAAGTCGTCGAGCACGATCTGATTGCCGTTCAACGAATACCGCCCCAGCACGATCGGTGCGCCAAGCTCCACGTCGTTGAACGCATACAGATCACCCCCGGAATCCGTGTTCGGTGGGTCATTGTCAAAGGGGTCGTCATACGCCAGCAACATCGTCCGGCCCCCGGATTCCCCGGAAACGAACGTGAGGCCGAACGGCGAGACACAACCATCGATGCCATCGAAGGCCACCGCGAAGGGCTCGGCAAAGCTACCGTCGGACTGACGCTTGAACCCGAACAGAGAATTCGGCGGCAATGGGATCGGCAACGAAGGAATACCGATGGACGGACAGCCATGCAGGATGGTGCCGTCCGACGCCACACGATCAGCGCCGGGCATACCGGGTCGCTCCGGCCCTGTCACCGGTCCACGGGCCTTGGAACACTCGGGCGAGTCGAGGTCCGGCTCAGCCTGCCACAGGCAGCTGGGCGTGATTGGCAGATACTGGATGAAGAGGTATTCCCCGTCCGCTGTGATGTTGGCGCCGTCTTCCCAGCCGTCGGTGTTGACGAGCCCCTCGACCTTGCGGGGCTGCCCCCAACGTCCGCCGACGGACTTCATCACCAAAGCCGTCGCGCTCGCCACCGGCTCTCCGCCCACGCTCGCCGTAACCTCGTACTCCCCCGTGCCCGTGGCATCGGGCCGAAAAGCGCGCGCAAAAACCCCCTCGGCCGACTCCTCCTCCGTCATGGCTTCTCCACGATCACAGGTGATCGTGACGCCAGCAGGCGAGGCAGGGGAACCGTCGCCATGGTGGGCGTGCAGCTCAACCGTGAACCCAGGAAGCTCCGGACTGTCCTCGCGAATCAAGATCAGCTCGTACGCAATGGTCTCCTCCGCGTCCACCTCCGCCGAGGCGTCCCTGGCATCACCGGCCTCGCTCTCCAATGTGTCCGATCCTGCATCCGACTCGGCCGCGGCATCCTTGGGGGGAGCCGAGCTCGAACCGCCGGTATCCTCGGACGAGCAACCCACGAGCAGAGCAAGGATAACACCGGCAAACAGCGCTGAGGTACGGACCACGGGGAGCCTCCAATCCAGTGTGGATTGTACGAGGAAGAATCGAAGACGCAACCGCTGCGCTCGCTCGGGTTGCTTGACCCACGTAGGACCTCTCGTCATGATGACGGCAATGTCCGCTCGACTCTCTCGAAGCATCGCCTTGTCACTCACGACCCTGCTCTTGCCGCTGGCAACATCTGCCTGCGGAAGCAGCCCGACGGACGGGGACGACGACATCGCAGTGGTTTGCGAGGGCGTCTGGCAGGAAAACTCCTTGGACCATGTTTCGGACACGACCTTTGCGCGTGGCCCCTACCTGCAATCGGTCATGGCCAACACCGCGGTGGTGGTGTGGCGCGACGCGCCGGGAGGCTCCGAAGGTTGTGTTCACTGGTCCCTGCCGGGCGAGGCGGAGCAGACGACGTGCGCAGCCGCAGACGTGCGCGGTCAGTACGAGGTGCACCTCGAAGGTTTGCCCCACGACACCCTGGTCGCGTACCGCGCGTCGGTGGGTGATCGGCAGACCGGAGAGCTCACCTTTCGAAGCGCCCCGGTCGATACGCGCCCGATTCGGTT
>Ga0180009_10005567_pt1 | contig 13480 bp, 11 predicted proteins | sample OS_PC_MetaG_FD_123537 | JGI IMG/M metagenome (GOLD analysis project Ga0180009, IMG submission 123537) | Groundwater microbial communities from the Aspo Hard Rock Laboratory (HRL) deep subsurface site, Sweden - OS_PC_MetaG | ecosystem: Environmental > Aquatic > Deep subsurface > Groundwater... | reverse complement strand
GATGGACTATGGAGCATGGATTCCCCGCATAAGGGTCCTTTGAAAGCTTTTCCTAAATCTTATTTGGTTGGAATGAAGCTAATGGCTGGGGGAGGACAAGATGAGATAGATATTCGAAATCTTTTTTTGGTAATGGATGATTCAGAAAAGAAAAAAACCTTTGAATTGGCAAGCTCGATGAGCTTGGATAACAATTTATTAAAAATTTTAAATGAAGGGAGGCGGAGGAGAAAAACTATGCACAATATCAGCCTGAAGACACTTAAAAATAACCAAGATACCTGATGACGGAGGGTTTTCCTCCGAAAACTGTAAATTCCCAAAATTTTAAGGCAGAATAAACCCGATATCACCCACAGCTTTTTAGGGGGTACCAATGAACTCTGTTTTGTAATCGGTTGTTTTTTGAAAGTAAAGGTCGTTTGGGGGTTAAGGATCTCCAATATCGAATTTTCTGATTTTGACTGGGTTGCCAAATTCAGCTTTCGTCTTAGTGCCTGGCTTTTACGCCATGTGGATATGATAATCATTAATTCAAAATCGGGCCGAGAACACCATATCACCTGCGGCTACGCCGCCCAAAAAATAAGAACCATCCCGAATGGTATCGATACTGACCGATTCCTACCCCGTCCGGAACTCAAATCTGTTTTTCGAGATCGCGGATTGGGCATCAGAACGCATCAACATGCTGTCGAGTTGGTTGGTAGAATACAACCCATGAAGGGATATGAGGTGTTTTTAATGCTGTAGGGGTTTTGGTTTCCGAACGGGACGATGTCTGTTTTGATGTGCCCGGTGTTCGAGATGTTATGAATTCTGATTGCGGCACGATGTGCAACGCCGGAAATTGCGAAGCTTTGCTGATGCCGTTATCAATATTTTGGCTACTGATGAAAAATCTAATCTACATGAATATTGCAGGAATTATGCGATGGGGTTTTCCTATGACGCTATAGAGGAACAATAATTATCAGTCACTCATTTAGGGTTTACCGCAAAGCCGCAAAGGACGCAGAGAATAGAACTTATGGGCTCCGCCCCAATATTGGAATGTTGGAGTGGCCGACTTCGCCATAGTGGCCGTCGGCTACGACGGCTGAACTGGAATAATGGAATAATGAGTTCTGGGAAAATGGGAAAACGATTTACCCTATTAAATAGGGGTCCCTCCGGGAAATTTAAGAGGATGAATAATGAGAAATTTCCATTTGTAATCAACATTCCAATTGGTAATTTTTCAAGTTGATCAATTCTGTGTCCAATTTCAACCGATTGAATAAAGCGGTTTCTTTTCGAGGATCTGTGGAGTTCATGTTTTAAATGAACCTCAAATCCATCTTGTGAGATTGACAAGATTTGTTTATAATACAGAACTAGGAAATTCTGATAAAAAAGCTGATGCAGGGTAAAATGGATATTAACTCTTTCTTTTTAAAGAATCGACTTACGTATTATGTATGTTTGTTTTCACAGCATTTCTCAGAGGAGGTGATTTATTATGACCAATAATATCACGCCCACTGAACTGGTTGCATTGGGTATCTATGGAAATGAACGAGATGCAATAGATGATGGGATTCGGCATATACTTAGGTCTCATCCTGAATATAAGATAGAGATTGCAGTAAAGAAGTATAAACAGGAGGAAGTCTCATTAGGGAAGGCAGCTGATATTGCCGGTGTCTCTATAGAAGACATGAAAGAACTCCTTAGAACAAGAGGAATTGCTATAAAGGGAATAGAGAGCATAAAGGAAATTCAGGAGGATGTTGACCGAGCGAGGAAGGCAATCCAATGATTGTTGTTAATACCACTGTTTTGTCAAATTTAGCTCGGGTTAATCAGTTAAGAATTCTTAAGGAGCTTTATGGTAAGATAGTTATCCCAATTCAGGTGTATGAGGAAATTCTTCGGGGTATCAATGAAGGATATTATTTTCTTAAAACAGTAGACAAGGTTGCAGAAGAAGGTTGGATAGTATTTGAAGCGCCCACTAGCAAGAAAGGGCGGAAGTGTATGAAAGAGCTTCTTGTTTCAGTTGGATATGGGGAAGCCGCAGGGATAGCTTTGGCAAAGGAACAAGGATTGCCATTTTTCAGCGATGATAAAAAGGCACGTCAAATAGCGAAACAGCAGGGACTATCAGTTTCTGGGACATTGGGTACCCTTAAATTGGCGGTTGAAGAGGGATTGATTTCTATTAAGGAAGCAGATGAGGTGTTAGGAGAGATGATACATGGAGGTTATCGTTCCCCAATTCAATCTGTGAAGGAGTTGTTTGAAAGTAAAAAATAAAGAAGTTTCAAAAAGATTGACCGATGAACAACTATACTAATTTTTTGGCAATGATTTCAACAGAGTTTCACAGATATTTAATGGATAACAATAAAATTGCAAATGAAATACCTTCTGATGCTTTGGTAATTTTTCAAGTTGATGGAGAAGAAAGTTTTAATAGTTGGCACAAAGAAATGTCATTAAGGAACCGGGAAGCAGATCAAACAATAATGTATATACATGTTAAGAAATGGAGGCAGCATTCGGCAATTGAAGAAATTAGGGTGGCTGTTGGGGCATAAATGGGTAAAATCCCTGTTAGAATTATAAATACTATAAACAAATATATAAATGAACTCGAAAAAAATAAAGTGCACATCCATAGAGCCGTATTGTTCGGAAGCCATGTCACAGGCTTTTCAACGTTCGAACAATTTGGAAAATTAATCAAAGACAACGGAAACCGAATACCACCAAAAACACATAAATCGGGTTAAATTTGCCCAATAAACGGCTATCTATCTGAATGAAAAAGAGCAACTCTTTTTGGGCCAAATGCGTAAATTTCAAGGTTTTGAAAATTGCTTTTATCATTGACAAGTTAAACCATGGCGGTGCGGAACACCAATTGATTGAGTTGGTGCGAAACCTTAATAGGCGCCTTTTTGATATTACGGTCATCATATTCCATCCCGTAGGAGAACTGATAAAAGAGCTCGAAAAAATAACAGGTACCCAGTTGATTTTACTAAAAAAAACAAACCGATGGGGAATTATTGGAGTGTTTTTCAATTCTATAAAATTCTAACTGGGGTATTCACTTGACTGGCGTTGAATTCATTTAACATGTTAATATAATTGATTTTTTGTATTCTTGGCTGGAGTCATCGGGCAAGCCAGATACCGAGTACCATTCGTTCCTTTATATCTTATTCTTAAATGCTGCTCGAAATTTCAGCCATTTAGCTGTCACCAAAAAAAATGTAAATTTATTTTTTGTTGACCGCTAAAGTATAACCTCTGGCAAGGTAGAATGTTTCAATAGGAATTGAAATCGACGATGCGAATCGGTATTGATGCGAGACCATTGAGCTATCGACTCACCGGAATCGGGTTTTATTTAAAATACCTTCTGGATGAAATACAGAGAATTGACATTGAAAATAGCTACTTTCTGATATCAAACGCTCCGATTCATTATCATATAAAGAATCCACGGTGGGCAAGGATCGAAGGCAGATGCAAAAAAAAACTTTTGAGCACGCTTTGGATGCAAACTCGTGGAGCCGTGAGTATCGCCGGGCTGAAGCTAGATCTTTTCTGGGGACCTCGACATCACCTTCCGGTGTTATTGCCGAAACGGATAAAGGCGGTGTTAACCGTTCATGATATCGTTCACCGCATATTTCCGGAAACCATGACGCTGCCGAATCTAATCGTTGAACGGCTTCTGATGCGAAGATCTCTGCTCCGATCCGATGCGATTATGACCGATGCTGATGCGACTGCCGCTGATATTGAGAAATATTATGCTATCGATGCGAAAAAAATTTTCACGATACATCCTGGAATTCCGAAATTTGCACAACACCCCGGCGATAATAACGACAGTATACATGATCTTCCCGCTAAATACTTTCTTTTTGTGGGAACGCTGGATCCACGAAAAAACTTCCGTCGGATTTTCAAGGCATTTGAACGGACTGCTCCCGGGCCAAATGATGTGCATATGGTAATCGTTGGGGCACGGGGGTGGGAAAAGAAAGATTTAATTCGGGTGTTAAACCGGCATTCTTTATCGTCAAACATTCATTTGACGGGTTATGTTTCCCGAAAACAATTGGCAAGGTATTATCAAAACGCTCTCTGTCTCCTTTTCCCATCCCTTTATGAAGGTTTTGGATTCCCCATTTTAGAGGCGATGTATTTCGGTATACCGGTTATTACCGCTAACACTTCCTCCATGCCCGAGGTGGCGGGAGATGCCGCCGTCTTGGTTGACCCGTACAACATTCAAGCCATGGCGGATGCCATGCGGGAAGTGATGGAAAATGTGAAGCTCAGAGATCGATTGAGGCAAAAAGGCCGGGAGAGAATCAAGCAGTTTGACTGGCAACAGACCGCAGTAGAAACGATCCGACTTTTTGAATCCGTGGTGGGGCAGTGAAGGTATTGCAGGTATATAAAGACTATTTTCCTCCGGTACGGGGGGGAATTGAGGGCCATATTAACCTTTTGGCTAACGGTCTAAAGGAAAATGGTATTGAAGTTGAAGTGCTCGTGTCAAACACATCAATTCGCCTTGAGAAAGAAAATATCGATGGAATTCCTGTTACAAAAGTACCTCAAATCGGAAGATATGCGTCGGCTTCTTTAAATATGAACTTCTCCTATTGGATTAACAAGTTGGGAGAACAAGCTGATATTCTTCATTTTCATTTCCCCAATCCCACTGCTGAAATATCCTATTTGATTTCGGGGTTAAACAGAAAAGTTGTTGTCACCTATCACAGTGATATCATTAGGCAGGCAAGATTGTTAAAAATATATTCTCCCTTATTAAAACAGTTTCTTAAGAAGGCTGATGATATTATCATCACGTCTCCCAACTATCTCGAGACCTCTCCATATTTGGCGGATTTCAAGTCAAAATGCACATTAGTGACTTTTGGGGTTAATTTATCTGAATTTGATTCGAATTTTTTAGATAAAAAAGAGATTGAAAATATTCGAAATCAAAATGGACAATCCATAATACTTTTTATCGGTAAATTTCGATATTACAAAGGCCTGCATGTTCTTATTGAATCAATGAAATCTATAGAGGGAAAGCTTTTATTGATTGGAAGTGGACCTCTTGAGGCAGATCTTAAACGACAAGTCAACAAACTCCATCTTGGTCATAAGATAATATTTTTAGGCGAATTAACCGATTCTGAGAAGATCAATTATCTTCATGCATGTGATGTGTTTGTTTTGCCATCAATATACAGGAGCGAAGCTTTCGGGATTGTCCAATTAGAAGCCATGGCCTGCTCGAAACCTATCGTTTGCACAGAGTTGGGGACGGGTACATCCTTTGTGAATCAACATGAAAAAACCGGATTGGTTGTCAAACCAAACGATCATGATGCTCTTTCCCAATCAATCGATCATATTTTAAGAAACCCGGATATTAAGGAAAGATACGGTAAAGCCGGTTATAAGCGCGTAAGCACTTTTTTTTCAAGAGAAAGAATGGTACGTGAGGTAATTTCAGTATACGAAAAGAATTTGAGTGCTGTCTCTATACCTCTACCTGTCGTTAATCGTTCAAAGCTGCCAGCAATAATTGCTACTGATTATCGAGTTCAATCTCCAAAAATTAAAGTACTCCGTATCATCTCAAGATTAAATATCGGGGGTCCGGCTATTCACGCGTATTTGCTAACCAAAAATCTTGATAGTAGCAGATTTGATTCCCTATTGGTGACTGGAAGATTATCCAGTACTGAAGGGGATATGAGTTTTCTCTTTGATTCACTGAAGAAAAAACCGATATATATTGATGCCCTTCAAAGAGAATTGAGTCCAACAAAGGATCTAATCGCTTTCATTGAGATATTAAGAATCCTGTACAAGGAGAAGCCGGATATTGTTCATACCCACACAACAAAGGCGGGGGCCAATACACGATTTGCTGTTTTTCTTTACGGCTTATTGACGCAGAGAAAGATAAAAACCATTCATACGTTCCACGGCCATGTCTTCACCGGATATTTCAATAGATTCATATCATCGATAATTGTCTGGATTGAACGCTTTTTGATGAGAATCACAGATGTTATAATTGCTATAAGTCCATCACAATATCATGAGCTGACGAATACATACCGGATTGCACCTTCATATAAGGTTGAGACTACAGAATTAGGGTTTAATTTAAAACTCTTCATAAACAATGAACAAGAAAAGGGGAAATTCAGAGAAAGCCTTAATATCAAAAATGATGTAATTCTCATCGGAATCATCGGACGGTTGGTTCCGATCAAGAACCATAAGATGTTTCTGAGGTCCGCAAAACATTTCATAATTAAGAACCCCGATATCAAAGTGAAATTTGTAGTAATCGGTGACGGTGAATTAAGAGATAAACTTCAAGTGTTTGCCCACAAGCTTGAGCTAAATGGCTATGTTACATTCTGCGGTTGGATAAAGGATGTTTCATTAGTATATTCGGATCTTGATATTCTCGCATTAACTTCCTCGAATGAAGGAACCCCTGTGTCCATTATCGAAGCCATGGCATCATCAGTTCCGGTTATTGCCACCGATGCCGGGGGAGTGGTCGACCTTTTAGGGTCTCCCCTTGAATGGTCCAATGGCTTGAGAATATGTGAACGCGGGATACTGTGTAAAAAAGACGACCCTGTCGGATTTTCTAATGGACTTTCGTATTTGATCAATATGAACGACTCAGAAGAAGAGGTAATGCTTTCAAGAGCTTGCGAATTTGTTAAAAGTAAATACCGCCAAGAAAGATTAATTAAAGATATCGAGGACCTATATTCCAAACTGATGTTCGCGACTCATCGATAACTCGATAGGGCTGTTTCTGGAATATGAACCAAGACCATGTAAATCCAAATATTATCCAACTACTTGATAAGGGAGTGAAAATTCCGAACCCTGATTCTGTTGAAATCGGCGAGGAAGTCAAGATCGATCGGATTTCAGGTGAAGATGTAACTTTACATTCCGGATGTAAAATCTATGGCGCTTCTACTTTGATATTACAAGGAGCGAAAATTGGACATCAAGGGCCGGTTACCATTGATAACTGCCAACTCGGTCCTGAAGTGGAACTTCACGGTGGTTATTTCAAGGAATCGGTTTTCTTGAAAAAATCGAGCATGCAAACCGGGGCGCATGTCCGTGAAGGGACGATTCTTGAAGAACAGGCGAATGGGGCGCACACCGTCGGATTAAAACAAACCGTTTTATTTCCCTTTGTGACACTTGGAAGTCTTATTAATTTCTGTGATTGCCTCATGGCCGGCGGTACCGATCGCAGAAACCACAGTGAGGTGGGAAGCTCCTATATACATTTCAACTTCACACCCAACCAGGATAAAGCTACGCCATCACTTTTAGGTGATGTACCCCGAGGAGTCATGCTGGATAAACCGCCGATATTCTTAGGAGGGCAGGGCGGTATTGTGGGACCTTCACGGTTGGAATACGGAACAGTAACTGCAGCGGGCACAATCGTCAGAAGAGATGTGTTAACTCCGGGTCAGCTTATTTTTGGAGAAGGCGGCAAGGGAGGGAATATTCCTTATGCTGCAGATGTTTATTCGAATATCCAGAGAGTATTTACCAACAACATTATTTATATTGCCAATTTGGTTGCTCTCATGCGCTGGTATGAAAATGTTCGATCCATGTTCATATCGAAAGATTTTCCAGAACCATTATATAATGGATTGACGCAAAGGCTTGCACAGGCGGTTGAAGAGCGTATAAAAAGATTAAGTTCATACTGCAATGCTCAGGATAAAGCAGATGAATCGCCGGGCAAGAAATCGACATTGCAGAAACAGAAAAAAGAACTGTATGAGCATTGGCCTGAAGCGGAAGATCAAATCCATTACAACATCGATTTCCAGGGTAATCTTCAATATAGAGATAATTTTTTGAGCATTCTGCAAAACGAAATCCAATCAAACAGAAAAGATTATATAAAAACCGTACAAGGTTTGAATAAAGAAGTAAAAAATATCGGAACACAATGGCTTCAAGGCATCGTGGACGATATGCAAAGGGATGTGTTTGGCAAGCTATCGACTATCAAGACTCAATAACTGGATCATCTCTAAAAAAGTTGGAGTGATCCTGAGGATTCAAGGGGTCAAGGATTCGAGGATTCATTCGAGTACCCAAACCCTTGGCCCCTTGACTCCTTGAATCCCTTTTCTCCAATATAGATGTAGTTTGAACCACATGTATTTTATCACTTATCCAAAGCAGTCTCGTTGAGGAAATTATATGGGAGAGCTTTTCGGAACAGACGGAATACGAGGGGTTGCAAACGAATATCCCATGACCGTTGATTTGGCACTGCGTGTAGGGAAGGCATCGGCAGACTACTTTAGAGATAAATCCAAAATAGTAATTGGAAAAGACACCCGTCTTTCAGGCGATATGATCGCATCGGCTGTCATGGACGGGATATGCGCTTCGGGGACTGATGCCATTTATGTGGATACCATGCCGACTCCCGGTGTTTCATATCTCACAACCCTTTACGGTGCAGATGCTGGCATTGTTATATCCGCCTCTCACAATCCGTATTATGACAATGGAATTAAATTATTCAAAAGCAACGGATTCAAACTTTTAGATAAAGAAGAAATAGCCTTAGAACAGATAATCTTAAATAATCAGAAAGTAAGCTCCACTCACATTGGAGAAGCTGGAAAAGTGATATATCGCAAGGATGCTTCCGAAAATTATATTAACTTCCTTGCGAGTCGAATTTCTTCTAAATTTTCTCTGAAGGGAATTAAAATTGCAATGGACTGCTCCAATGGGGCAACGTATCAAGTTGCGCCCGAGCTGTTCGCAGAACTCGGAGCGAATATCCATCCCATTTGTATTACACCGGACGGGAGAAATATCAATGACGGCTGCGGATCTCAGCATTTGAATTTACTAACTGAGAAGGTCTTGGAAATTGGTGCCGATATCGGTATCGCCTTAGATGGGGACGGAGATCGTCTCGTTGCTGTTGATGAAAAAGGGAATACGGTCACCGGAGATAAAATACTATTAATCTGTGGTCAATATCTAAAATCGAAAAATGAGCTAAGAAACAATCGTATTGTCAGCACGGTGATGAGCAATTTCGGACTCGGGGTCGCCCTGCGGAAATTGGATATAGCGCATACTATCACTGATGTGGGCGACCGCTACGTATTGGAAGAGATGATCAATTCCGGAGCTGTCTTGGGTGGAGAGGATTCCGGGCACTTGATTTTTTTGAATGATCATACCACCGGTGATGGACTGCTGGCTGCGTTGAAATTGATCGAGGCAATGATATCAATGGATCGACCCATATCAGATCTAAGCAGCCAGATGACGGTTTATCCTCAAGTATTGTTGAATGTTACCGTATCACAAAAGCTGGATATAGATGCTATTCCTGTCATTTCCGATGCGATCAAAGACATTGAAACCCGGTTGGGAGAAAAGGGGAGGGTACTTGTCCGCTACTCAGGAACACAACCCCTTTGCCGGGTTATGGTTGAAGGGGAGGATGCAAGAGAAACCGAACAATATTGCCATGAACTATCTGAAATTATAAAGAATTCCATAGGGTGAGGCCTGAAAAAATGAACACCGAACATCGAACGTCCAACTCGCCATAGGCGAGCAAGCACTTGTCCGCCTCCGGTGGATCGAATGTTGAATGTGAAAAGATGAAGAGACAGACATATGATCTGGAGGAAAGGCTGCTCGAGTATTCGGTGCGAATCATAAAGATCGTTGAACAGCTACCAAATACCAGAGCTGGCAACCATGTTGCGGGTCAATTGTTAAAATCGGGAACTTCTCCTTATCCAAACCATGGTGAAGCCCAGGCAGCGGAGTCCCCAAAGGACTTTATCCATAAGCTTCGCATCTCATTAAAGGAACTTAGGGAGACCCAGAGATGGTTAAAACTTATTCAGCATGTACCACTAATTAAAAAACCTGAACTACTAAATGATATTTTACAGGAAACAGAGGAACTAATTAAGATTTTCGTTACGAGTATCAAAACGGCTGAAAAGAAAAAGAAATAGTCGTTGAATGTTCGGTATCGGGGGTTTGTTTTTTCATTCGATGTTGGACGTTCAATGTTCGATGTTCGACGTTCATCTTTCAAAACAACTTTGGGGCGAAGCCCCGGATTTTAGTCTCTGTTTCCGAGCACGCGGAGCAGCATCAGAAACAGGTTAATAAAATCGAGGTAAAGTGAAAGGGCGCCGATAATGGCGCCTTTTCTTATGGCGCCCGCATCAATGCCTGCCGGCTGTGAGAGCGCCATGTTTTTTATCTTCTGGGTGTCGTAGGCGGTTAATCCGATGAACACGAATACACCGATATAGCTGATGATTATGCTCATGCCGCTGCTTCTGGCAAACATATTGACAACGGATGCGATAATAATTCCGAAAAGCCCCATGATCATGAAACTGCCCATGGAAGTCAGGTCTTTCTTGGTCATCCAACCGTAAATGCTGCAGATTATAAAGGTTGCAGCACAAATAAAAAAAGTTGATGTGATGGATGAACTTGTATATATAATAAAGATTGCGGATAGGGTGGCGCCGTTCAGTATGGCATAAATGATGAATAACGATGTTGCGGTCAATGCCTGCATTTTGTGAACCCGAGCGCTTATGGAAAACACAAGCGCGAGTTCGCCGATGATTAACCCGAAAAATATAAGCTGATTGCCGAAAATCAATTTAAGGAGATATTCACTGTTTGACACATAAAATGCGACGAACCCGGTCAGGCCCAGTCCGATGGCCATCCAGTTATAGACGCTTCGGACATATTCGTTTACCCGAACCTGGGTTTCAGTCCGCTTAAGTGATATTGAATCCATTGTTGCCTCCAGATGTTTTCAAATTGATTCTAGTATAACACACGAAATCGGCAATTCAATAGCTCGTCTTGAATATGCCGTATTTCATAGTCATAGGGGTCATTGAAAAATAAGTGAACAATATTAAAATGATATGCTATTTGGAGATGTATTGTAAAATTCTTTTTTGGGGACACGGATGAACACAGATGAAAGTGGATCATAAAGATTCAAAACCTATAAGTAATTATTTTATCTGTGTAGATCTGCGTCCTATTAAACTTGTATACTTTAGAAACAGTTTAACGTACTAATAAAGCTGTTTTTTCAATGGACAGCCTTAATAGCTGTTCGGTTTCCGGTTGTCAACTGTTATTTGGGTTCTGAGTTCTGCGTTCAGGGTTCAGCGTTCAATGTTAGGGTTCTGGGTTCAGCGTTCAATGTTCAGGGTTATGGATTCGGCGTTCTGCGGTTAAATTCTGAACCAGGAACGGTCAATGGGAACTAATGAAACCAGAAGAAATATATGAAAACTTGAAGCAATTGGCCGAAAGATTGGAAATCACGGTTTCCGAGGAAAACTTGAAACGCTCCGGGGTTAAGGTCAATAGCGGGTTCTGCAAGGTTAGAGGAAATAAACTGTTTATAATCGATAAACGATTAAAAACGAATATGAAAATCGATATTTTGGCTGAATTTATCAGTTCCATGCCACATGAAGAAATTTACATCGTTCCTGCGGTTCGGGACCTGCTTGGCCGGTATTTGAAAATATCGGTGCAAAATGCCGAAACCGGATCAAAAGGGGATTCTTTGCCATCTGATTCAGCATCGTATCCGGATGATAATAATTAGTTTACATAATATATCTTATCAGACATTTTATATTAGTCACAGACAAACGCAGACAAGAAGGACATTTTGGGGTGCGAATGAAGATTCATTTCGCCTCCGCATATCCCAGGTAACCAGATAATGATATTATCTGATATATATCTGCGAAAATCTGCGTCCTAAATAACTTGTTAATAATTGGAGTCTCTCCAGAAAAGCAGATAGTGTTGTGCACGATACATATCCAGTAAATCAAAACAAGATACATACGGTTTCATCCCTTACCGCTGAAATAAAAACCATCCTTGAAAACCAGTTTCCGTTCGCCTGGATTGCCGGCGAGATATCAAACTTCCGCACCCCGGTATCCGGGCATTATTATTTTGTTTTGAAAGATGAGAATGCTCAAATTAATGCGGTCATGTTCCGGGGTCAAAATCAAAATTTAAAGTTCAAGCCTGAAGACGGGATGATGATTATCGGCCTCGGTCGAATCAATGTCTACGAGCCCCGTGGAACATATCAGATTATTCTAGAATACCTGGAACCCAAAGGTACCGGCGCGTTACAGATCGCATTTGAACAATTAAAGGCAAAACTATCTGAAGAAGGTCTATTCGATGATGTCCACAAGAAGCCGATTCCGTTTTTACCGCAAAAAATAGGTGTTATTACCTCCCCTACCGGAGCCGTTATTCAAGATATAAAACGGGTTCTATTCAGGCGGTTTCCCAATGTCTACCTGATCGTCTACCCGGTTCGAGTCCAGGGCGAAGGCGCAGATGATGAGATCGCTAAGGGGCTTAAATTGTTAAATCGCAAAGACGATATCGATGTTATCATCCTGGCCAGAGGTGGCGGGCCCCTGGAAGATCTGCATGCATTCAATTCCGAAATTGTCGCTCGTGCTATTTTTAAATCGACAATTCCGACTATTTCAGCCGTAGGCCATGAAACCGATTATACCATATCCGATTTTGTAGCGGATCTTCGGGCACCGACGCCTTCGGTAGCTGCAGAACTTTCTGTACCGGTGAAAGATGAACTTTTGGAAAAATGCGAAAATTTTTTCTTGCTGCTAAAGTCGCAATTTTATCGTCATATCGATATGTTACGCAAAATTTTGCAATTCGCGACCAACCGGTTGATCGATCCCAAAAAAAGAATTCAAAATCTGCAGCTAAAGACAGATGATCTGTCTGCTCGTATCCATCGAGCCGTATTTGCAGCGATCAATAGAAATCAAGAGCGAATAGCATGGATGACGCACAGGCTTTTGGCATATTCACCAATGAAATTGATTAAGAATAATAAAGCAACACTCAAACAATTAAATAGTAACTTACTATTATATAAACTAAAATATCTTGATATGGGACGATTTAAATTAGAAAATCTCAACGGAAAATTGAACACCCTGAACCCTAATGCCATTCTTGAGCGCGGTTATAGTATTACCCAATCCATGCCTGGAAACCAGATCGTTAAAAATTCAGCATCAGTAAAAACCGGACAAAATGTTCACGTACTATTTTCAAGAGGATCCATCATATGCCGTGTGGAAAGGAAGAATTAAATGCCGACCAAAACATTTGAGGGTGCCATTGAGCAGCTTGAACTGATCGTAAAGGAGCTTGAAACCGGGGACTTACCCCTGGAAAAAGCCATCAAAAAATTCGAAGAAGGGGTTCGCCTTTCAAAATTCTGCTCAAAAAAATTGGACGAAACCGAAAAGCGAATCATGGT
>Ga0180009_10005566_pt1 | contig 13481 bp, 18 predicted proteins | sample OS_PC_MetaG_FD_123537 | JGI IMG/M metagenome (GOLD analysis project Ga0180009, IMG submission 123537) | Groundwater microbial communities from the Aspo Hard Rock Laboratory (HRL) deep subsurface site, Sweden - OS_PC_MetaG | ecosystem: Environmental > Aquatic > Deep subsurface > Groundwater... | reverse complement strand
TAATTCGTATGACTTACTCTTTTATATTCAAAAGTTTTGCTATTTTCTCTTTATCGAAGCCGACGACGATTTGGCCGTCGATATCGACAACCGGCACTCCCATCTGGCCAGAGTTTTTTACCATTTCGTCTAAAGCCTTTTCATCTTTGGAAACATCAATATCCTCAAATTCAATATTATGCCTTTTAAAAAACTCTTTTAAGGTAAAACAATAGGGGCAACCAGGACTAGAAAATATTTTGATCATAGTTTATTTTAATTTATTTTCAATAATTTTTTGGAATTCAGAAAAAGGTTGAGCTCCTATTATTTTTTCTCCATTGATGAAAAAAGTTGGTGTTCCGCTAACGCCAAGATCTTGTCCCTCTTTAAAATCTTTTTTAACTTCATTTTCAAATTTACCTAAATCAAGACAGCTATTAAATTTCGGAATCTCTAAACTCACATCTTGAGCGTATTTTTTTAAGTCAGCTATTGAAAGATTATTTTGGTTATTAAATAAAACTTCCTTATATCCCCAGAATTTTCCTTGTTCAAAAGCGCATTCACTAGCTTCAGCTGCCTTTTGAGCATTTTCATGAAAAGAAAGAGGAAAGTTTTTAAATACTGTTTTCACTTTGCCAGTATCTACATACTTTTTCTTAATTTCAAAGAAGGTAGTATTGGCATACCTTCCACAAAATGAACATTGGAAATCGGTAAATTCAATCAAGGTTACTGGAGCATTGGGGTTACCCAAAAGAGGTTGGCCATCGAGAACCGAAGTTTTTTCATATTGAGTTTGTTCTCCTTGTTCTTTAGGTGGTGTCTCGGGTGGTTTTTCCTCTATATTTATACCTTCGATAAATAAAAGTTTACCGTTTTTAGTAACATAGGAATCAAATTCATTTTCCCCTAGTTTGAGGCGGAATTTATAAACTCCGTTCTCTTCAGTCACATTTATTAAAGAAACACTGACACCTTCTTGTAAGAGATTCTCATTTATATAGTTTATTGCTTTTTCTGCTGCTTGTTGGGGAGATAAAACTTCCGCTTTTCCCCAATTAATATAAATTACCGCTCCAGCAATCAAAACTCCGGCAATAATAATTGCGACAACTATTAAATTTTTTCCCGCTCCGTTGGAAATCAAAGATTTCTTTTCGGGGTTTGTTTTTTCAGTCATATAATATTATTCTATCAAAACTATATTTTGTGTCAAAAAAAATAGAAAATTTCAAAAATCCTCATTTTAGAAGATTTGTTTATTCTTTATTTTTAAAGATTTATTGAAATTGTATATTATCAAACCGGCAAAAGGCACCTCAACGTTGATGATATCTTTATTGGATATCTTCTCGATGTATTTTATTATTGCTCTAAGAGCATTATGACTCGCAACTACTAAAACATTTTTACCTTTTTTTAAATCTCTTTCAATGCTTTTTTTATAAAACGGGGTTGTCCTTTCAATAACATTTTTTAAACTCTCGCCTCCGGGAGGCGCGATATCATAACTTCGGCGCCATAAACGAACTATTTTTTCACCATATTTTTTCATCGTCTCTTTTTTGTTTAATCCTTGTAATTTGCCGTAATATCTCTCGTTCAACTTCTCGGTGACATAAACCGGCACATCGTTTTCGCTAATATCTGTGTAATTCCCCCATTTTTGCATTTTTCCACCGTCAAGATGGATAAAAAAGGGGTATTTTCTTTTAGAGTAATCGAAAATTCTTGCTACTGTTTCCATGTTCCTGAACAATGGCGAGGAATAAACTTTATCAATTTTAAATTTAAATATCTTTTTGGCAATACTTCTTGCTTTTTTAAATTCGCTTTTCGCTAAAGGATTGTCGGTCCATCCGGCAAATCTATTTTCCTTGTTCCACTGCGATTTTAAATGTCTTAATAAAAATAGTTTTGGCATAGCCCTACGAATCCTTCGGCTAAGCTCAGGATGGTGAGCTTGCCGAACCATTACGAATTTTTACGAATATACGAATATTTTAAGCGAGGGTGTTTTCCGAAAAGAGCACTTCGGAGACGGCTGAGCATGGTCTCGCCTTAGGCGAGTCAGCCGTCGAGAAATGAACAAAATTTTCTCGCTGGGAAAATTATTGTGTCTCTTTGAGGGAATACACCCGAGCGATTAACCCTGAATTAGCTTTCCGAGCGAATCTCTTCTTCTATTTTAACTAATCGATTATACTTTGCCATTCTTTCTTTAGGAAACGGCGCTCCTGATTTTATGAACTCTGCTCCGACGCCAACTGCCAAATCGGCAATAAAATCATCGTCGGTTTCGCCGGCTCTATTAGATACCATAATTTTCCAGTTGTATGATTTTGCCAATTTGGCTGCTTCAATAGCCTCGGAAACAGTACCTACTTGATTCGGTTTTAAAATTAAACCGTTACAGGTTCCCTTTTCATGGGCTAGTTCAATTCTTTCTGTATTAGACGCCAATAAATCATCGCCGAAGATAATAAGTTTTTCTCCCATTTCTTGTATTGTCTCCGGGAATCCCATAAAATCTTCTTCTTCAAAAGGATCTTCCACCGAAACGAAAGGATATTTTTCTTCTTCTATAATGGTTTTATAAAAATAAATTAATTTTTCTTTAAGTAAAATCTTATTATCTATTCTATACCCTTCTTTGCCGAAAAAACTTGAAGCGGCGGCATCAATGGCAAATCTTATATCTTTTTTATAACCCGCCTTTTCCGCCGCTTCTAAAATCAGGTCAAAAGCATCGGTAATTTTTTTAATCGGCGCTGTAAAAGCACCTTCTCGGCTCAATCCTATATTTTTTTTGCCGAATTTTTTCTCTAAAATTTCCCCAAGAGATTTATAAACTTCTTTTCCAATATTCAAATTTTCTTTAAAGATGGCTTTTTGCGGTACTATCATAAACTCCTGAAAAGCAAGATTATTTTCCGCGTGTTTGCCGCCTTCTATCATATTAAAACTCGGTTTTGGAAGATTTGGCAGAGAACTGTTCTCTGCCAAATCTGATAGGTACTGGTAAAGAGGAAGATTTTTAAAAGCGGCAAAGGCACGGCAAACAGCCATTGATATGGCTAAAATCGCATTGGCGCCTAATTTTGACTTGTTTTTTGTTCCGTCAAGTTTTATTAAAATTTCATCAATCTCTTTTTGATTTTTAAGGTCTTTTTTTTGCAGAACCGGAGTAATGATTTTTTCTATGTTCTTGAGTGCTTTTTTCACACCACCGTCTGCGTCACGCAGTTCCACTGCTTCATATTTGCCAGTGGAAACGCCCGAAGGAACGGAAGCTTTGAATTTTCCTTTTTCAGCAACCAAATCAACTTCAATAGTCGGCATCCCCTTTGAGTCTAAAATTTCTCTGGCTTTGATTGATTTTATTTTCATTTCAGGGTCTTTAAATAATCGTAAGCAGCCAAAGCGGCTTTGGCGCCTTCACCAGCAGCGGTTACAATTTGCTTATACTTTCCTATGTTAACATCGCCAGCAGCAAATAGGCCGGGCGTTTTCGTTTGAAAGGTTTCGAAATCAACTTTTATTTCGCCCCTTTCATTTAATTCCACTAAATCCTTAGCAAAAGAAGAGGCAGGAAGTGAACCTATTTCAACAAAAACACCTTCGACCTTCAACTCTTTTGCTTCTTTGGTTTTTCTGTCTTCGTAAATTATTGAATTTACAAATTTATTACCTTTGATTTCTTTCAAAACAGCGTTAGTAATAACTTGTACTTTTTTTGTTTTTTTCGCGAGTTCTTGATTTTCCATATCAGCAGTGACTTTCTCGCCGTATTCTAAAATATAAATTTTCTCTGCAAAGCTGCCCAAAGCAATAGCGGCCTCAAAACCAGCGTTTCCTCCACCAATAACGGCTACGGTTTTATTTTTAAATAAGGCTGCATCGCAAATAGTACAATAACTTACACCCTTTCCGATAAACTCTTGTTCTCCTGGAACTTTTAGCGGCCGAGGGTCGGAGCCTGAAGCAATAATTACTATTTTTGATTCAAATTGCTTTTGATTTTGAGTAAAAACTTGGAAATTTCCGTTAGTTTTTTCGATTTTCAATACCGAATCCATTTCAACATCAATTTTAAATTTATCTAGATGCTCTTTAAATTTTTGAATAAGTTCCATTCCAGAAATTTCCTTAAAGCCGGGGTAATTCTCGATTGGCACTGCCTTTTTGGCGATTTGTCCACCGAAATCTCTGGTAATCATTAAAATTTTCAATCGATATCTAGCTCCGTAGATTCCGGCTGTAATTCCGGCTGGTCCTCCGCCAATTATTATTAAATCGTAATTCATATTTTTAGGATATTTTCCTTTTTAAAAAATTTTTTAACTTCGTTTAATTTTAAAATTTTCCATTCCCCGTTTATTTTTATCCAGTATTCAACAGGAATTTTTTGTTCCTTTTCTATTTTCTTTAAAATTTTAAATTGTTTTAAATCATGCTCGCCCGGATACCAAGAATTCTTTTTAGTTGTCTTGACTTCTATTAGTTTTAAAATTCTTCTCTTTTTTGGTTCTAAAACAAGAAAATCTGTCGCCCCTCCGATTGCCACCTTAAAAACATTGTTTGACGAATAAATTCTCGTTATTTTTTTCTTTACTTCGTATTCGGCTTTATATCCTTTTTTCATACTTCGATAAACTCAGTATGACCCTGAGCCTGCCGCCCCTTGAATACTTCGGGGCGAACCTGAACTTGTTGAAAGGGTCGAAGGGTCATATTATTGTTTTATTTAATTCTTTTAATAATTTTTCCAAATCAAAACCGTAAAGTTCGCAAACTTGACCAATTTTTAAATTTTCGATTTCAAATTTTGCCATTGGGCAACCTAAACAAGGCAAATTATGTTTTGCTAAAATTTTCTCTGCTTCCGGATTTTTCAAAATCTCAACCAAAGTTGTATCCTTTGTAATTTTTGTCATTTATTTTGTCTCTCTTTTAATCCATTTTAAAAAATCTTTGTTACTATTTCTAATTGGTAAAGAAATTATGCAAGGGATATCGTAAGAATGTAAGTCCTTCGCTCTTTTTATAATTTTTTCAACCAAGTTTTTCTTTGTTTTTACGAACATTCCAAATTCTTTTGCATTTTCGATTTTTCCTCGCCATCTGTAAATTGACTCAATCGGAAAAACATTGCAGCAAGCAGCTAATTTCTCCTTTACTAAAATTTTAGCAATCTTTTTTGCCTCCTTTTTTGTTTTGGTTGTAATATAAATCAATTCTAACATCTTACATCTAATATCTAAAATCTAATAACTAAATCAATGGGTAGCACAAGAAATACAAGGGTCGTAAATTCTAATCAGGGCTCTTATTTTTTTGATTTTTTCTTTTTGGGATAATTTCAAAATCTTTGGCAATAAAATCCTTAAATCTTCTTCCAAATTATTTAAAAATTGGGCAGTGGGAGTAATAATATTACAATTGAAAATTCTTCCCTCTTTATCAATTTCAAAATAGTGAAAAAGAGTACCTCGGGGGGCTTCCAATGCCGAAAGGCCACTCGCCCCTACACCAAATTTGGTGTGGGGGCTGGCTGGCTTTGGTTTCAGTTTAATTTTCTCGGCTTTTAAATCTCTCTTTAAAATTTCTTTGATTAAATCTTGGCAAATCTCTAAAAAATGCAAAACTTCGATTGCCTGGCAAAAGAGATTAAAATAAATATTTTTGAAAAATTCCTTGTCAGATAAATTATTTTTCTTTTTAAAATCCTCTAAATTTTCTTTTGCCAGAGGTGTTAAAAACCTCTCATTGTTTCTTACTCTGGCAATAGCCCCTAACATATAGGGTTTGCCCCTAAATCTGGCTTTTTTCACCGGCGGTATTTTTAAATCTTCTTCTATTTTTGTTGAATAAAAATCGCCCACAGTCATTTTTTCCTTGTTAATTTCCAAGATTTTTTCGAGATAAAAAGGATACTCTTTTTTTGAAATGACCGAAGCAAAAATTATCTCTTTTTCCAAAAACGGGTATTCAATTTTTTTGAAGGTTTCTAATAAAAATTTTGAGTCCTCAATAGCAAGAGGGATTTTATCTAAAATCTTTTTTAATTTTTCTTTTTCTGGCATCTTCGAGAATCCTCCCACAATCGGAGTCATAGGATGAACCGACCTTCCACCAACCACCCTTGTAATTTCCAAGGCCAGATCCCTGATTCTCAAAGCGGCCTTTGTCTCTTTTTTAAATCTTTTCATCAAGTCCAAATCATTTTCAATATCAAGAAAATCCGGCAAAGAAAGGAAAAACAAATGCAAAGTATGGCTGTGGATGATATTGGCAGTCAAAAGCAATTTCCTGAATGATATCGTATTTCCTGAAACTTCAATATTTAGGGCTTTTTCTAAAGCAGTGCAAGCAGCCAGAATATGGGGAACAGGACAAATTCCGCAGATTCTGGAAACAACAACCGGCACTTCTTGAAATCTTCTGCCGACCAAAATTCCTTCAATCTGTCGCAATCCCAAAAGCGTTTGAAATTTCAGTTCTTCAATTTTTCCTTCTTTGGTCACTTTCGCCCAGAACCCTGCTTCTCCTTCAATTTTATGAATATGTGGAATTGTAATTTTCATTTTTTTTCACTTCGTGAAAAACGCTGATTTACGCTGATTAGCACTACTTCTGGTAGTGGTCGCTGATTAACGCTGATTTTTATAGTTTTAAAATTTTTTCAATATCATCTTTTATTCCGAAAATCTCTAAATCTTCTTCTAATTCTTCTTTTTTGGCTAATTTTTCCAAAACCTTCAAAAAACTTTTAACATTAGCGTTTTTGAAAATTCCCCGACAACCCAGACAAGGAAAATCATTTTTGGGGCAAATGGCTTTACAACCAGCTAAAGTAATTAAACCAAGACAAATTTCTTTTTTTGTTAAAAAACAATTTGGGGTTCCTCTTTTGGGGCATTCGCTACAAACCGGGCTCTGGCAAATTTCAGGAATTTTTCCTTTGATTAACTGATTGGCAAATTTTAAAAATTCTTCGCCATCAATAGGGCAACCTGGAATAACAAAATCAAGTTTGATAAAATTATCAATTTCTTTAATCTCCGGGTTTAAAATGTGATTTAATCCTTTATAAATAAACCTGATTGTTCTTTCTTTTCCCTGATAATTTTTCATTTCTGGAATTCCGCCTAAAGCCGCGCAATTTCCCATTGCCACCAAAATTTTTGAATCTTCTCTTATTTTTTTAAGCAGTTTAAAATCTCTCTCTGTAATCGGCACTCCTTCGACAAAAGCCACATCTATCATTTTTATTTTTCCCCCGCCCCGTAGTGAACTTGTTCTACTACGGGGTTTGGGAAAGGGGGCTTCTTCAATTAAGGGAAAATCTATTAGTTCAACTTTTTTAAAAAAATTAAAAAATTTCTCTCCCAAATCTAATAGAACAAACTGGCAACCCTCATCAGAAGTCAAAGAAAAAAAGGCAACTTTTGGTTTACCCTGAGCAAAGTCGAAGGGTTTTTTCTTCATTTTTTAATTTTACCCCGTTACTCATAATTTGAAAAGGTCTTTTTTCAAAGGTTATTATTGATGAGTAACGGGGTTTACGATATTTTGAAAAATAGTGAAAGACAACGAATATTCGCATACAATAAAAAAGGGCTATTGAGCCCCTTGAGACAGTCCCTTCAAGGTTATTTTTGTATACTTTTTGAGATTCGCTAAATCTTCTTTGTTTAGTGCTTGAACTAAATTGTTCCAGTGTATTGATACCCAATCGCCCATTTTGACTTTCGGCATTAGTTCTTTATCCCAGTTAATCTCTTTTTGAACCGCCCTCCCTAACTTTAAGGTCTTGTTGTTAACTAACGGCCGATATCTCACCACAATTTGAAATTTGGAACCCCGCACCAGAAACTTTGTTTCGGTGCGGGACTGGTCCAGCACCGAGCTCCGCTCTGGTTCCGGGCTTCGCTCTGGTGCTGGGTTTGAAATTTGGAATTTTCCTATTGCTTTCCCCCAACTGATTCTGCAAAGGTCAAGATATTTTGCTTGATATGGTACTTTGCCAGTTATCGAACCAAAAATTAGGACATGGAAACTGTGATGAGGTTTTGATTTTTCTGGAATTTCTTTGGATTTTTTAAGGATAATTTCTCTTGGTAAAAGTCCTGGCTTCGAAAAGTTCTCAATAATCATTTTGCGCAAATCAGAGATTTTCACTTTTTCTAACAGTTCATTACCAACCCAATAGGCCTTAACGACTTTTTCGTCGAAAGGGTCTTTTATGTCATTGGCTTCAGCAATTAAACAATAGTAAGGAAAGGCGGCTTCAAACCCGGTCAAAATCTCTCTAGCTTTTTCTTCGGTCGCTTTACCCTGAAGGTAATTTAAAAGAGCTGTTTTGGCTTTCCTTTCCCGAGGGCCACAAAGACCCAACTGAAAAGGCCAAATCCCATAGAGTGCGGCTAACTTAACTCCTGACATTATTTTTCCCTCCTTTTATTAAATTTATAATTTCTTCCGCTTCTTTTTTGAGAATTTTCCCAACAATGAAATTATCTTTTAAAAAAACAAAATCTCCTGCCTTTACTTTAATTAAAGAACCATTAATTTCTTTTTTTCGGTCAGCTTTTTCAACAAAAATTTTTTTATTTTTAATCGCTCTAACCTTTAGCGGTATAGCAAGGCACATTTTTAAAATTTTGGTAAGACATTAGGAATTTCATCTATTAAGTCGGTTGCTGTTAACGATTCTCCCAACTTTTTGGCTGCTAATTCTCCAGCTAAACCATTAATATAGGCGGCTGCCTGACCGGCTAAAAAGGGATCGATTCCTCTGGCTAATAAGGCACCAGCAATGCCGGCTAGCGTATCGCCCATACCACCAACAGTCATTAGGCCTGAACCCGTATAATTCAAAGCCACTTCTTTGCCATCTGAGATTATATCAGTTGCTCCTTTTAATAAAATAGTGGTTTTTAATTTTTTGGCTTCTTGGTAAACTGCTTTTATTTTTTCTTCTTTTGGTAATTTATAAACTTCTTTTCCAGTCAAAATAAAAAATTCATAGGTATGGGGCGTAACTAAAAACGGTTTCCCCGAAATAATTCCCGGTTTCTTTGAAATGGCGTGAATGGCGTCAGCATCAATCACGACCGGAACCTGAACCCTAGCTAAATATTCAAAAATTACCTCCTGGGTTTCTTTTGAACGACCCAATCCCCCACCAATAACCACGGCTGTTTTTCCGTAAGAAACCGCTTTGGCTGATTCTGTCATCTCAATTAAAGTTGCCAAGTGTTTTTTTTCTAACCATTTTCCTTCTAAAGGAAAAGCAGCCAGATTAGGAGAAAAAGAAGCAATGATATCGGCTGCTCTTTTTGGGGCAATAATTCTAACCATATCAACGCCCGATTTAAAAGCCGCCATTGCTGCCAAAGCCGGCGAACCAGAATAAAAATCAGAGCCACCGATTACCACCAATAATCCAAAATCATACTTTTTGGCTTCCCTTGGTCTTTCTCTGTAAATTTTATCTAAAATTTCTTTAGTTACTTCCAACATCGCAATGTTATTTTATTTCTCTTAGATATTCTCTTAATTTAGGTCCAAATTCTGGGTGTTTTAAAGTTAAATAAAGATGACATTTTAACCAGCCATCTTTTGTTCCGCATTCCAACCAATTTCCTTCAAATTGATAACCATAAATTACTTTCCCATCTTTAATCATTTCGTCAAAAACTTCAGACAAAATTATTTCCCCTTTTTTCGATGGTTTGGCTTTCTTTAGATAATCAAAAACTTCCGGAGTCAAAATATGTTTTCCCACAATGGCCAAATCTGAAGGCGCTTTATCTATAGAAGGTTTTTCAACAATTTTTTTAATTTTATAAAGACGATTGGCAATCTTTTCTACCCCTACTATTCCGTAAGAAGGTATTTTTTCTTTAGGAACTTGGTGAAGAGCGAGTACTGGTTTTTGGCTAATTTTGAAAATTTTTATTAATTGCAAAAGGCAGGGGGTTTTAGATTCAACGACATCATCACCAAACAAAACCGCCACCGGCTCACCACCTATTAAATCTTTGGCTTGTAAAACAGCGTGGCCAGCACCCAAAGGTTTTTTCTGAAAAACAAGAGAAAAAGAAAAATTCTGGCAAAGTTCTTCTAATTTTTTGAGTTCTCCCAGAAGATTCAATTTACCTTGTTCTTTTAATTTTTTTTCTAATTTGGGCGATTTCTGAAGATGGTATTTCTGGAAGTAATCAACGATAACTTTTTTTTCTGGCGAAATGACAAAAATGATTTCGCAAATCCCTGATTCTTTGGCTTCTTCAATAATATATTGCAAAACCGGCTTATCAACCAATGGCCAGGCCTCTTTAGGAAAAATTTTGCTCAAAGGCAAAAATCTTGTTCCCAAACCAGCAATGGGTAAAATGGCTTTTTTAATGCTTCGGTCTTGGCCCGCGACTGAGCTCGGCCGAATGTCCTCAGCATTAACTCTGAGCTTTGTCGAAGAGTTAATTTCCATAATCTAAAATATAAATAAATTTAGGTTTTCTTTCTTAAAAATGCGGGAATTTCCCAGAATTTTTCTTTGGCTAAAATCTTCTCTTCTTCTTCTTGAATGGCTTTTTTAATTTCCAGGGCGTTGCGTCTGACTTTTTGTTTGGCTTTTTCCAAATTGGCTACGCTGACAATCGGAATTTTTCGACTCTTTTCTTTCTCTTCTGATAATTCTGTTTCGCTTTTTTTGAGCAAAGAAATGCTCTCTTTTGGAGTTTTAGTTTTTTGTTTTTTGACCTTCTTTCCCTTTTTAATAATTGGCTTTTGGTAAGAAAAATTGGTTTTGCAACTGGTTGCCAAAAGAGTGATTTTTAATTTACCTTTTAACTTTTTATTTTCGGAAACTCCAAAAATAATCTGGGCCTCTCCTTTGGTTTCTTGCCAAATGGCCTGAGAAATTTCGTTAACCTCTGATAATTTTAAATTTTGCTCTCCCGAGATATTAAATAAAATGCCCTTGGCTCCGGAAATCGAATAAGGATACAAAGGGCTGGAAATTAACTCTTTAATTGCCTCCTGGGTTTTATTTGGACCTTCAACCTCCACTGTATTTAAATAAGCAATCTCGCCAAAAGAGGGCGGGGTTGAACTACTGGCCAAAATCGTTCTAAAATCGGCAAAATCGATATTAATTAAACCCGGCTGATAAATTATTTCCAAAAGTCCTTCTAAACTTTTAGATAAAATTTTGTTAATTACTGAGAGAGCGCTATTTAAAGGAGTTTTTTTATCAATAACCTGGAAAATTCTTTCATTAGGAATGATCGTTATCGCATTTAAATAGGGTTTCAATTTTTTCAAAGAATTTTTGGCAATTTCCATTTTCTTTTCACCTTCAAATTTAAAAGGCAAAGTGAAAAACCCAAAAGTGAGCAGGCCTAAATCCTGGCAAATTTTAGCAAAAACAGGAGTAGCGCCTGAACCTACTCCTCCACCTAAAGAAGCAACAAAAATTATTAAATCTTGACCTTCTAAAATTTTTTGGATTTTTTCTTTCTCTTTTTGAGTAGCCAATCTCCCCAAATGAGGATTCATTCCCGTCCCCATGCCAAAAGTTAAATCCTGGCCAAAAGGAAATCTCAAAACATCAAAACTCATTTTCTTTAATGCCTTCATATCGGTATTGGCTGCCACAAAACTGATTTTCCCTTTTCCCAGAGGAGAAATTCCCTGGCTGATTTCAGAAACAATTGAGCCACCTCCGCCTCCAATTCCAATAACTCTGATTTTAATTCTTTTAATCGGTCCTTTTAAAAAAGATTTTTTATCTTGGATTAAAGAAATTTCACTCAAAGGTTTAATGACCTTGTGAGATTTTGGCGTTTTTTTAAACCTTGCCTTTTTGAAAGGTTTCTTAAAAATTTTCTTTTTTGGTCGACTTTTTTGGGTTTTTCTGGGCATTAATTTAATTTACTCTCTTTAAAATTTAATGTCAACAATTTCCTCTATAAAATTGGAAGAGGCCCGTCCTCTTCCATTTATTCTAAGGATAATTCAGAAAATTCTCTAATTTCACCTTTATATTTTATCCAAGCCTCAACAAACTCTCTACAACCTTCCTCTCCGCCCATTATTTTCAAAATGAGCTCCCTGTCTGTCACCGAAGGAAAATTCTTTTTGCCAATATAATCTGGATAACTTGACCATTTATAGTCTTCTAAAAACTTAATTACTTTTTTAGGATTTTTAATTCCTATTTCCTTCCATTTTGGTTCAATTAAAGAAATACCATTGGTATGAATATAAACAAATACAGTTTTTAATTGTTCATTGGTTTTAATATGGACAGCGGTGAATCTTTTTTGGAAAACATGCCCTTCACGACCATATTTTCTATTGAAATATCCTCCATAGCCAGTGCCAACTTTACTCATAAATTTAGTTATTCCATCGTCTTTGAGTTGCCTTAGTAATAAATGAATATGATTTGGTAAAAAACAAAAGGCTAAAATCTCCACTAATGGATCCCTTTCATCTGGGAAACTGGTAGAGGCCCGTCCTCTTCTAAGCTTTTGGAGTCGATTTTTAAAGGCTTTTATCTCTCGTCTTCTTTTAAAGATCACGACTGGTTTAGTATTATTAAATTCATAAATAGAAAAAATTCCCCGATAATGATCATCAATATCTTTAAAAATTACATTTTCATCAATTCCTTTCACTATAATGTGATAAATTTCGCCATTAACAAATTGTTCTTTTCTGTAAGGCATAAATAATTGTTATTTAAGCGTCAGAGGACGAACCTCTGTAAATCTGACAGAGGACGGGCCTCTATCGCTCAATTAATATTGGGCGGTCCCATAAGAATAGATAGCATTTAATCTTTTTTATTATAGCAAAAATTTAACAATTAAAAATAAGAGCCCTTTTAGGGGCTCAATTTTCCCAATGAAATTTTATGATCGGTGATTCTCACTTGATTTTAATTTTACTTATCAATAACTCCAATAAATTTTTTACTTCTTGTTGGGCTTCATTCTCGGTTTTACTATCAACAAATTTTTGCCATTGATTTAAGATTTCTTCATCATTTAACTCTCTGACGGCAGTTTCTAATTTTAACCTCGTTTCAAAATCAACTTCTCCTTCGGCTCTCAATACTTTTTCAATAAAAAATTTAATAAAATTTAAAACTTTCTCATTAATTTCTTGAATTTCCAAGGGTTTTTTAATTTCTTGCATCTCTTTTTTTATAGCCGAATATCTGGTAGCAAAAAAGAAGTTGCCAATTAATAATATGACTAAAATGATTAGATAGAAAATTTTTGATTTACTCATATTTTTTTCTTAACATTAACTTTTCTCTTAGTTTATCACGATAAATTTTATAAAGCAAAGCAAGAATAATTAAGGTTAAGACAAAAACAATAGTCCTCCAATCAATAACCCTTACCCACCAATATTTTGCTTTAAGTTCGATGTTGTAATGAATACCGCTTCCTTCTTTCACTTGAAAAGGTTCG
>Ga0180009_10005565_pt1 | contig 13481 bp, 13 predicted proteins | sample OS_PC_MetaG_FD_123537 | JGI IMG/M metagenome (GOLD analysis project Ga0180009, IMG submission 123537) | Groundwater microbial communities from the Aspo Hard Rock Laboratory (HRL) deep subsurface site, Sweden - OS_PC_MetaG | ecosystem: Environmental > Aquatic > Deep subsurface > Groundwater... | reverse complement strand
GGCTTTCGCGCTAAAAAAACCAAGATAAAAATATTAAGCATTTAAGATGGGATTTGTAAATTTAGCTCTTAATTATTTTAGAGCCTCCTACCGCGAGCTCGGCAAAGTCTCCTGGCCAAAAAGAGAAGAAGTGATTTGGCTGACAGTCTTGGTGGTAGTAATTATTATTATTGCCGCTCTGTTTCTGGCCTTAGTTGATTTTGGCCTGACCAGTTTGGTAACTTATCTTTTAAGTTTAAGTATTACTAAATAATATGGCTAAAAAAGACAAAAAAAATAAAAAAAAGATTACCCTCTTTCCCAAAAAAAACGTCAAGAGAGGCGGCCGCAATTGGTATGTCATCCATACTTATTCCGGGTACGAAGACCAAGTGGCGGATAACATGAAGCAGAGAATTGAGTCAATGGGAATGCAGGAGAAAATTTTTGATGTGATGGTGCCGACAGAAAAGAGCGTGGAGATGAAGGGCGGGAAGAGAAAAATTTTAGAAAAGAAGATCTTTCCCGGTTATGTCTTGGTAGAGATGATGGTTGAGGAAGATTCTTGGTATGTAGTGCGCAATACTCCTAATGTGACGGGTTTTATCGGTTTTGGCACCAGCCCCACCCCGATCTCCCAAGATGAAGTTAAACGACTCAAACGCAAGATGGGTGAAGAGATGCCTAAATTCAAAATTGACTTTAAGATAGGAGACCAAGTCAAGATTACTGACGGGCCGTTTAAGGATTTTGACGGCGTGGTAGACGCGATTGACGAGCAGAAAGGGAAGATTAAGGTTTTAGTTAATATGTTCGGCCGCGAGACTCCGGTCACGTTAGATTTTCTTCAGGCGAAGAAAATCTAAAAATCCCAAATCCAAAATCCCAAATCCAAAACAATATCAAATAATAAAATTCAAAATATGGCGAAATCGATAAAAGTAAAAATTAAGCTCCAAGCTCCGGCTGGCAAAGCCAATCCGGCCCCTCCAATTGGTCCGGCTCTGGGCCAGCATGGGGTCAATATTATGGAGTTCTGCAACCAATTTAATGAACAGACAAAAGACCTTGGCGAGGTTATTATTCCGGTTGAGATGACGGTCTTTGAAGATCGAAGTTTTGAATTTATTTTAAAATCTCCGCCCGCTTCCGAACTTTTAAAAAAAGCAGCTAAGATTGAAAAAGGTTCAGGCAATCCCTTAAAAGAAAAAGTCGGCAAGGTCAGCCGGGCCCAAATAAGAGAGATTGCGCAGATGAAGATAAATGATCTCAATGCCTCTGATTTGAAATCAGCCCAAAAGATAATCGAGGGCACAGCTATTTCAATGGGACTCGAAGTTATAAATTAAATTCAGAGACCTCCTTTGATCTCTGAAATTGTTATCTAATTCATCTTAATTAGAAAGACCGATCTTTGTCAAACTAAATTTTCTGTGGATAAAGTGATATAATATTCTAATATGTCTGACAAAAAATATTGGGTGGCCATTAACGGCTGTTCAGCGATCGGACCGGCGAGATTCAGACGTCTTTATAATTATTTTTCCTCGATGCAAGATGCTTGGTATTCGACTAACGCGGAGTGGAAAAAAGCGGGGCTTGAAGAGAAGGTGATTTATGAGTTACGCCGCACCGTGGAGACAATCGACCCCGAGAAAGAGATGGAGAAGTTAAGATCTCGCCAAATCGGCGTGGTGACGATCAGGGAAAAAAACTTTCCTCAAAATTTGAAAAAAATTGATAGGCCGCCAGCTATAATTTATATCAAGGGAGAATTAAAAAAGTGCGATGAGATTGCCTTGGCAGTGGTGGGAACGAGGAGAATGAGTTATTACGGCCAAGCCGTGACCGAGAAAATTTCAGCTGATTTGGCAAGATCCGGGGTAACGATTGTTTCCGGTTTAGCTCGAGGAGTTGATACTATCGCCCACAGGGCGGCGCTCGAGAATGGAGGACGGACGATCGGAATTGCGGGCAGCGGACTTGATGAATATTCGTTTTATCCGCCGGAGAATGTAAATTTGATGCAGAAAATAATTGAGGGCAGGGGGGCGGTAATCTCGGAATATCATTTGGGCGTTCCGGCCTTAAGGGAGCACTTTCCGGCGCGCAACCGTTTAATCTCCGCTCTGTCTTTAGGGGTTTTGGTGACTGAGTGCCCCCAAAAGTCAGGGGCGCTCTTAACGGCGCGAGCGGCCTTGGAGCAGGGCCGCGAAGTCTTTGCCGTGCCGGGCGATATTCGCAGCCCAAATTCACAAGGCGCCCATAATCTTATCAAGATAGGAGCTAAATTAGTTACAGAGGCCCAAGAGATTCTAGAGGAGTATAATCTTGAACCAGGCCAGAATAAAGAGGCGCCTGATCTTCATCCAGAAACCAAGGAAGAGGCAAAACTTTTTGATTTTTTGTCGATTAAACCGATAAGTTTTGATTTTTTGGTCAAAAAAACCAAACTTGATTCGAGTATCGTCAGTTCTACCTTGACCATGATGGAGATACAGGGTAAGGTGAGGAACGTGGGGATGAATAAATACATTATTAAAAAGTAAAAAGTCAAAACTAAAAAGTAAAAATTTATGAATTTGTTGATTGTTGAGTCGCCAGCCAAAGCGAGAACTATCGAAGGATATTTAGGAGGCGATTTTCAGGTTCTTTCAAGTTTTGGCCATATTAGAGATCTGCCTAAAAAAAAGATTGGCGTCGATACGGAAAATAATTATCAGCCTGAATATCATATTCTCTCGAAAGCTCGGGCGAATTTAGCTAAGATAAAAACGGCTTTGGGGAAAGCAGATAAAATATATCTGGCGACTGATTATGATAGAGAAGGCGAGGCCATCGCTTGGCATCTTACCCACGCCTTGGGTGTGGGAAATCAAAAATATTTACGAATTACTTTTAGTGAAATTACCCAAAGTGCGATTAAGAATGCGGTTAAAAATCCTCGAAAGATTGACATGGACTTGGTGGATGCCCAACAGGCAAGGAGGATTTTAGATCGGCTGGTGGGCTACAAACTCTCGCCATTTTTATGGAAAAAAGTGGCCAGAGGTCTTTCTGCGGGACGGGTTCAATCAGTAGCGGTGCGGTTAATCGTGGAGCGGGAGCGGGAGATTGAAGAATTTAAACCGGATGAGTATTGGGAAGTGATAGCCAATCTTCTTAAAGATGAACCCGACCCCGAAGCAAACTTCGGGGTATCAGGGCGGGTTCGTTGGCAAGGTAGCAGCTCCGCTGCATCTATTGGCCTTCATCCTCGAGGCAAGCCTCGAGGTATTCAGGCTATTCCCAATAAGGATCTGATTAAAGCGAAGCTTATAACGGTTGACGGCAAACCAATAAAAAAATTAGAGATTAATTCGCAAAAAAAGTCAGAAAAGATTAAGAACGACCTTGAAAAAGCAAAGTATGCAGTTTCTAAAATTTCAGATAAAGAGCGGCTGATGCACTCGCCCGCCCCTTATCGCACCGCCACTTTACAACAAGATGCCGCGCATAAGCTTCGTTTTTCTGCCAAAAAGACAATGTTTGTGGCGCAAAAATTATATGAGACCGGCCACATTTCTTATATGCGCACTGATTCGACTAATCTCTCAGCAGAGGCGATCAAAGGCGCGCGCCTCTATATTAAAGAAAAATTAGGTAAAAAATACTTACCCGAAGCGGCCAATATTTATAAAACAAAAAATATCGGGGCGCAGGAAGCGCACGAGGCGATAAGGCCGACTAACCCTAAACTTGGACCAGAAGAGATAAAGAATAATTTATCAAATGAAGAGTTTAAGCTTTATGAATTGATCTGGCGTCGGATGATCGCTTCTCAGTGCCAGAGCGCCAAAATTTCTGATAGAAGAATTGAGGTCCAAGCCAAAGAATACGGCTTTATGGCTCTTGGCCGGACGATTAATTTTGATGGTTTTTTAAGAGTCTACTCCTTAGGCCTGAAAGATGCGTTTCTGCCTGAATTAAAAAAAGGCGAAGCGCTTAAGCTTAAAAATTTGGATTTGAGCCAGAAATTTACCCAGCCAAGGCCGAGGTTTAGCGAAGCTTCTTTAGTTCGCGAACTTGAAAAAAAAGGCATTGGCCGGCCCTCGACTTACGCTCCGATTATGTCCACGATTGAGGATAGGCAGTATGTTAAAAAAATTGACGGCTATTTCCATCCAGAAGAGATTGGGAAAGTCGTCAATGATGTTTTAGTCGAACACTTTCCCGAGGTGGTTGATTATAATTTTACGGCCAAGATGGAAGGGGATTTGGATAAAATAGCCGATGGAAAATTAAAATGGGTGGCTGTCATTGATGAATTTTTTAAGCCTTTTGCCAAGCATTTAGCTCTTAAAGAAAAGACATTAAAGAGAGAGGATATTACCCATCAAAAAACAACTAAAAAATGCCCTGACTGCAAAAAAGGGGAAGTCATTATCAAGATGGGGCGCTATGGCCGATTTTATGCCTGCAGTAATTACCCTGAATGTGTCTACAAAGAAAAGATTAAGAAGAAGGAAGTTTTAAGCGCAGAAACAAAAAAACTACAACTTAAGGCCGAAGAATTATTAAAGAAGAATCAGAAGTGCAAGCAGTGTAAAGCAGGGATGGCGGTTCGAACCAGCCGTTATGGCGTCTTTTTGGGCTGCACAAATTATCCCAAATGCCGTAATATAATTCCAATTGAAGACGAGTCAGCCCCATACTGCCCCAAGTGCCAGAAAGGCAGGGTCGTCAAAAGATTTACTAAAAAAGGAAAGATTTTTTGGGGCTGTTCCAAATATCCCAAGTGCGACTTCGCCTCGTGGATGAAACCAAAATTATGAAAGATATTTTGCCTCGACAAGTCAGAAGATTAATTGAGGAGTTAGCCAAACTCCCCGGGATCGGCCCTAAGAGCGCTTCGCGCCTTGTTTTTTATCTCTTAAGCCGGCCGAAAACGAGAAGTGATGAATTGGGAGAGGCAATTTTAAATTTAAAAAATAATTTAAAAAAATGCCAGCGCTGTTTTAATATCGCGGAAAAAGAATTCTGCCCAATTTGTGAGGATTTAAACCGAAATTCTAATTTAATTATGATTGTTGAGAGCGCGCTCGACGTCATTGCTTTGGAAAAATCTCGCGAGTACCGGGGAGTTTATCATATTTTAGGCGGAGTGATTAAGCCGATCGAGGGAATCGGGCCAGACGAACTGCAGATCAGGGAATTATTAGAGAGAGTAAGAGAGAACAGAGAGCTTGAAGAGGTGATTTTAGCCACTAATCCTAATCTTGAGGGCGAGGCGACCGCCATGTATTTAGCTAAAAAAATAAGCGACTTGGCTAAAAAATCAGGCCGTAAAATTTTAGTGACGCGCATCGCGCGGGGGCTTCCGGTCGGCGCAGACCTTGAGTATGCCGATGAAGTAACGCTTTCTAGGGCGCTTGAAGGAAGGCGAGAATTTATCCACACCCCTGACTCTTGACAATAAAAGTCAATTGGACTATAACTTTAAGCAGTCTGCACTTTAAAATTTACCCCGTCAAATAATTTGCAGCGGCAAATTACCGCCGCTGGCGGTATTTGACAGGGCAAGAAGGAGGGAAGATGAGCTATTTTGAATGTAGTAATTGCAGTTTTTCAACTGATGACGCGAGCGTCCCTGATTGTCCGCACTGCGGCGGATATCTTTCTGAAAAGGAAGAAGAGACCATCGCCCTTGATGACTCAAAGACGATGGAAGAGATGTATTATTAAAAAAAGATTTAATTAAACCCCTCGTTAAATCGGGGGGTTTTTGTTTGGCTGATTTTGTGCTTTAATGATCTTATGAAGAATAATTTTTGGCAACAATTAAATAAACCTATTATTGCTCTGGCGCCGATGGCGGGCATTACGGATAGCGCTTTTAGGCAGATTTGCAAAGGAGAGGGCGCGGATCTTGTTTATTCTGAAATGATCTCAAGTTATGGCCTAGCCCATGGCGGTAAAAAGAGCTTTAACCTCTGTTGTTTTAAAGAAATCGAGCGTCCCATAATTATTCAAATTTTTGGCAGAGACCCCAAAATAATGGGCGAGGCGGCTTTAATAATAGAAAAAAAGTTCAAACCAGACGGCCTTGATATAAATTTCGGCTGCCCGGCAAGAAGAGTGGTTAGTTCTGGCCACGGCGCCGCCTTAATGGATGAACCAGAATTAGCCGAAAAGATTGTGCGACACATAAGCAAGAAGATTAAAATTTTCTTGTCAGTCAAGACCCGGCTCGGCGCTAAGAAAAAGACCGAGATTTTCGATTTTGCCAAAAGGATGGAGAGTGCTGGCGTTCAGGCGATCGCCATTCACGGCCGAACTTTAAAGCAAGGTTTTAAGGGTGAAGCAGACTGGCAGCCGATTTATAAGACAGCTAAACTGATCAAAATACCAGTGCTTGGCAATGGCGATATTAAAAATCATGGGGAGATTAAAGAGAAATTAAAAAATCTTGCCGGTGTTTTGATTGGTCGCGGGGCGCTCGGCAATCCCTTTATCTTTAATCAAAAAGAGAAGCCTGATTTTAAGGAAATAAAAAAAGTTATTTTAAAACACGCCTCTTTAGCAGAAGAAGAAAAAAAAGAGAGGGGATTGATTGAAATGAGAAAACATTTATGCTGGTACATAAGGGGAATACCAAAAGCAAAACAACTTCGTCAGAGATTAGTTCAAATAAAAAATATTGAAGAAATAAAAGAGATTTTAGACACGGCTTACGCACGATGTCATTGCGAGGAGCGAAGCGACGAAGCAATCCAAGAGATGTCGAGATTGCCACGGCCGCCTACGGCGGCCTCGCAATGACATTCAAGATTAGACCAATGCAGACAATTTTTGAAGACAATTATCTAAAAGTCATCGACAAGCCGGCAGGAGTGATCTCAACGTCTATTTCGTCTTTAATCTGTCACAGGCTCGATAGGGAGACGAGCGGGCTTTTGATTGTAGCTAAGAACAGCGAGATCAAGAGAGAGATTCAACGCCAATTTAAGGCGCGCCAGGTTAAGAAGGTATATTTGGCCCTGGTTTCAGGCATAATCCCCGCAGAGAGGGGCAGGATAGAGGGATACATTGTGCGACACAAGAAAAAGGGAGAAAAAAGGCGGTTTATCCGGGCGCTTGAATTTTCAGTTAAGGAGAAGCATAAGCGGATAGCGATCTCCGAATACGAAGTTAAAAAGATATATCAAAAAGAGGTCTTTAAGAATCCGAGCCAAAAAGATCTGAATTATTTTAGTTTAGTTAAAGTTAGAATTTATACTGGCCGCACGCATCAAGTCCGAGCCCAATTTGCGTCCATACATCATCCGATTATTGGTGATTTATTGTATGGGGGGAAGTTAATGAGAAGAATTAATAAGGATTTGGGTCTCAAGCGGCAGTTTCTGCATGCTTATAAAATTGAGTTTAGACATCCAATTGCTGGGAAGATTATTAAATTAAGATCAGAACTGCCGGAAGATTTAAAAAGGGTGCTAAAAAAGTTAAATTAAAAAGCCGTCGCAGGAACAAAAGAGATTGAGGGATCACGATCCCGGTTTCTCTTGTCCTGCGACGGACATTGTTTGAAGTGCGCTGGAAGGTATGCCGTTCTCGACAGACCTTAGCGATTTAACGCCGTCCGTTGAGTCTGGAGGCAATTGCCTCTCGGCGGGCTACCAGCGCACATTAAGATGTGTGTCCCCGGGAGAAGACGTATCTCACAGCAGAGGTACTCTGTCTGCATTGACCATCCAACCAGCCTCCGCCGAAAGTGGTTGGACTATCAGATGACCAGGGGCACACACAACTCGTTTAAATCAGGATAGATTATATGTTATGATATGATTAAATAATTGTCAAGGATGAGCCATAAAATTTTTATTATCTCTGGTATTTCGGGGTCGGGCAAAGGGACGATTATCAATGGCGTGCTTAAGAGCAGGAGGTTTAATTTAGCCCGGGGAATTAATGTGACGACCAGAAAAAGAGAGCAGAGAGACAGAGACGAGCCCCATTTTCAATACGTAAGCCAAGATGATTTTAAAGAGATGATAAAAAAAGGCGAGCTTTTGGAGTATGATTTCCATCATCAAAATTATTACGGCACTAATCGGATAATTTTAGAAAAATTATTAAAAAACCATAATATATTGATGGAAGCAGATGTTAATGGCGCTTTAGAAATAAGAAATAAAATGGATAGGGTCGTGCTAATTTTTATCAGAGTTGATTTTAATATTTTAAAAAAGAGGATTAAACGTCGGGGCAATGAGACTGATCAAGAAATCAAGATTAGAATGAAGCGGGCAGAGATGGAGAATCAAAAGAGCCAGAAGTATGATTATCGAATTGAGAATCCGGAAGGTCATCCGGAAGTAGCCATAAATAAAGTTTTGGGAATTATTAAACAAGAGTTGCAAAAGAAATAATTATCTTATAAACTTAAACCTATGAGAACCCGTCTTTGGATTTTAATTGGTATTATTATTTTGTTAGTCGCTGGCGCGGCAGTGGTTGACTGGCCTTCGGGGCCATCTATTTTAGGCAGGGAAAAACTTCGGCTGGGCCTTGACCTTCAGGGCGGTTCCCATCTTGTTTATACGGCTGATCTTTCAAAGATAGAAGATAAAGATAAAAATCAGGCCGTCTCCTCGGTCATAGAGGTCATTAGGCGGCGAATCGACGCTTTGGGCGTTTCTGAACCGATTATCCAACAGACCAAGATTTCAGGCGAGGACGCGGTTATTGTCGAGTTGCCAGGCGTAACTGATATTGAGCAAGCTAAAAACTTGGTCGGCAAGACAGCCCAGCTTGAATTTTATGAACAAGCAGCAGAAGGAGAAGAACCAAGTGCAGCCGCTTCAGGTTTCAAGCCGACCGGTTTGAATGGTTCGCATTTAACCAAAGCCGAAGTCCAGTTTGGAGGAGATAGTTCGGGTCAATATGGCGGCAGCCCGGAGATTTCTTTAAGTTTTACTTCTGATGGAGCTAAGCTTTTTAAAGAGATTACTTCAAGAAATATCAGCAAACCGGTGGCAATTGTTCTTGACAACGAGGTCATCTCCGCGCCTACGGTCCAGTCAGTGATTGAGAATGGCCAAGCAGTTATTACCGGAAAATTTACTATTCAAGAAGCAAAAGATCTCTCGATTCAGCTTAATGCCGGCGCTCTGCCTGTGCCGATCAATTTAGTCGAGGAGAGGACTGTTGGCGCAACCCTGGGCAATGAATCAATCAAAAGATCATTAATGGCCGGGCTTATTGGCGCGGTCTTGGTGGCGCTCTTTATGATTATTTATTACCGTTATTTAGGGCTGGTAGCGGCAGTGGCCCTTCTTTTTTACAGTTTGATCGCTCTGGCTATCTTTAAGTTAGTGCCGGTGACCATGACTTTGGCCGGCGTGGCCGGGTTTATTCTTTCTATCGGTATGGCGGTTGACGCTAATATTTTAATTTTTGAGCGCACCAAAGAGGAGGAGCGAGAAGGAAAAGATGAGCTTAATTCAATTAAAGAAGGATTTTCGCGCGCCTGGCCCTCAATTCGTGATTCTAATGTCTCGACCATTATCACCTGTATTATTCTTTTTTGGTTTGGCACGGGTTTGGTGCGCGGATTCGCCTTGACTCTTGGAATCGGAGTCTTAATCTCGATGTTTTCTGCGATTACTGTCACCAGGACAATATTAGAATTATTAACCTTGACTAAACTCGGCAAAAAGATGGTAAAAGTATGAATATAATTGGCAAAAGAAAAATATTTTATTTTATCTCCGGTCTGGTTATTATTTTTTCAGTTGTGGCTATCTTGGTCTGGGGATTAAATTTTGGCATTGATTTTCAGGGCGGGACATTAATTGAGCTTGATTTTACGCCTTCCGGCAAGGAGGTTGACCTCAATCAGGTCAGAGAATCATTTTCTAAAGAAGAGGGAATAAAAAGTTTGAGTGTGCAGGAGACGGGCGAAAACTCCGTTCTGATTAAAGCCGAAGGAATCGATAAAGAGAAGTATAATAGCTTAAAAGATAAGATCAAGAATAATGCCGGTGATTTTACAGAGTCGCGTTTTGAGACGGTCGGTCCGACCGTCAGCTCGGATTTAAAGAAAAAGGCCTTTATTTCCGTCGGGGTGGCTTCTTTGGCGATCATTATTTATCTCGCGATCGCTTTTCGCAAGGTGCCGCGGCCAGCTAACTCCTGGCGTTTTGGAATTACAGCAGTCGTCGCTCTTCTTCATGATCTATTGTTTATGGTCGGTTTATTTGCCATTTTAGGCCATTATTTTGATAATATTGTGGTTGATTCATTATTTATCACTGCGCTCTTAACGGTCTTGGGTTTTTCGGTCCATGATACGATTGTTGTTTTTGACCGGATCAGGGAGAATCTGCGCCGGATGGCGGTCTCGAAAAATTTAAGTTTTTCCTATATTACTAATGAGAGCATTAAGCAGACGATTACGCGCTCCATTAATACTTCTTTTACGGTCTTGATTGCGCTCTTAGCGGTTCTTGTTTTTGGCGGCGAATCTATCTTTGCTTTTGTTTTGGCTCTAATCGTCGGCATTATTGTGGGCACTTATTCCTCAATTTTTGTCGCTTCAGCTTTACTTGTTGATTGGACCGAGTGGAGCATCAGGAGAGAAGCGAAATCCTAAATCCTAAATCCTAAATTCTGAACTCTAAACAAATGTTTGGAAAATTTGAATTTTGAGTTTTGATATTGTTTAGGATTTAGTGCTTTGAATTTAGAATTTCCAGCGCTTCGCGCTGGCGGAGTAGGGAAGTGAAGGGAGTTAAAATTAACCATATTATATGGTTAAAATGGGGGAATTATGAAAAAATCCTCGGGGGAGGATTTTTTTAATCACAAATATCAAACTTGTCTCGAGCGAAGCGAGAGATCAAAAATCCCAAAAAAATCTAAAAATTTTTCTAAATTCAAATTAAAATTTTTTATTTTTTAAATTAAAATGCGAAATTCGGGCACCCTATTTTTTCATCTATCCGGGGGATTCCCCATATTCGCGAACCATTAGTCGGTTATTCGTGAGATATTAGTGTGTGGGGCGAAGCCCTAGACGGCGATCTGCGCTTTGAAATTTTAAAAGACGAAATGTAAGTCGGCTTTACAATTTTTTACACAAAGACACATCTAATTTTCTACCATATATGTCGCATAAGATACATTGTGCGTCGTTGTATCAAAAGATGCTTTGAGTACTAATGTTCGAGCGAGTCGCGGCGAGTCGAGAACTCTCCTGTTAATTTATAGTTGTAAATCCTTAGATTTCCGCCGTTTTTATGCGGCTAAATTTTTGTCTCGAATTGCTACTCCCCTTTTTATGTCAGTAAACAATAAGCAGTTAACAGTAAATAGAAAAAATCGATGATCGTGTTCGTCTTTCTGTTTTCTGTTAACTAATGTGGTGTCGCACAATGTTAAACCCGCCACAAGGAATGTTGTCCCGAAGGACGCTATTCCATGTTGTGGCGGGCTTGTGTGTCAACGGTTGAACAATGGTCCAATCATCGCCCCGGCGGCGAATCCGATGATGGCCAGAGCGATGAAAAGGAGGTTCACCTTCACTTGGATTTCACCTCCCTTTCGGCCGGGCTGTAGAGATTGGCGGGGTCGTCCCCGAGAATAGCGTCGCCGCTGTGGAATTCACTTGGCGACCACCGCACGAAGCCGAGTCCTACTTTGAGATTGTGCCTCGTTGCTGGCGAGCAGACGAGCACAACTGCGAAGACGATGACGGCGAGGACAACTAGAGCGATGAAGCGTCGGTGTTGCCGCGTCCTATTCATTACTCTGCTCCTTTCGTTTCTGCGTTCGTTGTTGCGATTCTTACCGTCTCCATGGCTGTCCTCGTCTCCAGATGAAGCGCCGCGCGAGAACAACCAGAACAGCCAACACCACGACCGGGACAGCGCCTAAGTTAGAATGGACTTCCGACTTCATCATCAGTCCGCCGCCATCTTCCTTGTTCATCTGGCCGACGACAGCCACGACGATGATCAAGAAGATGATGATGACAGAACTCGGATTCTCTCTGACCATCGTCGCTTGCCTCCCTTTAGGTTCATCATAAAGCTGAAGGATTGTCTTAGAAATACAGCTCCCAGCTGTCAGCATACAGCTTACAGCCCTGACTTGCAAATCTGCTGGCTGCTGTAAAGCTGTTGGCTGGATGCTTTTTTAAATCAATCTTTCAGCTCAATTTACTATTTTGACTTGCACGACTTTCCCCACGATTGTTTGAAAAGTCGTTTATTTATAAAGGTACGGATAGTGGCGGTATGGCTAAATGTTTTAGCGGGCAGGTTTGCGGCTAAATTTATTGGTTGCCCGCCACTATCTTGGGCTTGAAGCAATGTGCGTGATCTCTTTTTCTTATCGTTTCTTTTATCCGGCTTTACGAGCCACGCGAGGTGCCTGGTCGAGCATTGTCCCGAGCTCGCGGAATAGTGTCTCCGCATCTTCACTCAAGACCGTCTCGTCAGGCAGTTCTCCGTCGAGATTGATGCCGTTATCGGCAGCAATCTTTTCTTGGAGTTGCTGTTTTTTCTTGGCGAATGTTCTCGCCAAATCCCCGATTGGACCCTTGTCTTTGGTTAGTCCGGAGAGGATCTGCGGCGAGGGACGGTGGAAAAACGCAGCTACATCTGTCAGAGTTGACATTTTCCCCTACTCCTTCTTGGGATTACTGGTCTCGCTTCGCGAGATCAGGTCGCTTGAGGCGATGCTCAAGGCAACAGGGAGAGTTTATTATTATCTTATTAAAATTATTAAACTCTTTCTGCTATCTTGAGATTTCTCAACACCACTTTGGCAACGATCGGATGAAAAGTCGTTTATAATCTTTTGAATAAAATCCGAAACTATTTCACGATCGTGAGCTAATTCCTGATTTTATAGTTGTAAAAACTAGTCGGATTACCGAGACTAATCTCTCAAGGCAACAAACACATTATATCATATCATAATTATTTTGTCAATACTTTGATGTCGCACAATGATTTAATTAAAACCGCCTTTTTGGGCGGTTAAATTATAATTTGATATTTTTGATTTGATATTTTTTATTCGTCCCTATCTATTTTATGCGTCTCGCCTTCGTTAATAGTCGTATGCCCGTCTTCATCCGTCTTGATTGAGTCAATCGTCTTTCGAATATCAGTAACTTTTGGTGAACTGCTCCCGGTTTCCAGCTTCCGGCTTCCAGCTGGTTGCTGATTGTTGACTGCTGATTGCTCTCGGTAGAGCACATAAAATCTCTCTCCCTTAGTATCCATTACTTCCTGCCATCCCGCGGGATGGCTGCTCCCGGCTTCCAGCTCCCGGCTTCCAGCTCCCGGCTTCCAGCTCCCGGCTGTCGGCTGGTTGCTGATAGCTGGTTGCTGTTGGCTGGCGGCTGGCGGCTGTTTATTTAACAGCTTCTCCACTGCCGAGACATTGGCTTTGCGAATATTGGCTTCTACTGTCTCTACTAGTTGGCCGTATTTTTGCCGTGATTGCTCAAT
>Ga0180009_10005564_pt1 | contig 13481 bp, 9 predicted proteins | sample OS_PC_MetaG_FD_123537 | JGI IMG/M metagenome (GOLD analysis project Ga0180009, IMG submission 123537) | Groundwater microbial communities from the Aspo Hard Rock Laboratory (HRL) deep subsurface site, Sweden - OS_PC_MetaG | ecosystem: Environmental > Aquatic > Deep subsurface > Groundwater... | reverse complement strand
AGTGCACTCACGTTGTGGACGAAGATGCCAACTTGCTGCTCGATGTTCTGCTGTAGATTGGTCATGCTCGCAAGCTGACACCCGCGATCTCCTCCTGCAACCACCCCCCTGAACGCTTACCTCCGTTGCAGTCAACGACTGGGAGGCATCGGTCAGCCGCGCCACGCCGAGATCGGTGATCACCACGCGCCCGTCCGCGGTCAACATGAGGTTCTCTGGCTTGATGTCGCGGTGAACCACCCCTTCCGTGTGGAGGTGCTGCAGGCCTGCAGCTGCGTCTGCGAAGCGCTCGGCGAGCGACACAAAGAACCGGTCGCTGTCCTTGCTGTCTTCCGCTGTGGGCCGGGCCTCGGCATCGGCCTCATCCTGCACCAGCGCGAGATCGTGGATCGGCAGGCCCTGTGCGCGTCGGATCTGCAATCGCCTGTTCACTGCCGCAAGGTCAAAGCCGTCAACGTACTCCATCGCGAAATAATGCCGGCCATCGTCGGTGCCCGCGGCCATTAGCTTGACCACGTTGGGATGATCACAACGCCTGAGCGCGGCAACCTCGCGCTGGAACCGCTTGAGAAAGGTGGCGTTGGTCTCAAACCTGGGCAGCAGAACCTTGAGGGCAAGTGTGCGACCGGTGGCGAGCTGGCGGGCCTTGTAGACCACCCCCATGCCTCCGCGGCCGAGCTCCTCCAGAATCTCGCAATCACCGATTGTCTCGCCCGGGACGACGATGTCCTCCGGGTCCGGCGCTTCGGCGGCGGTCTTGACCATGGTGGCTTCCAGGTCCGCGACCGTCACCATCCCCCCTCGCAGCCTGGCGAGGAAGTCTCGAAAGGCATCCACCGTTCCCGCGATGCCCAGTCTTTCGCCGTCCAGGTAGTCAAGGTGGTGGATCTGGCGCACGTCGGGGACCTGCCGGATGGTCCTGAAGCGAGTTCGGTTGAGTAGCCCCACCCGCCGGCCTGCCTCGTCCCACACGACGAACGGGTGGACCGACAGCCGGATTCCTTCCCCCACGACATGTACACGTCCCGCCCCTGGCGCCGACGCCTGCTTGGCGAGCAGCACCCAGTCCTTCTCACTCGATTCTTCCTCGCCGTCAGCGGGTGCGACGGCAAAGGCGATGCCGTCGAAAACCTCGCGGCACCCCAGCACCTCTTTCACGGCGGGCAGCAACAGGTCGGCGTGCTGTGTGTAGAATGACCCCGGCTTGACGGCGCCGTGGCCGATGACCTCGTTGCGGTAGCTCACGATGGTTTCGAAGAAGCCGAGCACACCACCGCTGTAGGCCTTGATGGCCTCCTGCTGGCTGAGCAGATCCGTGTCAGCAACGTAGTCTGCGAATGACCGCACCGCGGACCACTCGGCATGGGGTCGGCGCATGTCTGCGGCAACACGGGCAAGTGGTGTCGATGCTGCGTCTGGCAGCCCTTCGAGGGCCTTGTTGACCACAGCCAGGACCTGGCACCAGTGCCCCGTGGACGGGTGGACCAGGCACTCCAACATGCGTGCCTCGCGACTTCCCGGAACAAGCCCTCGGTCGAGGTACAGAGCGATCCGAGCGGAAACCGCCAGCTTGAGCGCGGCCTCGACGACAAAGTACGCGCAGTGCATTCGCTCCATGGCGGCCTTGGTGTTCTCCACCCTACGGATGAGCTGCGGCAAAGGCCATGGCAGCGCCCGCAGTAGATCGTCACGGGATTTCGGCGTCTTGGGCATTGTGGCGATCTGGAACAGATCTCGGCGTCATTCTCGACCCGCCTTTGACTGGTGGTCAATCGTCGGCTTGTCGAGACGCAGGCGGACCTCCCTGGCACCGTCTATTCGAGGTCCTCGCGGTCGTCGGGCGGACGGACCCGAACCCGCCCGGGCTCGACCGTAACGATCGCGCCGGCCTGAAGCAGGTCTCCGTGGCGGGCGAGAGCCTGCTGGCAGACCAACCCCTGCTGGCGGGCCGGGAGGTTGACCAGGCGAACGATGCCGCTGTGAGGCCGGCCGTGCAGGATCGCGAGCACCCCGAAGTCCTTGTCCAGAGTCACAAGCGCGCGACCCTCCTGGTGCGCGCGGGCCAGGATCTCGTCATCGCCGGGATCGTCGGGCCATTGACCCGCCCAGACAACATCGTGGCCGTGCAGCTCTAGCTGCTCGCGGGCGCCACCCCAAACACAGGTGTCCAGCAGCAGCTTCACGTCCCCGTGTCCGCGATGGCAGGCTCCACGCGCTCGTGTCCGACCAGGCGACGCGCGTAGACCAGACAGGCCTGGATGTCTTCCGGTTCCAGCCAGGAGTACCCCTCCAGGATCGTCTCGGGGGTGTCTCCGGCGGCAAGCATACCGAGGATGTGCTCGACCGCCAGGCGGCGGCCGCGGATGATTGGCTTACCGCCGAAGATCTTCGGGTCGACAGTGATGCGTTCGAGTAGCGCCTGTTCGTCCATGGTTGCCTCTGCACCTCGTGGGTGGTCGGCCACCAGCAGCGGCCGCTGACCCACTCACATATTCTAGCGCACTTCGTGGCCGCCCAGATCCTCGATCAACCCCTCCACCACCTGCTCCTCGAACACCGCCCGCCCCTCCCGGTCCATGACCAGCGGCAGCCTGCGGTCCCACGCGGCGGCCGCCGGCTTGCCCGATAGCGACCGCCCACCCGGCGCGCGCGCCACGGCGTGCAGGTAGTCGTCTGCGCCGAAGCGCCAGGGCCGGGCGCCGTACCGGCCAACCAGCTGCCCGCCGATGCGCAGGCCGCCCCAGTCGAAGTCGCAGTGGAACCGGAGCCGGGCGCCAGAGCAGCACAGCCCGCTGAGCAGCCGTTCGGCCGCGCTCGACGGCACGCCGTCCAAACAGACCAGGGGCGCGCAGCGCGCCCCCAGCCGGTCTGCCGCCGCGACCACCACCGAGGGGTTCTCGCAGACAAAGACCTCCGTGCCCAGCGGCACGGACACCGGCCCGCGCAGCAGCTGCCGCAAGGTCAGCCGCATCGGCTCGCCGGCGTCGGCGCACGGGCCAAGGAGCGCACAGACCAGCGGATTGCCCTCGACCCGAAGCCCCAGCGCGAGCACATCCGAGCTGAGCGCGTCACACACCACTCCCACATCGGACCAGAGCCAGCGGCGGCGCACCGTCGAAGCCGGCACCTTCTCCACCCCGACCAGCACCGCGGCGGCCCGGAGCACCAGCCCGCACAGCGGCCGGTCGGGGTCCAGGGCGTGGGCGTCGCCCGTCTCCTCGGCGGCCAGCACGGAGAGCGGCACGCCCCCGCGCTCGGGCAGACGCGCGACCACGCGCAAAGCCGCGTCCAGCAGCTCGTGCTCGGACAGGGCTTCGGCACCCGCGCTCCTCGCGGCGCGCCCGAGCAGCCCCCGGGCGCGCAGGTGCTCGAGCCAACGCAAGAGCGCGGGCCGGTCCCTCACCGTCGGGTGCGACGCAGCCTGCTCCCACATCCGCTCCACGGCGGCGCGAGTCGCGACGCGTTCGGCGCTCCGGTCCCGCAGCGGACCGCCGAGCGCCTCCAGCACCTGGCCCAGGTCCGCCTCGAGCCGGCTTGACCGCAGCTGCCGCTCGAGCTCGTCGAGATCGATGCAGAGCGAGCCGGCTGGCGGCGCGCGCAGGCCCAGCAGCGAGGCCGCCGCCGCCCGCTGGGCCGGGCTCAGACCCCGCACAGTGGTGCTACGCGCGTCCGCGCCCTGCTCGACCCTGCGGCGCACCGCCCGGAACACTGGGCGCAGCTCGTCGCCGCCCAGCAGCGCACGGATCTCGGCGTCCGAGGCCGTCACGCCGCCCCCAGCTCGTGGCGCTGCTCGCCGTCCCACAGGAACCGCTCGCAGTAGACCCCGCGGCAGCCGGGCTCGCGTCGCAGGTGGTAGATCGACAGCCCGTGCAGCTCGGCGTAGCAACCCCACTCGTCGTACGAGGTCACGATGAAGTCGAGCTCGAGCGCCTCCAGCAGCCCCATCAGGGTGCCGCGGGTCGCGTGGTCGATGCCGGCGAAGGCCTCGTCCAGCACGATCAGGCGTGGGGCGTGCTCGTCGGCCGAGGCGTAGAACGCGGCCGCAGCCGCGAACAGCGGCAGGTGCAGCTGAACCGCCTTCTGCCCGCCCGAGCCCGCGCCGTGCGCCTTGCGGGTCAGCGCGCGCCACCGCTCGTCGCCCGAGCGGAACTCGACCTGGAAGCGAAACCAGCCGCGGTAGTCCAGCTCGCGCTGCATCCGCTCGCGCAGGCTGCCCACCTCCTCGCCGATCCGCGCCTCCTCCAGTCGCTGCTTGAGAAAGCGGGCCAGCGCGTCGTTGTCCGCCTCGGAGCGCAGGCGCCCCGAGCGCAGCATGAGGTCGATCGCCTCGCGCCCCCCGGTGGGCGCGTCGTCGGCCACCTCCCAGCGCAGCCGGAGCTGCATGCCGGACGACGAGGGGGCTCCGGCCAGCTGCTCGTTCATCTTGTCGACGAGCCCGCGCGCGTCGTGCAGCCGGGCGCGGAGGTGGTCGCCGGCCTGCCCTGAGAGGAACTCCTGGATCAGATCGCGCTCCCGGCGATCCATCAGGCGCTCGCGCTCGAGCAACTCGCGCTGGAGCTCTCCGGCCAGGGCGGCCAGGGTCAAGGACCGCCCGTCGCGGCTGGCCTGGTAGGTGACAACGCCCCCCGTGCGCCTGGGAAACACGCGTAGCTCGCCGAGCAGCTCGGCCTGCAGGCGGCGCTCGCGCTCGGCCAGGCGGTTCTCCTGCCGATCCCGGGCCTCATCGGTGCAGGCCACGTTGGCAGTGGCGGCGTCCACCTGCCGGGCCACGACCAGCGCCTCGGTCAAGCTCCAGCCAGCGGGATCGTCGGCGCAATCCAGCTCCGGGGCCAGCAGCGCCAGCAGGCCCGTGGCGCCCAGCTGCCTGACCTCGAACACGGCGCACGCGCGCGCCCCCTCCCGCTCCTCGACGGCGCCCGCGGCCGTGGCCGCCGCAGTGCGCGCGGATCCGAGCTGCTCCTTGCTGTTGCCCAGCTTCTCGCGCTCCACTCGCTTCGACTGCCTCGTCTGCTCGAACGCCTGATCCGCCTGCTCCACCTCCTCGATCACCTGGCGGGGCGCGGCGCCCGCCGCGTCCCGCAGCGCGCGGGTCCTGGCTCCGGCCCTGGTCGCCTGCAGGTCCGCCTCGGTCGCCGCCTGCTCCGCGGCCCGCGCGGTCTCCGCAGCCTTTCCCAGCTCCTCCTGTCGCTCCTCCTGGTCTGTGCGCGCTCTTCGCGCCTCCCGGGCGAGGTGGAGCAGCTGCAGCAGGCCGCGCTCGTACGCGCTGCCGAGATCGGAGAGCTCGTCCAGCCGGGCGACCCAGGGCAGCAGGTCATGCCTGCTGGCCAGGGCGTCGCGCCGGGCCACGGCCGAGTTCAGCTCCCCGGAGCGCTCCTCGGCCCGCTCCGCGGCCTCGTACAGCTCCGGCCGTAGCTGCGCGACCGCCTCCTGGGCGGCCCTGACCTGCTCGCGGCCGATCTGCACGGGGTGGGCCGAAGGCACGGTCTGCACCTCCTGGTCCAGGCGCTCGAGCGCCTCCTCGACCTCCGCGGCCTGGCGGGCGATCACGTCGCGCTCCGCCCGCAGCCGCTCGAGCGCGAGGTCAAGCCGCTCGAGACGCCTCGCCCTGGCCTGCTCACGCGCAGTCTCGCCGATGTGCTCGGGCCACGGCTTGCTGGCAGCACCGTGCAGCGGGCCGAGCCGCCAGCGGCCATCCGTCGCGATCCAGCAGGCCGGACCTTCCTCGACCGCCTCTTGTGCCACGCCGACGGTGCGTAGCACCCGGGCAATGGTCTCGAGCGGGACGTCGTCGGCACGCGGCGCCGGGCGGAGCAGGTCGGCCAGCGTCGGGCCGTGGATCGGGTCGGCCCGCAGCACCACGTCGCGCGTGCCCGGCGCGAGCAGATCGCCCTCAGGGGTGACCCAGGCGTCCAGCAGACCGGCGGCCTCCAGCGCGGCCTCGATCCCGGCTCGCTCCGCCAGGCCCACTGCCTCGTCGAAGTCGCACAGCAGGTACAGCGGGGACCCCGGCCGGCCCGCTGGCCGCTCCTCACGCCAGGCCGGCCTGTCCGGCGGCGTGTAGGGTGCGGCCTCGATCCGCGCTCTGTCCTGCTCCGCCTCCTCGATCTCCCTGCCAACCCGCGTCGCCGCGCCGACAAACTCCTGCCGGCGGCCATCGAGCCGCGAGCGATGAACGGCGGCCAGCTGCGCCACCTGGCGCTGCAGCGCGCGGTCGTCCTCCAGCTCGAGCAGGCCCGGGAGCTCGGTCTCTTCCACGGCCAGCACCCTCAGGGCCGCGTGCCAGTCGAGCAGCGCCTGCTCGCGCGCCTGTCGCGCGGTTTCCAGCTCATCCTCGGCCTCGACCAGGGCCTGCTCCTGCTCCCGTAGCCTGCCCTGCAGCGTCTCGAGCGCCTGCTGCGCGAGCTCGTGCTGACGCCTCGCGTCCGCCACCCGCGCGCCCTCGGAGCGCAGCTCGGCCACCATCTGCCGCCGCTGCTGGAGCGCGGTGTCCGCGAGCCCCTGTGCCGCGTCGGGCTGGTCCTCGCCGATCAGGCGACAGATCTGCCCATGCGCGGAAGCGAGCGCCGCCTGACGGGCCAGCTCCTCGGCGCGGATCGACTCCCGCTGGAGCTGGTCCGCGAGTCGGGCGGCCTCCTGCTGCTGCTGCTCCAAGCGCTGCTCGCGCCGCGCGAGCGTCCCCCGGGCATGCTGATCCTGCTCACGGGCGCGGCGCGCCTGCTTGGCCGCAATGTGCTCGGCCTGCTCGGCCTCGGCCAGCTGCTGCACGGCGCGGTAGGCGTCGGTGCTCCGGAGCTCGACCCGCCGGATCTCCAGCTCCTCCTGCTCCCGAGTGAGCTGTTGCAGCCTGGTCTCGTGCTGCGCCACCGCCTGCTCGGCCTGCTCGAGCTCCTGCTCGGCCTTGCGCAGCCTGGCCCGCGCGGTGTGGAAAGCGCTGTCGGCCTGGGTCAGCCGCTGGGCCGAGCTCTTGCCCACCACGGCGGCGTAGGCGCGGTACTCCTGCAGAAAGCCGCTCACGGTCTTCTCGGTGCGCGCCAGGTCCTCGCGGGCGTCCCGATCCGCGTCGAGGCGCTCGAAGCCCTCGGAGAGCGGGTCCACCACGGCGCTGTCGAGGGGGGGCAGGCTGGCGGTGAGGATCCGCGACAGCTCGGAGGGCTGCAGCTGCTTGGAGAGCTGGGGCCGGCGCAGCTCGAGCAGCGTCTCGACCAGGGCGTCGTACTGCCGCTGCTCGAGCCCGAACAGCCGGCGATTGACCGCCTGGCGGTAATCCGCGCGTCGATCAAAGACCGCTCCGCGCTCGCCGATCGCCTCCTCGAGCTGGGTGCGGGTCAGGGGCGTACGCTCGCGCAGCAGCTGGAGCTCGTGGTCCACGCGCTGGTCGGTGATGAAGAACCATGCCTCCACCTCGCCGCTCGCGCGCTTGGCCCGCAGCCCGGCGCCAATGGTCAGGTAGCAGGCATCCTGCTCGGCGCGACCCAGCTCGAGCCAGACGTAGCCGATGGCGATCTTGACCTCCGGGTTGCCCTCGTTGATCAGGTTCCAGTACATGTGCCTCGAGCCGCTGCCGAACGGGTCGAGCCGGCGCGGCGACAGGTCGGCGTCGAGCAGGAAGGGCATCAGCAGCTCGATGACCTTGGTCTTGCCCACGGCGTTCTGGCCCCTGAGCAGCAGCCGGCCGCCGTGGAACAGGAAGCGCTGGTCGTCGTACTCCCAGATGTTCTGGATCCCGGCGCGCAGCGGCGTCCAGCGCGGGCCTTGGGGCTCGGGGGGGCCAATCAGGGTTGTCGTCATCGCGGGCTCCTCTCGGTTCTTTCGCTCGACTCGCTGGGTCGCAGTGTTTCGCTCCGCCCGCCCGCCCCACCGGACTGCAGTTGTCTACCAGGCACGGCTGGCGCGAAGCGGGCCAGGGCCGGTCGGGGGCGCCAGCCGCAACCACCGTGGGCGAGCAGGCCAAAGCCGGCCAGCAGGCGGCAGGCGTCGGCGGCCAGACGCCGGATGCCGTCGCGCTGGCCGACGTACTGGCGGCTCCAGCGGCAACGCTCGCCGAAGTCCTCCATCAGGACGGCAACCCAGCGCTCGACCTCCTCGAGCGAGACCTCCAACGCCGCCCCCCCTGCCCTGCCGGCCTTGACCCGGTCCACGAACAGCTCGGCGAGCAGCAGGGCAGCGTGCTTGGCCGTCGAGTCGCCGTCGGGAAAGCGCTCGTCAGTCAACTCGCCCGCCGGATCCACTGCCGCGATCCCCTCCTGCCGCCGCTCCACGGCCAGGCCGACGTTTTCGAGTAGCTGGCGGTAGACGAAGCCCCGGCTCTGGTCCAGCCAGCGCCGCTGGTCCTCGTCCAGCTCATCGTGGTACAGCGCGGGCTCGTCCAGCAGGACGCGAAAGACCGCGTGCCGCGCGCGCAGCTTGCGGCCCTCCTCGGTGTCGGGGTAGACGTCCTCGCCTCCCGCCGGGCTCACCACCAGCTGGCCCAGCACGCGGTCGTTGATGTCGTACAGCGCGTCGTGCTCCCGGCTGCGCGCGTAGCGCTCGGTCTCGCCGTCCCGCAGTCGCAGAACCCCAAGACGCTCCAGCAGCCGCAGGCTGTCCACCAGGGCGCTCCGCTCGGAGCGCCGGGTCGCGTCATAGGACTGCAGCCCCTCCTCGTCCTGGCTCAGCGCCTCGACGCGCTCGGCCAGGTGGGCCAGGCTCGTCTGCGCTCCGAGCCCGTCGATGGCCGCCAACGCCACACAGAGCAAGCTGTACCGCCGGCGATCAAAGGGCGCGAGGCCCGCGCGAGACGACCGCGCCGGGCGCCAGGCGCCGGGCCGCGCGGTCTGCTTGCGCAGGCGTGCGATCCCCGCGGCGCGGTCGATCACCAGCGTCCAGCCGGGGTGCTCGCGAAACCAGGCGACCAGCCAGGCCCGGTGGCGCACGAGCAGCTTGAAGCGCTCCGGATCGCCGCGGCTGGACTGCAGCGGCCGCACGAGCAGGCTCCGCAGGGCCACGCGCCGCTCGGCCTGCTCGACCGTGGTCAGGGTCTGGGTCAGCGTGGTCATCGCTCTGCGCCCCCTTGCCGTCGTGCCGTGTTCTGCCGCAGGGCGCGCTGCCCGGCGCTCTCCACCTGCAGCGCCCAGTCGCGGCAACGCAGACGTCCCAAGGGCGTCTCGATCGTCGCCTCGGCCCCGTCGCTCGCCGGAGGCATCAGGATGACGGTCAGCTGCCCGTCCCGGCTGCTCGCTCCCTCGCGTCGAGGGGCCCCGAGTCCCTCGTCGAGCAGCTCCAGCAGGAGCTCGAGCTCCGCCGCGTCCAGTCGTCCGAGCTGACTCAGGCGTAACGGCCCGCGATCCACGAAGCGCCGTCGCGCCGCTTCGCGCTGAGCCCGGTCGCGCCGCTGCATCTGGGCGATCCAGGCCCGCGACTGACTGTGGTCCGCCACCCGGGAGGGCCGACCCGCGTTGCTCGTCCTCCCCGCGGTGCGCAACCGCACAGGCACGGCGACCGGCTCGGCGTCCCACCAGCTCGTGCCTGGCCTGACCAACTCCTCGTCTTCCTCGGCCAGGTGGAAGTGCCGGGCGGCGTGGAGCCCGAAGACCACCTGCCACAGCTGGTGGGCCGCGTCGTCGTCCGCGCAGGCTGCGAACCGCCGGGCCAGGTCGAGGTAGCCCGCGGCCCGGTCACCCGCTCCGCCCCGGCGATCGTTGAGCCGGGCCAGCGCCCGCGTCAGCCGCAGCACCGCCTCCACAGCCGCCCGCTCCAGCCGCGCCACGGTCGCCTCCTCCCCGCGCACGCCGACGAACCAACCGGCAACGCCGGACCACCGCGCGCCCTGCTCCTCGATCCATCGCGCCCGGGGGTCCTCCCCGTCCAGCTCGGGGGGCAGCTCGGCATGCGGCACAGCGGCCTCCAGCAGCCGGATGATCGCGTTCCGGTCCACGGCCCGGATCGCGCCGGTGATCTGGTCGGCCACCCGTCGCAGCCGGTCCACGAACGTGCTGATGTAGTCCAGCACCGCCTGCTTGTGCAGCTGGTAGCGCTCCTCGTCGACCCGCTGGTCTTCGAGGTGACGGGTCAGCTGGCTGATGAAGCAGGTCGCCTCTCGCGTGAGGCTGTCGAAGGCCGCATGCAGCTCGTGGAGCCGGCCCACGACCTGCTGCCCGTCGGGCACCGGCGCCAACGCTTGCGCGGCCAGGCCCTGCAGCGCGTCTCGGATGCGCTGCAGCATCTCGGACTGCAGCGAGCCGCTACGACCGATCGTCGCCTCCACCTCCAGCACCGCACGGTGCGCCGCCTCGCCCGCCGCGGTCAGGCGGTAGAGGTAGCGCCGCCGGTTGTACTCCGCCAGGCTGGTCGCGGCGGCGGTGTCGTGGCTGTGGGCGAGGTTCTCCCACTTCACGAGCTGATCGAGGCAGAGGTCCAGCTCCTCGAGGGTTTCCACACCATGCTGAACGGGCATGGATTGCAGCGTCTCGAGCATGTCCGCCGGCCGCAGCTCGATCTGGTAGCGCTGCTTGGCCTCGAACAGGACCTGCACCACGGCGCGGTAGGTGGGCGCCTTGTCGACCGTGGCGTACTTCAGGACCCTCACGCGGTCGAGGAGGCGTGTGGGGGTGGCTTGCGGCATCGGGGGTCCATCGTTCATCCGCTGGAACGACGGCCGTGGGAGCGGGTTTCTGACGCCGGGAGTGCGCATGGATCCAGCGTAGATCGACCTTGTGCACATATGCTGCACAGCCCCCCGAGCAGGAGACCGCCGACCTTGGTGGCGAGCCGCTCCTTGAGAAGACAGGGGAATTCGCGTGCACCTGGTGCAGCCGCCCGACGCCGGGCTCCTCAGCGACCTGCTGACGCTGCTCAAGCACGATCAGATCGCCCCCGCGGTGCAACGCGTGGTCGAGTTGATCGGCGACGCACGGGCCCAGGCCGCGGGCCACCCCCAGCTCACCCCGCTCGTGGCCCTGGCCGGGGAGCTCGAGCGCTCCCAACACCAGCGAGGTGGAGGAGGCCATCTGCAAGGTGATCTCCCTCGCCCGCTTCCGGGACGTGATGAACAACGACGAGCCGGCGGTGGAGGCGGGCGGGGTCGAGTCCGATCAGGCGGGGGCTTCAGCGGGCGGGTTGCTGGCCGGACTATGGCCGGGTTGTGGCCGGAAAAAATGGCCGGGCGTCAGAGCCCAACGATCACATACCGGCGGCTTCGTCCAGCGCCTCGCTGCTCCACGATGAAGAATTGAACCTCGACATCGTGGTTCAACAGGTACTGGATCCCACGACCGCAGATGTCCGGGTTGGGGTCGGTCATGCCGATGAACACCCGCCCGATTCGCGACGCGACCACGTGCTCGGCACACGGCTTCTTTGGCGGGCGCCGCCTGGTACAGGGCTCGAGGGTAACGTAGAGGGAGGCCCCGTCGAGGTTCTTGTCTCGCAGATAGCGCTCGATGAGGGTGAACTCGGCGTGGTCACCATCCCTGAGCTTGCCGCGACAGGCACGGCCCAGCTCCTTGCCGTCCGCGCCGACAAGCACCGCCCCGACGAGGGGATCCACCTTGCTCGCGTGCTCCGAACGAGACTTGAGCATCTCCTCGACAGCGATCTCCATGTATTGCCGGCTGCTGCTAGCGCAAGGTTCCTCACCCGATCAACAGATACTCCAGCTCCCTCATCCGTCGCTTCTCCGCACAGCCTTCTTCTTGGCCGCCGCATTCTTCCTCGGCGTCTTCTTCGAGGCCGAGGCGATCGCCACCAGCCCCACCCTCTCCGCCAGCTCCCCATTCGCCGCCGCCCACTTCCTCGCCCACCGCCCCAGCCCGAGCAGCTCCACGTAGCGTGGCAGCACATTGGGCTCGATCCTCGTGGCCGCGCCGGCCTCGATGTCCTTGATGCGGACATGGGGCACCTTGAGCGGCTGGGCCGCTTCCTTGTGCAGCCGCCGTCGCGTATGCTGCCGCAATGATCTACCCCTACGACAACTCCACCCAGACCCGCTGGGACCGAGGCGAGTTCAAGGTCCAGCTCAACCAGCCCGGCAATCCGCGCCCCATGGGGTTCTGTGACGGAAGCCCCGAGGACGTCGCCGAACTTCTGTCCATCGCTGAGGCTGAGGGCGCCGACGATGTGAAGATCCACAAGAAACACCTCAAGAGCGGACGCGAAGTCTGGACCCTGGGTGGGCCGGACTGACGGGATGTGCCAGCCGCCAGCGCTCGTTTGAGCTTGACAGTGGTGCTCTATTTGTTTTATGAGCACCACATGCCATTCGTCAGACGTAAACGGGGCCAGGTTCTTGTCGTCCACAACCGTCGTTCACCGGACGGAAAAGTGCAACAGGAGGTGCTCCACTCCTTCGCGGCCCCCGAGGAGCTGGCCGCCGTGCTTGCCAGAGACGGCTGGGCACGCTGGAAACAGTCCATGGCGTGGCAGCATCCCGACTGCAAGTGGGACTGGCCGCGTCTCAAGCGCCGGCTCGCGGAGCACCGCGATAGCTGGGGCGCTGGACCGATCGGTACCGTCGCTCGTCGGGAGAACAGGGTCCAGCAACTCGCGACGGACCTCGATACCCGGCTGCGTCGGCTCACTGGCGCCGGACCGGCGGACACGGTCATCCTCGATGGCGCGCGGGATGTCCTCTCCGAGCTGCGCGGTACCCTCGATCGGCTGCTCGAGCCGAAGCGGGGTCGTCGCGATCCCCACCATGCTGGCACAGAGAAGCGCAGGGCAAGCCCGAACCGCGAGGCGGACCGCCTCTTCGACCAGGGCATGGAGCACTGGTGGGCCGGCGACCGCCGCACCGCCTGCCGCTGGTTCAAGAAGGCACTCAAGGTGGAGCCCGGGCACACTGACGCTCACAACCACCTTGGCATCGCCTGCTTCGACAAGGGCCGGCTCGCGCAGGCGGAGGGGCACTTCATCGCTGCTATCGAGAGCGGCGCCGAATCCCTCGTCCAGGAGGCGGGCCAGGTCCCGTGGGGCTTTCTCGAGAACCGGCCCTACCTTCGCAGCCTGGCCAATCTCGCCCTGGTGCGACACGAGCAGCGGCGCTACGACGGCGAGGTGGAGATCTACGAGCGCATTCTTCGGATGAACCCCAACGACAACCAGGGCGTCCGTTGGCTGCTGGGCGAGGGGTATCACCGCCTGGGGCGTCTGGACGTCGCCGTCAAGGCGTACGAGGCTGCCCTGGAGGAGCCAGGGTGCTGCTACGGCCTGGCGCTGGCGTTGCACGAGCTGGGCAAGCCGGAGGGCGGGCTCGCGCTGGTCCGCGCGTTCGCCGCGAACCACTACGTTGCCCCGATGCTGCTCGGCGAACGGTGGACACGGATCGACGCGTGGCACGGGTCGAACATGGTGGAGCCCGAGTGGGCAGCCGAGTACGTCGAGCGGCAGGGAGACCTCTGGCGCGCAGCCGCTGGTTCGCGGGAATTCCTGCGGCGCTGGTGGAAAGCCGAGCCCGTGCGCCGCTGGCTCGACAACATCGAACAGGTGATGCGCGAGATGGATGGGGT
>Ga0180009_10005563_pt1 | contig 13484 bp, 7 predicted proteins | sample OS_PC_MetaG_FD_123537 | JGI IMG/M metagenome (GOLD analysis project Ga0180009, IMG submission 123537) | Groundwater microbial communities from the Aspo Hard Rock Laboratory (HRL) deep subsurface site, Sweden - OS_PC_MetaG | ecosystem: Environmental > Aquatic > Deep subsurface > Groundwater... | reverse complement strand
TCTGTCGGTTTCAATGCGATCGACGATTCCGGCCAGCCGGCCGATGGCGTGCGTCCCAAACACAAAATCAAGGTACGGCATCTGCTTGAGGATATTTTCACCTTCCTGCTGGGCCACACACCCGCCGACGCCGACAATCAGGTCCGGGTTTTTTCGCTTCAGCCGCGCCGTTCTGCCCAGAAAACTGTAAGCCTTCTGTTGGGCCTTTTCCCGGATGGCGCAGGTGTTCAGTATAATCAGATCGGCGGCTTCCATGGAGGGCGCCGACTGATAATGCAACGATTGCAAGCCGCTCTTTATCTGATCGGAATCGTTAACATTCATCTGGCACCCGATGGTATGAACATATACATATTTGTGCTTCATGGTCATTTTTTTATGCAACTGCAGCTTTCATTTAAAGATATTTTAAAACCATAAGCATTCAATTCGATTTCACAAGTCGGACCCGTTCCCGTCTTCGATCATGATTTCCTGTTTCAGATCGTTGAGAATCATATCCACCACCGGTTCGCAGCCCGGTGAAATATGAAGCGCCACCATACCGGCCTCAGGGTCAACCGAGCGCAAAAGCGCTGTTCCGTCGTACGCTTCGATGATAAATTTCATGAAACTGATCTGTCTGCGGTCTATCCGGTAGTATTTCTGTATGGTTTTCACATGTTGATTCCGAAAAATAGGGTTATCCACCGAAGCCGTTAAGCTATTAAGCTGATAAGCCGAATAAGCTTTGTTACAAAGGCAGGCTCAGGTGATGGTTTTAGGAGGTGACAAGTTACAAGTAACGCGTGACAAGTATCCGACTATCTGTTTTACTCGTCACTCGTCACTATTTACTCGTCACTGTCTTTCATTCCCCTGACCCCTGACTTCTGATCCCCGATCCCCGTAATCCTTGAATCATTCGGATCAGCTACTTTTATGGAGGTAATTTTTAAATTACCATCTTCCCTTAAGTGATTCAATAAAAAAATCCGATACATCTTGCCCTGCACGGCACGATACGATATGGCACGTCCATGAAACGATGGCAAATCTTACCTGTCGATGCGGATGCCGTTGCAAACATCAGCCGCCTGATGAATTGCAGTCCGGTCACGGCAACGCTGCTGGTGAATCGGAACTTCTTGAATGAAAAAGACGCCCGCCGTTTTCTGGATACTTCCTTGACCCAACTGCGCTCGCCGTTAGGCATGGCAGGCATGGATACCGCTGTTGAGCGCATCGTCAGGGCCATTGAACTCGGCCAGAAGATTCTCGTATTCGGAGACTATGATGTCGACGGCATCACCGCCACGGCGCTCCTGTTTGAGTTTTTTCAGCATCTGAACGCCGACGTGTCCTATTACATACCCCATCGCACCAGAGAGGGATACAGTCTCCAGCCTGGGCACATCACCGAATATGCCGTTCCCAACAATATCGATCTGATCATTACGGCCGACTGCGGAAGCGGCAGTCACCAGGCAGTTGCGGCAGCCGCAGCAGCCGGCATTGATATCCTTATCACCGACCATCATAAGATTGTTGACCGCCTGCCGCCGGCCGTATCCGTCATCAACCCCCATCGTTCGGATTGCTGCGCCGGCTTTGAAAATCTGGCAGGCGTCGGGGTTGCCTTCTGTCTGCTGATAAGTCTTCGCAAACGTCTGCGCGAGACCCATTTCTGGCAAAAAGTGCCGGAACCGAATCTGAAAGCCTTTTGCGATCTGGTGGCCATCGGCACGGTAGCCGATATCGTGCCGTTGCGTGATGACAACCGCATTTTTACCGCTGCCGGCCTTGAGGTGATTAAATCGGCCAATCGGCCCGGCCTGAACGCCCTGGTGCGGGAAAGCGGGACGAACCCGGACACGGTCGATGCCCAGGATATCGCTTTCAGGCTGGCGCCCCGTTTGAACGCGGCCGGACGATTGGAACATGCGACGACAGCCGTTGAGCTGTTAACGACCCGGGATCCCGAGGCCGCCAGGCAGATTGCCGCAAAACTCAACGAATTGAATAAAAAAAGACAGACGGTTGAACAAAAGATGCTGGCGGACATTTCCTTAATGTTGACCGAACAACCGGATTTGCTTCAAAACCGGTCGCTGGTATTGGCGCATCCCGGCTGGCACGAAGGGGTTCTGGGAATCGTTGCCTCCAGACTTCAGGAAATGTATTATCGGCCGGTGATACTGGTTTCAATCAAGGACGGTCTCGCCAAAGGTTCCGCCCGAAGCATCCCCGCATTTGATATGTTTAAAGGTCTCAGCGCCTGCAGCGCCTTTTTGAAAAATTTCGGCGGACACACCCAGGCTGCCGGATTGACGCTGCCTGTTGAAATGATCAAACCGTTTCAACAACACTTTGAAAAAACCGTTGCCGAAGCCACCGTTCCGGACGATTTCTCGCCCACGCTGGCCATCGATTGCAAACTCAATTTCAAAGACATCACCCCAACGCTCCTTGATGAACTGGTGTCTCTGGAACCGTATGGCAGGGGAAACCCCGAACCGCTTTTTACAGCCGAAAACATAGAGGTGTTATCCGCATCGGTTGTTGGGAAAACCCACAGACGACTGTTGCTGGGACAGCCGGGTTTAGAAACCCGCAGCCGATTTAACGCCATCCACTTTAACATTGATCCGGACAAACCGGTCCCGGAACGTCTGGAACGAATTGCTTTTCGGCTTCGCTGGAACCACTGGAACGGGAAAAAGACCCCTCAGTTGATAATTGAGGAAACGATGGCGGGGTGAAGCAGGGGTCGGGGGCCGGTTGTCAGGGGTCGGGGATCGGGGCACAATGAAAAAGCTTTTCCGTTCTTTCCCTGAACCCTAAGCCGTCAGCCTTTAGCCATTTACTCGTCACCCGTCACTGCCCTTCCCACCCCGATACCCGACCCCTGACACCTGATCCCTATTTTTTTTACTTGCAATCCGAGTATATTGACATTATGATGCCGCAAAATAAAAGGTCAGGGAAACGAATTGTCTGACAAGTATCGGAAAATACCGGTAAATTCGTGTTCAAGCGAGATCTTTGAAAAGGTGAGGTGAGAATCATGGCTAAATTATTTCGCCCAAGCACACGCGAATCAAGCATTTTATCTAAAATTGAATCCTCCAAGGAACATGCCCGCCGGCAGATCATCAGCAATTTAAGGGACTGTATCGAGCCCCTGTCAAATGCCATTGCGATGAAACTGGTGGAAAACAACCTGGTGGAAACCGCCAGCAAGAACTCCCTTGAAGAACAGATCAGGGGATGCCTTGAAAAACTGAACCGGGCTGAAGACTTTGATATCGACTACCAGATCGCCCCATTTCGGCAACTGACGCCGAACCCGCATGTGGTCAGTATTTACGTAACTGCATTTATCATCGAAAAGCTGATCAATCATAAGGATACGGTCGATATTTTCGGTTCCGATGAAGAAATCTATTCCTGCATCAATTATCAGGTAAAAAAATTTCTGCCAGCCTAATGCGTCCTTCATTTCATCCCAGGTTGATCAACGGTCCCTTTGATGATCCGGGTCTGTATATCCCCTTTATTTTTGAAAACAGGGCCGTCCTTTTTGATCTGGGCGATATTCATGCGCTTTCGCCCAGAGACATCCTCAAGATCAGCCACGTCTTTGTCACGCACACCCACATGGATCATTTCATCGGTTTTGACAGGCTGCTGCGCCTGTTCCTCGGTCGGGATAAAATCCTCCATGTGTATGGCCCCCAGGGGCTTCTGAAAAATGTGGAAGGCAAACTGGGCGGATATTCCTGGAATCTTGTCAAGCACTACACCAACCGTTTTATTCTGAACGTGACCGAGGTCCGGCCGGACATGTTTATTTCAGAGCAGTTTGTATGTCAGGACGGCTTTGTCGCAACCCGACCCACCGTAAAATCGCCGTTTAACAGCACCCTGCTGACGGAAGCGGCCGTGACCGTTTCAACTGTTATTCTGGATCACAGCCTCCCCTGTCTCGGTTTTAGCATCAAGGAACAATTCCATGTCAATATCATCAAGGACGGGGTGCTGTCCCTGGGTCTTGAAATCGGTCCGTGGCTCAAATCGTTTAAAGCGGCCCTATTCGACCATGTGGACCCCGAATCGGAATTCGTCGTTACCATCGGCCTCAAAAAGGAAGTTCAAAAGACTTTTATTTTAGGCGATCTCAGCGCTAAAATTGCGACGATTACCCCCGGTCAGAAAATCACTTATATCGCCGATGCCGGCATGGGCGCTGCCAATGAGAAAAAAATGGTGGACTTTGCACAAGCGGCCGATCATCTTTTCATTGAAGCTGCTTTTCTGGAAAAAGACCGGGAAATCGCGATAAAAAAATGCCATCTCACCGCCCGACAGGCCGGAACCATTGCCGCCAGGGCCGGGGTCAAGCAGTTTACGATTTTCCATTTTTCACCCCGCTACACCGGCCTGAAACACCTGCTGCTGCAGGAAGCCCAAGAGGCGTTTAAGCAAGCGACAAGTGACGTGTAACGAGTGACAAGTAAACGGCTATAGGCTGGGAAGCGCTAAAAGAAAGGTTGAGGCTAAGGCTGAGGTTGAGAAAAAAACTAAACCTTAACCTGAACCTCAACCTGCCTTTGTAATAGGGATGAGGTAGGGATTGAGAAATCCGGAATTGCTTGATATGAAAACAGATGTTGATGTAAGGTGCTGGGAAGGGGACCGATTCTTTACTTTAGTCTCAAATCCTGATCTTCTATACTAAACCTTCTTGGCAAAGGTTGTTAAGATGACTACCGCAGCACAAATTGAACCCCACGGCAGCAGGTTGATCAATCTCGTTGTGGATGAAAATCGCCGCAGCCTCCTCAGGGACATCGCGCTGAAGCTGCCGGATATCACCCTGAATGAACGCCAGCTTTGCGATCTTGAACTCCTGGCCACCGGCGCTTTTTCGCCCCTGGATGGATTCATGGTACGGTCGGATTATGAATCCGTTCTGGACCGGATGCGGCTGCAAGACAACACCCTGTGGCCGATACCCGTTTGCCTCGACGTATCCGAAATCTTTGCCCGCAGCCTCGAAGCCGGTCAATCCGTGGCCCTGCGAGACCCGGAAGGATTTCTACTGGCTGTTTTGCATGTAGCGGACATCTGGCCGCTGGATCGTGAAAAAGAGGCGGACCGGGTATACGCGACCCGGGACCGCAACCATCCCGGCGTCAACCACCTCTTTGCCAAAACCGGCGATTATTACATCGGCGGCAAGCTCGAGGTCCTGAGCCTGCCGCTTCATTTCGATTTTAAAAAACTCCGTCTGACACCATGGGAAACCCGCAGCATCTATCAGAAACTGGGGTGGAAGCGGGTGATCGGTTTCCAGACGCGCAACCCGATCCACCGTCCCCAGTTTGAAATGACCGTGCGGGCCATGCGCCAGGTAAAAGCCAATCTGTTACTGCTCCCGGTCACCGGCATGACCAAGCCGGACGACTTTGACCATTACACCCGGGTGCGCTGCTATCGCGCCGTCACCTGTCACTACCCGCCGGACGCATTCATTTTGAACCTGCTCCCCCTTTCAATGCGTCTGGCCGGCCCCAGAAACGCCCTGCTGGATGCCATCATCGCCAAAAACTTCGGCTGTAGCCATTTCATTGTGGGTTATGACCATGCCAGTCCGGGGTTGGACCGCCATGGCAACCCGTTCTATGACCCCAAAGAAGCCCATCGCGTCACCGCCGCGCACAGTTCGGAAATCGGTATCACGATTCTGCCGTTTGAAGAAATGGTCTACCTTCCTTTTGAGGATGAGTATCGCTTAAAAAACGATGTGCCCGCAGGAACCCAGACCATTTCTCTGAGCGGCTCCGATATCCGCAACCGTTTTTACACCGGTCGGCGCATACCGGAATGGGCCACTTTTCCGGAAGTCGTGGCGGAGCTTCAAAAAGCCTACCCCCCTCCCCGGCGGCAGGGATTTACGATTTTTCTGACCGGACTTTCCGGCGCCGGAAAATCGACCATTGCCAGGGTCCTCTATGCCCGCTTCCTTGAGATTGGTGAACGACCGGTAACGCTTCTGGACGGAGACATTGTCCGGCACAACCTGTCCAGTGAATTGAGTTTTTCCAAGGAGCACCGCGATATCAACGTCCGGCGCATCGGTTTCGTGGCCGGAGAAATCACCAAGAACCGGGGGGTTGCCATCTGCGCGCCCATAGCGCCCTATACGGCGACCCGCAGGGAAATCAGAAACGCCATTGAAGGATGCGGCGGCTTTATTGAGGTTTACGTATCCACCCCCATCAAGGAGTGCGAAAGAAGGGACCGTAAAGGCGTGTACGCCAAAGCCCGCGCCGGCCTGATCAAGGGGTTTACCGGGGTGGACGACCCCTATGAAACCCCGGAAAGACCCGAAGTCACTATCGACACCACCCACCTGACGCCGGACGAAGCCGCCCAGGAAATCCTGCTGTATCTGGGGCAGAAGGGATATATATAGCTTGGAGGCTGTGAAGCTGGGAAGCGATAAGGAAAGGGATCAGAAAGAAAGGCTGAAGGGTAAATGTCAGTTGTCCGTGGTCCGTAGTCAGTGGCCATAACTTCAACGGACAATGGACAACAAACAACGGATAGTAGGCAGATAAGGTGCGCTCCGCTTGATGAGCGCACCTTATCTGCCTATTTTTTCGTCAACTGAAACACCCCGTCCCACTTCTCCCCCGGACCCACCGGCGGAACCACCTTGAACAATTCGCAGCGATCGACAAACACCGCCGAGGGATTGGTTTGACTTTCCGGAAAATATTCATACGCAAGGGCCGCGTTAAATTTTGCGACCGCTCTATCCCACTGCATGCGGAAATACAGCTGCAGCCCCTCGTCAAACAGCTGAAAGAGCCGGCGCTCCTTTTCTGAAAGCTCCCCTTTCAAACCGCACAATTCATACACATTGACACTCTCGGTCTTGCCCATAACAGCGATCCGGTCCAGCAGGCGACCCTCCACCATGTCATGGACCTTTATCCGGCGGCCGCTGTCATCGCTGACTTCCTGGCCGAGGGTATATTCACTCACCAGCACATATACCCCGTAGTGCTTGGCGGCCGCTTCCAAGCGCGCCGCCAGATTCACCGGGTCTCCCATCATGGTATAGTTCATTCGGGTTCTGCTGCCCATGTTGCCTACCACGATTTCACCGGTGTTGATGCCGATGCGCATGCGCATTTCATGCACAATCCGGGGCCATTTGTCCCCCGGCGCCCATTCATCGCTCCCGTAGTTTTTGATGTTGCAGTCGGGTTCGCCCGGCGCCACTTGTTCACAGCGCCATTTCTCGCGCAGATCGGCCAACTTGCGCTGCATGCGCACCGCCGTCCGGCAGGCCCTGATGGGGTGGTCCGGCAGATGCATGGGCGCGCCGAAAAAGGCGACGATGGCATCCCCTTCATACTTGTCCAGACACCCCTTTTCCTCAATGAGAATATCGGTCATTTCCGTCAGGTACTCATTCAGCAGTTCCACCAATTGCACGGCCGTCAGCTTTTCCGAAAAAGACGAAAAGGCCTCTATATCCGTAAAATAGGCGGTAATATTTCTGGCCTCTCCGCCCAGTCTGGGAATTTCACGCTTGTTGTACATCTCGTCGATGAGCTCCGGGGCCAGATAGTTGGAAAAGGTGGCCTGCAGAAACCGCTTATCGCGCTCTTCCGCAAAATAGCGGTAAGCCGAGATAAAGGCATAGGCCAGAAGGATTTGCATTGCCGGCAGGCTGAAATTCAGCAGGACCCGATACCGGACGAAAACAAATTGAACCAACGCCGCGAACAGGATAAAACAGCCCAGGCTGAAGGGGATGCTCCAGATCGTCCGCAACCCGGGAAGTATCAGCCCCATCAGCAAACCAAAAAACAGCACCAGCGCGATATTGACGGTTTTTATTGCGCGGGGCTGCCGCAGGAAGGTGTTCTGCAGAATGTTATCGATGACGGTCGCCTGCTTCTCTACACCCAAAAAGGACGGTGAAAAGGGATTGGGCCATAAATCCGCCATGCCCACTGCCGCCCCGCCCACGATAACGGCCTTGTCCTTGAGCTTTTCCAGGGGCACTTTCCGTTTTAAAATATCCACGACCGGATAACTGGGGAGGGTATAGCTGGGCCCGTAGTAGTTGATCAGGGCCAGGCCTTGGCTGTCAATCGGTATTTCCCGACCTCCCAGGGTGATCTTGTCGTTAAAATAAAGGTTCAGCTCCGGATTGTCGAGACCCAGATAAATCTGGGCCACCCGCAGACCCAGGGGGCCGTAAATCAACCCGTCATGGTTGATCGTCATCATCTCGTGCCGAAGAGCGCCGTCGGGGTCCGGTTCTGAATTCAGAAACCCCAGATTTCCGGCCGCCTCCGCCAGGACCGGCACCGGCAGGGCGCGGTCATTGATTATCGGCGGATAAAAATTTTTGATCTCCTGTTGATTGCTGAAGGTGACACAGGCCGCTTTTTCCAGAAATTTCGGGATCGGTTCGTTCTTTTTGGGCCCCGGCAAAAAAGCCATCCCCAGGACCACGTTACCCTTCTGGGCCATGGCCGCCGCCATCCGGGCGTCATGATCAGCGGCCTGCCGGGCGCTCTTCAGCTCTTGAAAATAGGCCTGCTGGGCGGGCGCATCGGTCAGCAGCCCCCGGGCCATAAACGAATCCGACAGTGCTTGTATCTTCGCAAGATCCGGGGATACTTCCGGATCGATAAAAAGAACGTCGAACCCGATCACACGGGCCCCGTATTCATTCAGGGCCTGGATCAGATCTGCGATCACACGGCGAGACCACGGCCAGCGGCCCAGCTCCCTGATGCTCTCTTCCCCGATGAATGCGATCGCCACATTGCCGCTCGGTTCAGCGACCCCGCGCAGGATAAAGCGCATGTCAACGCTTTCCCGTTCAATAAAGTTAAATATAAACGTCGCGTTAATCAGGATCAGGAGTGTGAACACGCCCGCCAGCGACATGCTGATGATCAGGGGTTTGCGGTGTTTTTGGAGGTATTTATTCATGGCATGTCCTGTTGGAAGAAAGGGGTCCAGGGGTCTAGGATTCAAGGGTTCGAGTGGTGGTATCTTAACCTTCCCGGCCTCTCAGCTTTACAGCTTATTTTCATTTCACTTGAGCCCTTGAACCCTGTCCCGCCTTGGCGGGATCGAATCCTTCTTGGCTCACCAACTTAATTGGAGGTGATCCTTATGTCAATTGACGGTATCATCATTTTGCTTGTTTATCAGACCGATGATTTGTTCCAGTCTGGCTTTTATCAATTCCAGCTGATGCCGGTTATCGACATCATCTCGATGGGAAAACAAGGATCGATCAGCCGCCTGCAAGTAAACCCGGACGCCGGCCAGATCCTTTCGGGCGTATTCCGCCCAAGGCGAATACGGGTCTTTTTGAACGGCTATGGCATACTGGGTCAGGCTATGGCTGACCTGCTCCATCCACTCGTAAAAAGACCGTTGTCCGGCGACCGCGTGTCCTTGGCGCAGCTCACTGCCGGCCCTTTCCAGGAGCGGCGCCGCCTGCTGCCGGTAAAGCCGGGCCGTTTTGACATGGCTTTCCCCCACAAAACGGCTGAAAGGATATTCAGCAATTATCCGCCCGTACCAGTATTGGGCCTTTTCAATGTCTCCCAGATTTTCGTGGCACATGGCTGTGGTAATCATCGAATGGATGACATCACGATGATCCACCCGTGCCCGCCTGTCCAACAGCGGCGCCATGATGTCGATGCCCCGTTGAAACCGCCGGGCAGCCGCTTCCGCCCTGTGTTGCGCGGCCAGGGCCGTGCCCTCCTGAAAGGCCCGGTATCCGGCTTCGTAGATCCGCACCGGCCGGTTGCGTAAAACAGCGCCGGATAGTGCGACCCCGATGGAAACGACAATCACCAGGCCTGCAAGCCATGGGCGTTTACGCCTGAAATTGCTTTCCAGCCAATCCAGACCCACGTCGATTCGGCAAACCGTCTGATGAACGATCCTGCCGACACCGCCGGACAGCGTCTTTCCGCCGAACCGGAAAATCCAACCGCCCAGCAGCATCAACACCCAGCCCCAGGTGATCCCGATCCCGGCGATGTCCCAACCGGTCCTTTCATAGGTCAGAACCACCTCGGTCTCTCGCGGAATGACCAGCATGAAATGAGGGCTGACCGGGTAAACACCCCGGGCGCCCCGCACTTTCCAGTTGGGAAAGTAGGAAACCTTGATCAAATGCGGCAGCCCCACCCGGTTGGTCTTAAAACGGATCTCGTGGTGGGACAAGCGGGTCTCGATTTCAATTCCATCGCGATCCAGTCGGTTGAGATGGTACGAATCCAAATCGCGGAAAGAATCGGTCATGCCGCTGAAAACCGCGCGATCATCCCTGTCTGTGACGAATTGTTGGGGCACCAGAAGCAGTTCCGCCCGGTCCGCCTCTTTGAACAGGCTGAAAAAATCATCGGCCCATTGGCTGCCCCTGTAAAGTACCGGCCGCACCGCCGGAACATCGACATAACGCTCTTGGCTGCGGGTATAACGAAAGAGTTTTATCGGTCCGAAAGACGCTTCCTTTTTAAAATACGGTGAAGCCGACAGCGCTTTACCGACATTTTTCGTCATTACCACAACCTGCGAAATATTGTAAAGGTCGAAATGCGCCGGCAAGACGGCCGGATTTATTCTGGAAAGAATCAGCGGTGCAGGCGTTTTGACATCCTGGGAAAATTCGGTCTGCAGAAAAGCGATGCTGCGGGACGCTAACGACCCGGCATAATGGATCCCTTCCAGGGTCTGGCGGCCTGAAAAATACGGCAGGGACTCAAACGCCCGGTCACCGCCGTACGGCCCGTAGAGATCGCATTTCTCATAAGCCACACGGGGCGCATTCAGGGCATCACGATCCGGATAGGATGTCCCCAGGTACTGATTCACTGCTCTGAAATCTTCATATCCACCGGCAAGCTCATACCCCCGGTTGTTGTAGCGAAACCACCCATCCGCTTTTTGCGCCCCGAATATTGCCGCCATAACCGCCACATAGACCACCGTCAAAGCGGCGAAAACTTTAACGGCCATCCGGCTGTCAGTCATAAAAGAACCCGGCGTTTCCGCAACCAGAATGATCATCAGGGCGTACAGAACCGGCGGCAGAAAGCGGATGTCCGGCACTTTTAGAAAATGAGCGCTGAAATAGATGATCAGAGCCCCCGTTATCAGCGCCAGCCATATGGCGAAACGCTCGTCCCCGGCAATATCGGCGGCCTGCAGGAGGCGCTCCCTGAAGCGCTTTGAAAAAAACAACATTGCGCCGAGGGCCGACACCACAGCAGCGGCAAAAAGCCTCCAGGTCCATGAGTTCAGAAAAAAGCCCTTTATGGATTCGTCTGCAATTGATCGGGCAATGACGGAATATAATCCCCAGACCCCAAACAGCGTCAGCAGCAGCAGAGATATTGATCCCGCCCGGCGGTAAAAGGCTTGCCGGTCTTTTGGCCCTGAACGGCAGGCTTTGATGCCGAAGAAACCGGTCGCCAGACCGGCGACAACCGCCAGCGGCAGAACATAAGCGTCAAGATGCCGCGCTGCCTCGCGGATCAGGAAGGGGGCGGCGCCATAATCCGGAATCGCCAGGCGGCTATAAAAGAGACCGGACCCCAGGGTCAGGTATTTGCCCGCCAGATAGACCAGGGCCAGAACGCCCAGCGCGAAAACAAGGGGGGCTGCTGTGGCAGATGCAAACGTGCTTTTTTCACTGCGGTGCAAGCCCGTCAGCGCCAGGCGCGGACCGACCAGCAGAACGATAATGAAAATGCCGGCCATGACATGGCGCAGGTTTACGAATTCCTGCCAGATCATGTACACCGGGGTCGTATAGGGGTGCCGGAAGCTTATCAGCGGCAGCAGCCAGAAGGCCATCAAGGCGGCTGCCGTCAGTCCGACCTTGAGGGGATAGCGGATCCGGCCGGTCATTAAAAAAACCGCCAGCAAAATGATCACGGCAGGTATGAATACGAACAGGTGCGAAAGACCGATCAGCCCCAGCAGGATGCCGTTTCCCGTAGCCCGGGTCCGGGTTTTTTCTCCGGTATAATATTGACCGATAAAGAACGCCAGCAGCGCGAAGGCGAACATATAGCAGAATTCACCGGCAAAGGTACTGAGGGCGTTTCCGCCGAACATGGTATAGGCTTCATTGAAAAGTATCAGCACTGAAATCCCGGCGCCCATAACCGGAACCGGAAAACGATACTGCATCCGGCGCAGGCCCCCGTAAACGGCAACGGGGAAAAAATAGATGCCGCTCATGATGGCCCATTTCAGGGTGATGGTCAGGGGGATGTTAAAGAGCTTGGCGGGAAGCGCCGCCAGCAGAAACGGCGGCAGGAAATAAAAGCTGAAGTTGGGATAGCCGCAGAAATTCCCCATGTCCCAGCCGGTCAGTCGACCCCGGGGCAGCAGTTCCCGAACCAGATGGTGGGCCACCCCCTGCCAGCTGGCCGTATCACCGCCGGTCACCACCGTTTCGAAAAACAGGTAGCGGACATCAAAATAAACCATCAGAAACGCCACCACACCTGTCAGCAGTAACGCGTCAACAAGATTTTCGTTTCTGTGGTTGCGAGATTTCATACAATTCAATTAAGAAAATAAAGGTTAAGTTTAATGTTAAGGTTTTGTCTCTTTCTTAAGCTCCGTATCAGCCGCAGGCCTTTTACAAAGACGGTTTGAGGTTCAGGTTAAGGTTAAGGTTTAGTTGTTTTCTCAACCTCAGCCAAAGGCCTTTTACAAAGGCAGGTTGAGGTTCAGGTTAAGGTTTAATTTTTTTCTCAACCTCAGCCTCAACCTTTTTGGAGCCTTCCAGCCTCCTACCCTCCAAGCTTTTGCCTCTTACTCTCCCTTATCCCCAGCCGGATCAGGTCGTACAGCATGACAATCGGGTCCCTTGTCAGGCTGATCTTGGAGCCGGCTTGCTCCACAAGCGTGACCGGTATTCGGCAGATTTTCAACCCCAGGCGCTGCGCCAGGATAAATATTTCCACATCAAACGCATAGCCGCATACGTTCAGCTGTGAAAATATTTGTTGGGCGGCCGCGCGGTCGAACCCTTTGAAGCCGCACTGGGTGTCCCGAACTTCCAGTTTAAAAAGACGCGCCACTATGCCGGAAAACACCCGACTGGCAACGCTTCGGGCCTGACCGACATGCATATGGCGCTTCGGGTCTGAAAGTTCGCGCGCGCCCACGACCAGATCGCACTTTTCCTGATGAAACGCGTTCATAGCCGTATCCAGGGCCTCCGGGCGGTAGGGCAAATCCGCATCCGTAAAAAAAAGAAACCGTCCGTCGGCATGCTGCATACCCTTTTGGATCGCAAACCCCTTGCCGCGATTTTCGGCCAATCGTAACGGTTTTACAAACGGCATGTCACACAGGCCGGAAATTATCTCCCAGGTATTGTCGCTGCTGCCGTCGTCCACACAGATGATTTCAAAACCGGA
>Ga0180009_10005562_pt1 | contig 13487 bp, 23 predicted proteins | sample OS_PC_MetaG_FD_123537 | JGI IMG/M metagenome (GOLD analysis project Ga0180009, IMG submission 123537) | Groundwater microbial communities from the Aspo Hard Rock Laboratory (HRL) deep subsurface site, Sweden - OS_PC_MetaG | ecosystem: Environmental > Aquatic > Deep subsurface > Groundwater... | reverse complement strand
TTATACCATTCAGGGCGTCGCCCTCTTATACGTATAGGCCGGTTGGCTTTACACGGTAAAGTGAAGGGACACTCACAGCATTTCATCGTCGATACTCCCGCAACTGTCTCCGCCCTTCTTCAGTATCAATGTCAAAACACACCCATCCCCCCATCTGAGGTTCACAAATACCACACGTGATGAACGTAATTGCTTGGGCGAAGGCGTTACACCGTGTAACGACACTGACCCTCTTGGCGGGATAAGGCACAAAACGCCCGCAAACAACACAACGTGAAAGGGAGCGTAGTCGCCCTGCGTAGCAGCGTATCGCAAGGGGGCATGTGCCACAGTTCCCTTGAACCCGCCTACTTTTTAGGAATGATTCGTCTTGGATTCTCATGTACATAGACGGCGAGGTCATTCTTTATACCTCTCCATGGAGAATTCAGGGCACGCCGCGGGTAGTATGACGCGCCGCTGTGCATCCCGAGGACCAAAGGTTAAGGGTGTGAACCCTACATAGTCGAAGTCGTAGAATTCCCAAAGGCTGTGTAACCGCCCTGCCGCACAAACCAAACCCACAGGACACGTACTCATAAGTTTACACACCACGGTATCGCTGCCTTAATTCAATACGGAACAAAGCGAGGTCTTTTGGGTCCATCAGGTTCAATTCCTTACTTGTGTCCCACCCAATCTGATGTGTCTGAGTACATCGGTCTGACACACGCACGCTGAAACCTGCGGGGGAATAGAAATGCATCTCGCCACTGCTACTCCGTGTGAACACACTCACCCGACCCGACCAACAGAGCAACCCGATGGGGCATGTACTACATGCGTTTTGCATGTTGTTTTTTCCTCCATTCCAACTCCTTACGAAACGAAGCGACGCCCTCTTCTGTGGTGAGGTTGTATTGGAAGGGGTTTTCGCCGCTACAATAAGTACATACATACGTATCGTTTATGTTTCTAGGTGGACAAGGTACTCGCACAGCAACGTAACTAACAATTCTCGTCGTTAAATGACACCGCGTACATTTTTAGGTGGAATTCATACATTTTCCCCACCAAACAGACGAGGCTCAGGACGCAGGGACAGGTTTTACTTGGTTGCACGTGTTCTCCTCCGTTGTAACGACGCATGTAACGCAGCGACGCCCTCCTCCGTGGTGAGGTTATAGTCCGGGGAGCTTTGGCCTCTACAGTGATTACACATGTAGGTGGCGTTCGTTCCTCCAGGAGGACAAGGTACTTGCACAATAATATATTCAATACCGGAACTAATAAGTTTCGTCGTTAAACGACACTGCGTACATATTGGGTGGAAGTTATGTACTCCCCTCGCCAAACATAGGAGCCCTAGAACGCAGGGACAGGTTTTACTTGGTTGCACGTGTTCTCCTCCGTTTTAACGATTCGTGTAACAAAGCGACGTCTTTCTCCGTGGTGAGGTCGTAGAATAGCGGTCTGGGGGTGTTGTCACAAAAAACACAGACACGAGTAGATGGTTTGGATACAGGGCAAGGAACTCGTACATAGACACGTCCCAGGAGTCGTGCAGTTAAATGACACCGTGGGCATGAGTACGACGCGTTAAGGTGTTGTCTCGGAACCCTACTATCGAGGTGACTTATCCTTCCCGTCAAACAAGCGAGGCTCAGGACGCAGGGACAGGTTTTAAGATCCATGTCCTCTCTTTTTGTATTGTAATTTCTCGCGAAACGAAGCGATGTCCTCTTCAGTGGTGAGGTCGTAGTGTCGATAGTAGGGGGTTGCGCCCGTTCGGCAACAAACACAGGACCTTAGCTGTATAAGGCTATCCGTGCAGGGTACGCGTACATATATTAGCCGAGCATCCCACACAACCCCTATGTTGATACATATAATTGTTAAACCGCAGCGAGGACACGCGACCATAGGTCGAGGAATTCCTTGAAGTGTGTTTTTTAGACGCCCCGTCAAACAGGCGAGGCTCAAGATGCAGGGACAGGTTTTACCAGGCATTTAGCCAACTCCTTACGAAACGAAGCGACGCCCTCTTCTGTGGTGAGGTCAAAGTCTGTGGAACGAGGTACGGGAGACGGGCAGTCACAGAGAAGACATTTATTTAATATTTTATAGTCACCAGGACAGGGTACGTATACATCCACCCATGTGTTATTTTTAACTTCTACACATATAACTGTTAAATGGCACTGAGGACATTGAAACGTATATGCCTCAAAGCGCGTTTTTAATCTCCCCGCCAAACAGGCGAGGCTCAGGATGCAGGGGCAGGTTTTACTCGGCATACTTACACCCTAACCATTTACGAAACGAAGCGACGCCCTCGGGATAGCGGAGATCTGGTTCATTTCTATACCCTGAACAGTGTGTGCGCTTAACCCCAGGACACGCGGGATTAACTTGGTAGGTGTGTGCATCAAAGAGGTTTTTGAATACTGTTGCGTAAACGACGTTGTTTACAGTTCGAGCATATCGGACTCGACCTTTACCCATGAGACAAAACAGCCCCAGGGGGCAGGTGCTACAGGCTCTATTCACCACTGTAATACCCCCTCATCACCTTACGAAACAAAGCGACACCTTTGGGAGTGTATAGCTTCGGCGCGTTATCAAATACACGTCCCGCCTTACGAGACGTGATCTCTCCAGGGCATGTGTCTTTAACACGGTAGGTGTATGTGTATACCGCGGCGTAGTGTACAAGGTGGTCATCCGCGCGTATGTGATGGGTGACGTTATACGATTTACTATGGCAAAGCAGCCCCAGGGGACAGGTGCTACAGGTGTTGTTCATAGATCTCCTTGAGCGTCTTTCTCAACGCAGCGACCTTGTCAGGTGCTAGCCATAGCGATTTCCTTCCATCCTCTTTACGGCGTAAAGTCTGTACGCCTCAAGACCATCTGCTGTAGTTAGGTCGAAATAGCTGGACTGTGTCCTTGAACACAACCAACAGGTTTCACTTGACGTATCTAAAGGACACGTATCTGGTAGACGGAGGACGTGTGAGCCGTAATACGTTGAGACGCATTTACAGCTGAGGCAACGGTAGGGACCACAGGAGAGGTCCGCCAAAGGTCGACCAGTAGTGCAAAGGAGCGCAAACGGGCATTGGCTACAAGGGTTCACTGGACTTACTTTGGTTACGTACGTGTCTTACAAACCCCTGCTGACCCTCATCCGTATTGAGGTCGAAGCAACGGTGTTCAAAGTCTTTGGTACCATCCGGGATACACCAGAGGCAGCCCGCAATAAAACTTAGTGGTTTTAGGGGGCATTCCGTTGGTAGACAGAGGTGTGCCATAGCGCGGGTTGGGTTGGTGGATAGGAACAGTGGGTAGAACGCACTGAACCGACTACACCTGTCGCAGCGACGGCCTGACATGTATTTGGTAACACCACGTATCCCCGACAGACAAAGGAGACTTAGCGGGCATGTTCTACAACATAGGTTCATATTTTCTGGTTTCAGGAACTTGGACAAACTTACCCAAGTCCTGTTCCGGCTTCACAGACGGTAGTTTCACTGACCAAACTTCGATCAGCCAGAGCTTCCATCTCCACCGGCTTAACATAGGAGCTACCCGCCCCCTAGCTTTGAAAGGTTTATTGCAGCATTAAAATCTCTGTCGTGTACTACACCGCAGGAAGGACATACCCAAGACTCAACTCCGAGAATCACTTTCTTGTTCACAAAGTTGCAGTCTGAGCAGGTTTTCGACGAGGGGTAGAACCTGTTGGCAATTAGCAAAGTTCTACTGTGTATCTGGGATTTGTACTCGATTTGTAATCGAAACTCACCCCAGGCTTGACGTGAAATAGACCGAGCTAAATGGTGATTCTTTACCATCCCTTTGACATTCAAGTCTTCGATCACGATAGTCTCGTAATCCTGTACCAGTCCAGTTGTGAGCTTGTGCAGTAGATCATTCCGAAGGTTAGTCAACTCGTGATGTTTCCGAGCCAACTTGACTACGGCTTTGTATCTGCTTGCAGATCCTCTTTGCTTCCGGCTCACGGACTTTTGCAAACGTTTGACTTGTTTCTCTAGCTTCTCCCGCTTGCTTGAGTGTTGAACCTTCCGTCCATCTGACATCGTAGCCAAAGTTGAGATACCTAAATCAACCCCAACAGCCCCTTTGGTTTTCGGGGGCTGTGAAGCGACTTCAGTATCTACAGCTATAGCTACAAACCACTTGTCAGCAGTTCGACTCACGGTAGCTGACATAATCTTTCCGGTGAAGCGGAGAGTCTCCCGCATCTTGACCCAACCCAACTTGGGTATCCTGATCTGCTTTTCGTTGAGGCTGAACTTGTCGTTGGCGATGTAGAAGCTATCCTTGGCTAGGCCCTTCTTCTTGAACTTGGGGTAACCTAGAGCTTCACCACCCGCTTTGACTCGCCTGAAGAAGTGCTTGAAAGCTCCTTGGATGTGGTCAAAGGCACCTGCAGTACAATCCCGGTGAACGTCGTAACTCCAGGGGAATTCGACCTTGCGAATAGCGTTAAATTGTACCTTAGGCTTCTCCCACTGGGTTTGCCTCCCGCTGCATAAGCTTACTTCCAAGCGTCTAATGCCCAGTTGTAGGTAAAGCGTGATGTGCCACATGCCCGTCGGAAGTAGTCTTCCTGGGTGTCAGTTGGGACGAGGCGAATTTTATGTGAGAGGATCATTTCCCTTCCCGCTGCCGAGTCATCTCGGCCAAAGCAAGCCTTCGCACAACTTCGGATACGGAACACCTAAGTCGCGTAGCTTCAGTCTGAAGCCAATCCCAGATGTCCATATCGAAGTAGAGTTTTGTTGGTTTCTTGTTCATGTCCTTATTTGTAGCTCCTAAGCGGGACCTGTCAAGCCCTAATTTCAGGCCCCTTTGTCCAAGTTTGTCCAACTATTTAGGAAGCTGCTTAAACCTCCTTCTGCAACTTACGAAACGAAGCGACGCCCTCGGGAGTTCTTAGGTCTAAACGGGCTGTGTTGTCAGATGTGGGGCATGTAGCGCAGGGATTCATCGGTTTCTCCGCCTACACTGCATCTCTATACGAAAACGTTCTTGGTCCGAGGATAGTTGAAGATCGAGTTCATTAACACATACGTCGATAGTCCATGTAAGAGGTAGTGACTTTTGTGCTCGCGGACAATCCTCAGGAATTGTGAACACAGTAAGCCTGCATCTTCCTGGTGGTGTTAGAAAAGATACCACACGCACACTATGTACAGGACAGCGCGAGTTTGGAAAACTTGCTGCAGCTATACAGAATAGGTTGATGGGGCAAGGACAAGTACGTGTCATGTTTTTATTCCCCATTGCTGATCAACGGCCCGCATCGTTGCTCGCGCCTCCCGTAGTCGTGTTAACTCCTCAGGTTTGCTCAGGTCGTAGCCACCGGTGCATTCAGTACACCAGGTTTCACCAACGGACAGCACTGGTTCTTGAGGGCATCCTTGAGGTAAATGGAAACTAAGAGTTTCAAGTACGCTTACCGCGAATCGTTGTTTACATGTGCGACACCGCACTACGGCTAGACGGCCTGCGTGACAAGGCAGCGCCAACGGACACACTCTGCACGGACGTTCATCCATGAAGCTTCTGCCGTAGGGCGAAGAGTTCACGCCCCTCTGCTGTGTTGAGATTGTATACAACAAAGTCAGACGCTGGATGGAGCCACTGACACACAGGACATGGGCTCGGCGTACTGCTGGTGTGGTTCAAGTAGGGACAGTAGAACAGGACGTACGCATCGTCATTTAGTCGATGTACAACTTTGCCGCAGGCGGGGCATTGTACGTGTGGTCCCTTCCCCAACCCCTTGGAGACACACGCGAGATGGAGGATACAGTCACGGCACACTAGTTTGCTTGTCCCGGGCGCTTCAGTGAGGACGATGTCCTCGCTCTTTTTTCGTTTCCGTTTTGCCATGTGATGATCTCCCTTTGGTTCAAGCATCTAGTTAAGTGATAATCACCCCTACGTCGCGCGATATCACATCATCGACACAACTCACGGAACACATGCTCCGGTGCGCTACTCTGAGGTTATATAAGTACTTGGTGTGGCGTAGCAAAACACAGAAGTAGCGTGTGTGTCTGTATGCAAACGACACAGTATCACAAGCGGGGCAACGAAGTAGACTGTGGCGAAGTTCCAACTTACGGTTGTGTAGACGTCGTGTGAAACAAGGTAGAGCGAGAGGACACGCGCCACAGGCTTTAGCTGGGTTTTGGAGGATTGTATTCATCCCTTATACAACGTAACCATCGATAAAAACTACGGCGTATATCGTAACGGGGTGACAGCAGGGACCCCTTATATATATATATATATATATATGACGTTTGCCGTTTTTATATGGATCCAGGCGTATAAGCGGATGTATGAGATATTCATCCTCAGGTCCGGTAACCAGACACGGTCACAATAACTACAGACGTACGTTGATTGTATGGTGGGCTGCGCTAAACACAAGATACCTAGCGGACACGTCCTGCATTTAGTGAAGTCCGTCGTTGAGCTTAAAGACTGGGACATTCGCTTTCTCTTTCGCCTCCTCCAGTTCATCGTCCAGGTAGCGTGTTTTCAACCGTTTTATCATCTCTCTTGTGCGCGATGTGTTAATACACCACAGACACGCGGCGATGGACATTGGGTGGTATTGGAAATCCCTCACATCGACATCGGGCAGCCAGGGGATGTGTTGCTTGCTATGATATAGACGGATGATCTCCGTCGTTAAAACACGCTCCTCACATTTAAAAACATAGATATAGCGCCCTAATAAAAAAGAAACACGGGCGCATTTAACGCACAACGAGAGGTTTGTCTTGATCCGTCCCGCTATACAGCTCAGATGTAGTGGGCACTCACGGCACTTCATCAATCTTCCTTTTGTCCATGACAACGACTCGGTAATAGGTGCAATCAAATGTGTTCCCCCTGTCATATGCACACTTTAAACAAACAGTCGTACGCATCTTGCGTCTTTTATCCATGTACAATGAATGGTGTTCACAATATAGTAGATACGCACGTAGTACTATTGGTGCTCTTTCGGATATAACTAGTCGGCCACAAGCTGTACAGACACGTACACTGTGTCCTGGACGTAAGCGTTGACTCCAACAAAGCAGCGCCCAGTGACACTTGCCACAGGTCATGGGCATGTCTCTCTCAACACATCTTCGAGGAGTTGTTATCTAAAACACATGCCACATACTACAATGGGCGTACTCATTACTCTCGCCAACCACGGTGCCCCGTCACCGTATACTACGGAGATAATAACGGGACACAAAATCCTGTGTTTCTTATAAATAATCCTGTGGCAGCGTCTACAGTAGCAAGGACGTTTTGATAAAGAGTACCGCTCATTGTACGCCAATAACCGTAAACGCCGAGAGAGGCAAAGAAAACCAGCGGGACATACCCGGCACTCTTTCTCCTCTCCCGGCACGGGGTTACGTTTTTGTACGGAGGTCATCGGTCAACAGGTTGATACCAACGATCTGTCCTTGGTAGTACGCCGCCATGATCAGCTGTCGTGTACGGTCGGATTTCGTGTGCGAGAGCGTGACCTCTACGTTAGCCATCCGAATCTCCTCAGATGGCACGACGCGCAGGTTGCTACCGCGGGCACGAGAAAGAACCTTGGACACCGCGTTCTCTTTGGCCTTCAGGATGTCTTCAAGCCGAAAGCCAGGAGCAGCAGCCCCCTTCTCCTTCTCGGTCTTCATCCACTCGGGCATGGTGTCATCAACGCGCGGCTTCTCCGGGGCCGGGGGCGGCTTCGGGGGTAGTTTGCTGCTTAGCACAGCCTGCTGCTTCTCGGATAGCACAGGCGGCGCCTCAGGAGCTTCACGCCCCTTTGGCGTCACAACGGGACCGTTCTCCGGAGGGGCTAGGACCTCCACGAGCTCCTCCACCACCTGGGTGAACCCCTGAAAGAGGTCGTCGCTGTACTCGTCCTTATGGTCCCACTTGCGAAGCCCGTTCCAGTAGTTGCGAATCGCCCGGTCCATTGACTCGGTGACGTTAGGGTATTGGGGCGAATCCTGCACCCGAGCACTGAGGCTAGTAGCGAAGTCGTGGGCGCGAGTGTAGAAGTCGTAAGGGATGATCTCGCTGAGTTCCTCTGCCAAGTCGATGATGTTGATGCACGCGCAGATGGCTTCGGCGCGGGTCATGTTGTTACTCATTGGGAAGTGATCTCCTGAGCATCATGATGCGCTCACCCCGAAAAGCGTAAACGGCGTGTTTTGTTTTGTTGAGAGCCACGCGTAGCTCTCGGTCCTTACGGTTAAACAAAGACAGCAACTCCGGTATGGTGAAAAGGTACATTTCACTCCAGGGTAGCGCAATGAACAGCGCCCAGCGGAAGTAGTCCAGGTCCTTGGGGATGGTCCAGTTAGTGTAGATGCCGTTTCCCTTCGCCTTAGTACCGATGCCGAGTTTTACCTCGAATCGTTTATTCGCGGTGTCCCGAAACGTCGCCGCTCTGTAGTCTAGATTTGTACAGGTTATTTGTGCGCGGGACTCAAGGTATTTTGTCGCAACCTTATGTACCGCCAGGTTCCTTTCAAACCTTGTTAATGTGTCATCGAGGTTGGGGAAGGTATACGGCTTCTCCTCTAGTGGCGGAGGAAGTTGCGCTGATTCGAAGGGGGTTGCAGAGGCGACAAGTGAGGGGGAGTGCTCCGTTAGCAACTTCTCCGATGGTTCATACTGCTGCGTGAGCTTATTGATACTGACCACCGACACCGTACCGTTTCGATCCGTCACGATATCGTTTTTCCCCAACACCCCGGCGAGATAAACCGGGTTGAGGTTCAAAGCATGACCCAGTGCTACCAGGTCAATGCGGGATTCGTCGTTTGACATGTGAGTCCTTTATGTGGTTGAGAAACGCTGCCTGTGCGCGAGGCAGCGAAGAGGTGGTTACGTAGGAGAGTATACGGAACTTCTGACTCCTTCAGTTGGACCACACAACTCTTTGTGCGGATCAATCGTGAAGAGTTTAGCTACGGGGGTGTACGTGATATCTTCACCCTCTGTTGTACAAATACAAATTACAGGGGTACTGTCTCCGGTGACTCGGTCTTCACACGCCATGAGCACAAGCGATTCTTCACTGTCTTCTTGTGCTGCTTTCACTAACTGATTAAACGCACTTTTTTGTATTGAGTTCAAAGACATAAAGTCTCCTACAACTACTGATGGTATGAAGCAATGCCCTTATATACATCAAACCGGAGTGCGCGCACCAGTTCATTGTGTCGAGCAGACATCTCGGGCTTCTTGATGCCTGTTCGTTTAGTTACGACTTAGTTCGTAGGTGTGTCTTTCAAGTCGGACAAGTCGAGGGGTGGACGTTCAAGCGTCTCTTGTAGCCACGCCAGCATTTCGGGTGCTATATATTTATCCAAGATGGGTTTCGCAACGTCGAAGCGATATTTCGGCAACTCTGTAATATCACCCCCGTTCATGAAAAGCTGCACCGCATGAGGACCCAACGCCGTAGCCACTTCCATTTCAGCGTTTTTAAGTAAATTAGCTTTACGACATTCGACACAGTGTTGGACGTGTTCACGTAAAAAGAGAACACGCTCTCGTCGATTTTTGGCGTGTGCCGCCCGGATAAGTTCTTCACAGTATCCGGCACGCCACATGTCTTGCATCTTTGTTTTACTTAATGGCATATGTACACTTGCATGTCTTTTGCTTTCCGTTGTTTGAAGTGTTTAATCGCAGGTTCAATGTGCATGGGGGCTATGTAGCCTCGCTCTGCAAGTGCTTCAAGATACCAGCGGATAGCTCGGGATGTCGTGACGCTGTATCCCCAGTAACCAAAATCCTGCAATGTATCGAGATGTCTGTCGAGCTGTAAACAGGTACTGCCGTGATAGCGAAAGATCACGAAACGACGGCGAGTGTAGCAGCCGCGATTCTCTTTCCGTGCCTCCTCGTGTGTTATCTGATGTCCTGCGAGTAGGCACTTCATAGAGAGTTCGCAGCCGCTGCAAGTGTACCGTGTAGGAGGATAACAACCTTTGATGAGGTCAACGGAGTGATTCCCGTTAACGTAACAACCGTTGTCGTTTTCTTCGGCGCGTTTTAGGTCGGAGATCCGTTTGTTGAGCATGGGTGTCTTTAATTTTCCGTTGGTGTTTTAGAAGATAGTCGACTTTACGTAGTAAAGAGACCAGTGCGTCAGGCACCGCGTAGTAGGGCTGCAAGGGTTTCCTCCTGCACCTTTTCCAACACTCGATGCGCTAACCGGCAATCACCGAGTGCGGTATGTGCCGTCATTTTCACTAGAGGAAAGCCGAAGTAGTACTTGGCCATGCGCTCTAGCTTATACCCTGTTGTGCGTACATTTTGCGTAAGCGTATCCAGGTATCGACAGATGCCCATGAAGTCCAGGAGGTGGTAGTGAAAATAGAACGACGTATCTGCGTATGCAAATGCCACTTTGAGAAACGTCGCATCGAAACCCACATTCCACCCACACAGGATAACGCGGTCCTTATAGTCAGTGGGTGGGTGTCCAAAATGCTCAGCGACGTAGGTGTTTAACAAGGCCAACGCTTCATCGATAGGTTTGGCCTGTTGATATTTCACGCTCGAAGGGGCACAAGCCCAGTGATGGTGGTTAATGTGAAGCGCTTGTGAATCGATATGTGCACCCTCAAATGGGCGAACCAACACCTGAAACGTAGGTACACTCTCACGCACTTTTAACTGTGCGTCCAACGGGATTGCTGCTATCTCCAGAATTGCTGCAGCGTTATGTCCTGTGGCTTCTAGCCCTGTAGTTTCGAGGTCAATGAGCAGGTGTTGGTTCATGGTCGCTCACCGTGATTTTACTAATCTTGCTCTCTTCGAAGATCAAGTCGATGGGCGCCTTTTGGTTGAATCGCTCCATGGCGATTTCCTTGGCGACCTTGTCGTCCATCCCCTGACCGTCGATTTTGAAGATGGTGGTTTTGGTTTCTTTAATCGTTACATATTTAGGCATGACTGGTTTTTCCTCTGTTGGTGATGGTCCACAACCCGGTACCGAGTAACCACACACGGTGTTGAAACTTCAGCGTATTCAACGCTGTCAACACCTGGGCGTGATACGTGATTTGGTCGTGGATCGGAAGTGCGGACGAATCCGCTTGTTGAAGTTTAGCAAGTAATTGAGTTTCGGTGACATCACCAGCACTCAAGATACCCAGGATAGTGCTTCGTAGTTCTTGGTCAGTGGTCATAAATCGCTGTACCCCACGCTGCGATGCGTTCTCCGAAGATGGCGCTATAAACCACCATCGTGGCGTGCTGCCGCTCCATGCGCTCCTGTTCATCTTTGGGGAGCTTCCCGAAGTGGTCGGACCTGATAAACAATCCGAGCCTCTCGATGCTCCCGTCCAGTGCTGCCTTCTCGTTGATCACTCTCTGCTGATATGCTTCCATCTTGCTCGTCTCCTCGCGCCGTGGCGCGGTTGGTCGTGGCTCCATTCATGTAGGGGTGTTTTCATCGGCGCACCTTCACGAAGTAGTCCCAAAGCAACTTCTCGTCCTCCTCGCTCAGGATATCCCACGGGATCACTTTTTCAAGCACGCGGAGGGCCGCGGCGTTCTGCTCCGCTCCGAGTATGTTTTGCGTAAGTACGTCAGGAGGACCGCTCTCGGCGTCTGGACTACTGTGAACCATGTGGAACTTCCCGAGCTTCACGGACCTGGTATGCAGCAACAGGCGGATTAAATTAAATATTCGGCGTCCTTTTATCCTCTCAACTGGCCATCCTAATTTATCGAGAAATTGTATCAATCCGTCCTTCGCGTTTGTTGGCTACTTGGCCACTCGTTCAGCCAGTCGATCCGCTCCAGCTCCTCCGGGGTCAAATTGGCTGCAATGCGCTGTTGTTCTTCAGGGCTACTTACGATGATGGGTAATGAGTCCCAGCTCTCCAGGAACAAGCTAAAGAGTTCGGCGTCCTCATTCGCGTGACGGGATATGACGTGGGGAAGGTCCATGCCTCCATCTATCGTGGGTTTACAGTCCATCAACGATATTAGCCGCCCATGGTTGGGCTCCCATGCGGGGTCAGTTATGCATTTTGGCACTGACATTTATGCTCCTTTGTCACAGGCACCTCCTGTAGCACTTTGATTCCCTCTCTCGGTACCCCCTCAGATACAAGTCGAGCTATCTCTGAGGAAATTTTATCCACAGTGAATACATCACAGTGTGGCCCACTGTCGGTGATGTAGTGTAAGTAGTACTGCGTAGTACTACCGTTTGACCGGCTACATTTACGTTTACGGTGTGTAGGAAGACTCGCCCTACCCATCCAGGCGTCCAGTCCCTTTGCGGGAATCACCGCTGTGACAACGTAATCGTAGCTCTTGTCCTTTTTCGCTTTTTTGACGAGTATTACGACGGAAGAACCGAAAGCAGTTAAGATAGGGATAGCGTATTCGTTAGGGCGTGAACCTCTAACGAAAGCCTGTTCCGTAATGGGGAGGAGCGTTGAACGAAACACCATCTCCAGCGCGTCAATATCCGCGTCCTCGGGGTATTTACTATGTTTACCGAACTGTTTTACCGCGTAGGGTTTTCGGATAAACCATTTTAGTGTCATGTTTGGTTCCGGGAGTCTTCCAACAGGTACTGTCCCGCCTCTTTTGCGTACTGGTCAAACGCCAATACGCCGCCATATATTTGGGGAAAAGTTAGACGTAGGTTCTGAAACGCGCGTCCCAGACCGTAAGCTGCTTGTGCGTTGTTTATCCCTGAGCGTTTCAGGATTTGAGAAGCGTATTTAGCGCAGAGTTTAGCCAACTCTACCGCACTGAACACTTCATCGGGTGTGAGTTTGTGAATTGCGCCCGGTTTAGAGAGGGATACGGGCGGGACTTCCAGTTCAGCACCGCCTCGCTGTGACCACTCGTCAAACCGCTTTTCACCGTCGGGGTATTCTAAGCGTAGTGCAAGCACAAAAGCGGATGTAGCCCAAGCCATCACCGGTAGTGTATGGCTGACACGGTGACCGGTTATATAGATAATGAGTTCATCTCCGTGCGCACACGCTTCACGAATGAGTACACGTTGTCGTTGTTGTTCCACACGGTTGAGATCCGCGGTTTGTCCCGGCATGGTGGTTATTTTTTCACCGCCCTGCTTCAAAAACGCACGCGCGGTGCTATCTAGTTCATCACTCATTGGGGTCCTTTTTCTTCTGTCCATATGTGGGGGAGTCCCAAGATTCTGCGTCCTTTGCCTTTAAACGCCGTTTACGGCAACGCTCCGCAATTTCTCGGGCAAGTGAAACACCTGTGTTACCTAGGAGTTGTCGAATATCATCACAGTGGTCTGCACACTCCATGTAGCGGAGACAGCTCACTACGTGTCGACGAAATCCTTGTTTTGGACACACGACATATGTAAAAATGCGGCTTTCGAAACCCTTGTCTGCCTCCAGGATGAGTTCGTCGGGGAGGTCCTCCGTTGTATGAAC
>Ga0180009_10005561_pt1 | contig 13487 bp, 10 predicted proteins | sample OS_PC_MetaG_FD_123537 | JGI IMG/M metagenome (GOLD analysis project Ga0180009, IMG submission 123537) | Groundwater microbial communities from the Aspo Hard Rock Laboratory (HRL) deep subsurface site, Sweden - OS_PC_MetaG | ecosystem: Environmental > Aquatic > Deep subsurface > Groundwater... | reverse complement strand
GCTACAAAGCTCTTCATGACCTCAAGCCTAACTATGTAATGTCGGGCGTATAGGACGCAAAACGCCCTCGCTTGTAGAAGCTGTATTTATAGGGGTTGTCCCCGGTTCTGTCAAGGGGCAGATGAAAGAAAGCCCCGGAGCCGGACCTATTGGCCCAGACTCAAGATCTCGCCAAAGCCTCCCAGTGAAAACACGAAGAAAAGTCCGCGCTGAGTGATGTCGTCCACGTAAAAGGCTTTGAAACCCCAGCATTGGCCCTGGTAGCCCAATTCGTACTGGGTCTGGAAGTCGCTCCCTCCGTCGAAGTCGTGGCGGTTGATGAACCCGGCGTACCACTCTTGGGTCAGGGCCACCTTCAGCCAGGTGTTGAGCTGTTTCACGCCCTCGTTGTTGTAACGGTAGTCCAGGGTGATGCTGTCGCCCCGCTTGTCCTGGGCGCGGGCCAAAAAGTCCACCTGGGTGAAGCTGTTGTCGTACAGGTTCCATGAGGTGGTGTTCTGGAAGTAGAGGCTGTCGGTGGGCAGATACTCCACCCGGGCCGAGACCTCGCCCCAGTACTGTCCGCCGTCGTCGGCCCGGTAGGTGCTCACATCAAAGCTGTGATACAGGTTCAGGCGCAGGAACTCGCGGTAGACCGCCTCCACTTCTCCGTTTTCGGCGTTGGGTGAAGCGACCTTGGAGGTCAAGGTGTTGTTGATGCCGTAAGAGAAGGTGTTGGTGCGCTCGCTGCCGAGCCGGGCCAGGTCGGGGATGTCGTCCTCGTCCAGGCTGGGCCGGTAGTTGTAGTTAATGTTGGGCCGGAAGGCGTGCTTGATCTTGTAGGGGTTGTCTGCGGTGCCGAAGTCGAACACCTGGTACATGTAGGTGGAGGCCTTGGCGCTGAACTCGTAGACCTGGTTCAGGCCGTTGCTCTTGGGATCGCCGGCGTCGTCGTCGGGGTTAACGGCGTAAAAGCGCTGCCGCCAGGTGAAGGTAGGCTCGAACTCTATGTAGTCGTTGAAGTTAAGCGGCAGGCTGATGTAAGGGGCCACGTCGCTGATGGCTCCGGTGCTGCCTTCTTCGCGGTAGTAGTAGGTGAAGGCCGAGCCCATGCCGAAGTAGAAGGAGGTGTTGCCCAACTGCTGGGTGGTGGCGTCAAAGGTGACGGTGGGCAACGACTGCAAGGTGCTTTTGTTGTTGCCGGAGGTGTCGTCGTAATAGAGCACCCCGGCGTTGAAGGTGGCTGAAGACCAGGAGCGCGAGAGGTTGATGGTGTTGGTGCGCACCAGGGAGGTGTTGGGGTCCAGGTTGCGTCCGAACCACTCGGCCAGGCGGCGGTCGGAGGCGTTGTATCCGCTGTAGCCGAAGGTGAACTCCCTGAGGTAGTCCTGGTCGCTGACGATGTCGATGTTGGCCTTCAACTCCATGTTGCCGTTGAACAACTTCTGGTCGGCCATGCCCCGGAACCAATAGCGGCTGTGATAGACCTGGGCGTTTTCACCCTCGTCGAACAGGGCCTGGCCGTTGCTGTCGTGGGGCATGTAGTCGATCATGAACATGCCCTTGGAGTTCTCATCCAGGGCGTAGCGGTACTCCAGGCCCACATCCAGGCCGCGCTTGCTGTAGTAGTTCAGCACCAAGGTCATGTCCTGGTCCTCGCCCAGGGTCTGGTAGTAGGGCAGGCTGAAGCTGAAGCCGTCGCGCTGGGTTTGGCCGAACTGGGGGGAGAGCATGCCTGACTGGCGTTTCACCTTGGCCGGGAAGACCAGGTAGGGCGACCACAGGATGGGCATGCCCTTCACCCGGAAAGCGCCGTTTTTGACCGTGCCGTAGCCCTCCACGGTCACCTTCATGTCCTCGCCGGTCACTTGCCAGGCCGGGTTGTTACCCTCGCAGGTGGTGAAGGCTCCATTTTGGATGTGGTAGGTGTCCTTGCCGGTCTTGGCGATTTCCCCGCCGCTTATGTAGTAGTTGTTGGTCTTGATGAAGATGCGGCCGTCGTAGATCTTGCCGGTGTTGTTGTTGAGATCCACCAGCATGCTTTTGCCGGTGATGACCTGGGCCGGAGAGCTCAGGCGCACCCGGCCCCGGGCCTCGGCCACCAGGGTGTTGGCGTTCAGACTAACCCGGTCCGCCATGAGGTGGGTTTCGCCCCGAGTTATCTCCACCTCGCCCTCGGCGCTGTAGGTGGCCGTTTTTTCGTTGTAAAACACCTTGTCGGCCCGCACGTCCACCGGACCCTGGGCATCCACGCGCATCAAGGCCCCCTGGGCCAGGGCGGCCGGGGGCGGGCAGAAAAATCCGGCCAAGGCGGCCAGAAGCAACATGATGATACCGACTAGTGATACACGCCTGATTGCGAGCACTTCCACCTCCAACAAGGCGTTGGGCGCATGACTATTTCGCTGCCGCACCGTAGCAGATGCGTATGATTATGGCAAGTCGCTAATGCCGCCGCCAAGGATGGTCCGGGCCTCGCCCACGGTGAACAGGCTGCCGGTGACCAATACCACCCCTTGGGGTCCGGCCAGGGCCCGGGCCCTCTCCATGGCCCGGCCCAGGTCGGGCTCTGTCTCCCCCGGCGGGGCGCCGGCCGGCGCGGCGGCGGCCAGCACCTCGGGCGCGGCGGCCCGGGCGTACACCGGCCGGGAATAGACCACCCGGTCGGCGGCGGGCAAAAGCAGGCCCAGCAGCTTGCCCACCTCCTTGTCGGCCATGACCCCCACCACCATGACCAGGGGCGAGCGGCCCTGGCGCATGCCCTCAAGGCTGGCCAAGAGGGCCAGGGCCGCGCCGGGGTTGTGGGCTCCGTCCAGCCACAGGGTGGCCTGGTCCGGCTCGGTGGGCCACTGCTCCAGACGGCCGGGCCAGTGAACTTCGTTCAGTCCCTGGGCCAGGTGTTCGGCGGTGAGGGGCAGGCCCTTTTCGGCCAACACCTCGGCCGCGCCCAGGGCCAGGCAGGCGTTGATGGGCTGGTGGCGGCCCACCAGGTTGGTGCGCTGCCCCCGAAGGCTCCACAAACGCCCCTCCAGGCTGAAGCGGTCCCCTGGCCCGCGCCTGAAGCGCAGCTCGCGCCCCCGCCGGTAGATGGGCGCGCCCTTGGCCAGGGCGGTGTCCTCCACCACCTTGCGGGCCACGGGCTGGGTGACGCCGTGGACCAGGGGCACGCCGGGCTTGATGATGCCCGCCTTTTCAAAGGCGATGTTGGCCAGGCCCTTGCCCAGATAGTCCTCGTGCTCCCGGCTCAGGTTGGTGATAACCGTGACCAGGGGCTGGCAGATGTTGGTGGCGTCCAGGCGTCCGCCCAGGCCGGTTTCCATGATGGCCAGCTCCACCTCCTGGCGGCGGAAGTGGGCAAAGGCCATGGCCGTGACGAACTCGAAATAGGTGGGCGGCTCGCGAAGGTCCACCGCCCGCCACACCTCATCGCAAAGCTGAACCACCTGGCGTTGGCTGATTTCCTTGCCGTTTATGCGGAAGCGCTCGGTGAAGCGCTCCAGGTGGGGAGAGGTGTAAAAGCCCACCTTGACCCCGGCCTGGATCAAGGCCGCCTCCAGCATGGCCCCCACGCTGCCCTTGCCGTTGGTGCCGGCCAGATGCACGCAGGCCAGGCCATGGTGGGGGTCGCCCAGCCCCTTGAGGAGGTTTTGGGTGGAACTTAGCCCCAGCTTGATGCCGAACTTTTGCAACTCGTAGAGCTTGGCCACGGCTTTTTGATAAGCGGACACGACTAAGCCTCGCTAAGGTTGGCGAATTCCAGAAGCAATATTTTTAGCCCGTGACGCTCGAAATGCACCAGTATTTTTTTGCCCCCCTGGTAGCCCATCACCCGCCCCTTGCCAAAGGTGTTGTGCCTTACCATGCCGCCCACCGCGAAGGGCCGGTCCTGGCGCTGGCTGCCCCGGCTCTGGGGGCTGGCCTCGGTTTGGGGAACCTCGAATATGGCTTCCCTTGGTTTTTCCAAAAGCCCGGGGGGGAGGTCGGCCAAAAAGCGGCTGAGTTCGTTGTTCACCACCCCCCGTCCCCGTTGATAGGACTCCCGAGGGGCCAGGATGGTCAACTCGCCGGCGGCCCGGGTGCAGGCCACGTACATCAGGCGGCGCTCTTCCTCCAGGGACTCGGGGTCCATGAGGGCCATCTGAGGGGGCAGGCGGCCATCGGTGGCCCAGAGGATGAACACCTGGGGCCACTCCAGTCCCTTGGCCGAGTGCACCGTGCTCAGGGTGATGCGCCCTCCCTGGGCCTCGGCGGCGTAGGCGCCCGGCGGCTCCAGGACCACATCGGCCATGAACTCGCTCAGGCTGCTGAAGCCCCGGGCCAAGCCGGGAAGCTCCTCCAGGTCGCGCAAACGGCGGGGGTAGTCCTCGTGGGCCTCCCGGCAGATGGGCTCGTAGTAGTCGATCACCGCTTCCACCAGGGTGATCGGGGTGGCCGCCGGGTCGCTGAGTTCGCTCATCAGCTCCACCAGGCGGGAGTGGGCCGGGCCGGCCAGGCCCGGGGCCGAGGCCAGGCGGCCCAGGTACAGCTCCGGGGCCTCGGCCTCCACCAGATGGCGGATGGCGGCCTGGGCCTTTTTGGGCCCCACCCCGGGCAGGAGCATCAAAAGGCGCTGCCAGGAGAGGAAATCGCTGGGGTTGGCGATGACCCTGAGGTGGCTCAGGGCGTCCTTGATATGTGATGCCTCCAAAAAGCGGAAGCCGCCCACCTTTACAAAGGGCACCCGGGAGGCGGTAAGCTCCAGCTCCAGTTCGTAGGAGTCGCGGGAGGCGCGGAAAAGCACCGCGATGTCCTCGGGCCGGCTTCCCGATTTTATCAGCTGGGCGATGCGCTCGTTCACCAGGCCGGCTTGGCCCCGGTCGTCCCGGGGGCGGCGCAGCACCGGCCGGCTGCCCCCCAGGCGCTCGGTGAAGAGCTTTTTGTCGTAGCGGTGCCAGGCCTGGGCGATCACCTCGTTGGACAGGTCCAGGATGGCCTGGGTGGAGCGGTAGTTCTGCTCCAGCTTTATCACCTTGGCGCCGGGGTAGTCCTGGGGGAACTCGAAGATGTTTTGCACCCGGGCCCCCCGGAAGCGGTAGATGCTCTGGGCGTCGTCGCCCACCACCATCAGGTTGTCGTGCTCGCTGGCCAACAGTTTTAGCAGGCGGGCCTGCACCGCGTTGGTGTCCTGGTACTCGTCCACCAACAGATGCTGCCAGTGGCGGGAGAAGCGCTGGCGCAGGTCATGGTGGTCGCGCAGAAGCTCCTCGGCCAGGAAGAGCAGATCGTCGTAGTCCACCAGGCTTTGGGAGCGCTTGGCCTCGGCGAAGCCCCTGGCCGCCTGGCTTATCTCCTCCAGGTAGCCCAGGAGGTGGCCGGCCCACTGCTCGATGGCGTCCTCCAGGGACGCCTCCAGGTTGCGCGACTTGGAGATTATGTCGTTGATGGTGCGGGCCTTGGGAAACTGGCGGTCGCCCTTGGCCTTGAGCCCCCGCTCCTGCATGACCCCTCGGATTAGCTGCTCGCAGTCGCCCCGGTCGATGACCGTGAACTGGCGGCTCAGGCCCAGGCGGGAGGCGTGGGCCCTGAGCAGGCGGTAGCACAGGGAGTGGAAGGTGCCGCCCTCCACCCGGGCGCACTGGGGGTTGAGATCCCGGGCCCGGGTTAGCATCTCCTGGGCCGCCTTGCGGGTGAAGGTTAGCAGTAGGATGCGCCCCGGCTCCACCCCGCGTTCCACCAGGTAGGCCACCCGGTGCACCAGGGTGCGGGTCTTGCCGCTGCCCGCCCCGGCGACGACCAGAACCGGCCCCCCGGCCTGGCCGGCGGCCAGGCGTTGGGTGGGATTCAGCCCCTCCAGGGCCGGGGAGAAAAGGTCGCCGCCCGTCCGGTTCACGAGGCGAAGTGGGCGGTCAGGGCCTGGGTCAGGTCCTCGATGGTGAATCTTTCGGGCTGCACCCGCACCTGAAGGCCGTAGCCCCGGGCGGTGTCGGCGGTGATAGGCCCGATGGCGGCAATGGTCAGCTCGCCCTGTTTGCTCTGGCGGACCAGCTCCTCGCGCCCCGTCTGGTCCAGCATTTCCATGAGGTTGGTCACGGTGCTGGAGGCGGTGAAGGTGATGGCGTCCAGCCCCTCGCTAAGGGCCTGGGCCAGGAGCATGGTGGACTCGGGGGGCCGCACCGTGCGGTAAGCGGGCACCACCTGCACCAGGTTGCCCCAGGAGGCGATGGTCTCGGGCAACACCTCCCTGGCCTCGGCCGCCCGGGGGATGAGCACCCTCTGGCCGGTTAGGCGGTGGCTCTGCAGGGCCTCGATGAGCCCCTCGGCCTGGAAGGTGCGGGCGGTGACCTCGGCGGTGAGCCCGTGCCCGGCCAGGGCGGTGGCGGTGGCCGGGCCGATGGCCGCCAGCTTGCACCCGGCCAGGGCCCGGGCATCCTTGCCCGCCTCGCCCAATACGGTGAAAAACGCCTCCACTCCGTTGGGGCTGGTGAAGATCACCCAGTGGAAGTCCTCCAGCAGGTCGATGGCCGTGGCCAGGGGCTCGGGGTCATCGGGGGGCAAAAAGGCGATGGTGGGCACCTCGATGACCTTGGCGCCCAGGGCGCTCAGGTCCTGGCTCAGGCGCGAGGCCTGGGCCCGGGCCCGAGTGACCAAAATGCGCTTGCCGAACAGGGGCAGCTTTTCGAACCAGGCCAGCTCGTCGCGCAGGGCGGCCACTTGGCCCACGATGGTGATGGCTGGCGGCTTGAGCCCCGCCTTTTTCACCCGCCCGGGCAAATCGGCCAGGGTGCCGCTGACGGTCTCTTGCTGGGGAGTGCTGCCCCAGCGGATGGCCGCCGCCGGGGTGGCCGGGTCGCGGCCCGCCTCGATTAGCCGGGCGCAGATGTTGCTGAGATTCTTGACCCCCATCAAGAACACCACCGTGCCTATCTGGGCCAGGGCGTCCCACTTGATGGTGGACTCGGGCTTACTGGGGTCTTCGTGGCCGGTGACGAAGGCCACCTCGGTGGTGGCCCGGCGGTCGGTGACCGGAATGCCGGCGTAGGCCGGGGCGGCGATGGCGCTGGTGACGCCGGGCACCACCTCGAAGGCCAGGCCCTTTTTGGCCAGGGCGCTGGCTTCCTCGCCGCCGCGCCCGAAGACAAAGGGGTCCCCGCCCTTGAGCCGGACCACGGTCTTGCCGTCGGCGGCGAGGTCGCAGAGCAGCTGGTTGATCCTGCTCTGGCTCATGGTGTGGTCGCCGCCCTTTTTGCCCACGTAGATGCGCAGGGCGCTTTCCGGGGCCAACTCCAGCAGCTCGGGATTGGCCAGCCAGTCGTAGACCAAAGCGTCGCAGGAGGCCAGCACCCTGGCCCCCTTGAGGGTCAACAGGCCCGGATCGCCGGGACCGGCTCCCACCAGGTAAACCTTGCCGCTCATTTCGGCGCCTCCCCGTAAACCTCGGCCAAAATCTCCCGCCCGCCGCCGGCCAAAATCTCCTCGGCCACCTGGCGGCCCATCTGCGCCGCCTGCTCCGGCGGGGCCAGGCCGCCTCCGGTGACCATTCGCCGCCCCTGAAGGTCGGCCACCAGGCCGTTGAACTTGACGATGCCCTTTTCCACCGTGGCGTGCCCGGCGATGGGCACCTGGCAGCCGCCCTCCAGGCGGGCCAAAAAGGCCCGTTCCGCCGCCACCGCCGCGGCGGTGTCCGGGTGGTTCAGGGGCGCGATGAGCTCACGGGCGCGCGCGTCGTCGCCGCGTATCTCCAGGCCCAGGGCCCCTTGCCCCACGGCGGGCAGCATGGTGGCGGTGGGGATGGCCGTGCGCTCCACCTGATCCAGGCCCAGGCGGTTGAGCCCGGCGCTGGCCAGGACGACGGCCTGCAGGCCCAACTCGTTCATCTTGCGCAAACGTGTCTCCACGTTGCCCCTGAGGCTGACCATCTCCAGGTCCGGCCTCAGGGCCAATAGCTGGGCCTGGCGGCGCAGGCTGCTGGTGCCCACCTTGGCCCCCGTGGGCAGTCCCTTGATCTCCACGGCCAGGGGGCTTACCAGGGCGTCGCGGGGGTCTTCCCGCTGGCTGACCACGGCCAGCTCCAGGCCCTGGGGCAACTCGCTGGGCACGTCCTTCATGGAGTGCACCGCCAGATCGGCTCGCCCTTCCAGGAGGGCGTCCTCGATCTCCTTGACGAACAACCCCTTGCCCCCAACCTGGGCCAGGGGAACGTCCAGGATTTTGTCCCCGGTGGTCTTGATGATGTTCATCTCCACCTGGAGGCCGGGATGCAACTCGCCCAGGCGGGTTGCCACCCATCCGGCCTGGGCCAGGGCCAGGCGGCTGCCCCGGGTGGCGATTATAAACTTGGACATAAGCTCAATCCGCCCCCAAAGGCTAGTGGCAAGAGGCGCAGGAAGAGGCCTTGCAGGAGGCGCAGCCGCTGGAAGCGGAAACCATCTTGCCGCCGGAGCCGCTCTTGTGGGCAAAGCCGCTCATCTGGCGCTCCACCTTTTTGCAGTCGCACTTGGGGCAGGTCACCTTTTCGTTTTTCTTGAAGACCAAGGTCTCGAAGCTTTCCTGGCAGCGTGGGCAGTAGAACTCGTAGATGGGCATGATACGTTTTCCCCGGCGGCGGGCCGCCTTGGTTTTGTTCGCGGTGCGGTCTGTCTACCACAAGATAATATGGCCGCCCCGGCGGGGCAAGCATCAGGCGGCCAGCTCCTCCTTGACCATGGCCAGCAGCAGGGGCAGGTTTATCTCGTGGTGTCCGGTGATGTTGATGCCCCGCCCGCCGGTGAGCACCGGGCGGGTGACCACGTTGGTCATGGGCCGGTAGTGGCGGATCATGTCCATGTTCACCGTGGTGAAGTCCTTGGCCGAATGGCCCAGGTTGCGCGCCGCGCTCAGGGCCTTCAAGAACACCTCGGGCAGCACCACCGCCGAGCCCAGGTTGATGTAGACCCCGCCCTTTAGCCCACCCACCTGGGCGGTGAACAAACGGAAGTCCACGTGGCTGGCCCGGCCGGTGGCCGCGCCGTCGAAGCTGGGGTGCATGTGGATGATGTCTGCCCCGATGGACACGTGCACCGTGGCCGGCAGGTCCAAACGGGCCGCCGCGGCCAAAAGCGACACCTGAACGCAGGCGGGGTGGGCCTGAACCAGGGCCCGGCCCACCGCCCGGCCCAGGCCGGCGTCGGGGTCGGTGGCCACCGCCTGGTTGATGAACTCCCCGGTCTGGCGGGCGGTGCCGAAGCTGCCGTCGGCCAGGGCCTCGGCTACGTCCTCGCTGGTGCGCCCGGCCAGGGCCATCTCCGTGTCGTGGATCACCCCGGCCCCGTTGAAGGCCAGGCCGGTGAGGATGCCTTGGTCCATGGCGTCGATGATAAGGGGGCTAAGGCCCACCTTTATCACGTGGGCCCCCATGCCCAGCATCACCGGCTTGCCGCCGCGCCGGGCGGCCACGATGGCCCCGGCGGCGGCCCGGAGGTCGTCGGCGGCCAGCACCCGGGGCAGGGAGTCTATGAACTGGCGGAAGCCGCCGCCTGGCTGCCAGGGCTTGCCCAGCATCTGGGCGGCCACCTTGGAAGGCCGCAGGTCCAGGTCCGAGAGCTTGAGCTTGCCGAGGTCGATGGGTGTTTGGCTCATTGGCTACGCCCGAAAAGGGTGAGGTCCACCAACTCGCAGATCAGGTGGACGCAAAAGGCGTGAACCTCTTGGATGCGCGGGGTCTCGTCGCTGGGCACCCGCACCAGAACATCGCACAAGGGGTCCATGGATTCGCCGTTGCGTCCGGTGAGGCCCACCGTGGCCAGGCCCCGCTGGCGGGCCGCGCCCAGCCCGGCCAGCACGTTGGGGCTGCGTCCGGAGGTGGAAATGCCCACCACCACGTCGCCTTCACCAGCCAAGGCTTTGATCTGCTTGGAGAATATTTCCTTAAAGTCATAATCGTTGGCCACGGAGGTCAACACGCTGCTGTCGGTGGTCAGCGCCAGGCCGGGCAGGCCGGGGCGCTCCATCATGAAACGGTTGACCAACTCGGCGGCCAGGTGCTGGGCGTCGGCGGCCGATCCGCCGTTGCCCATGGCCATGAGCTTGCCGCCCCCGGCCAAGCAGCGGGAAATGAGTTGGGCCGCGGCCACGGCCTGCTCCAGGCCGGAGCCTAAAAACTCCTGATGCACCCCAATGGCCCGCTTGAGGCCCGCCTCGGCTACGTCTCGCATTTTCCCTGAGCTCCAAAAGACTTAACAGGCTGCGAAAAGGCTAAATTATCCGGGCTGGTCCGGGTTGTCAAGGCCGCCGGCCCTGCCCCTTGCCCTCCCGCTTGCCCCGGAAAATCAGGCGCAAGGGGGCGATGGTCAGCCCCAGGGCCCGGCGCAGCTCGTTGGTCAGGTAGCGGCGGTAGGAAAAATGCACCCGGGTGGGGTCGTTGACCATGAGCACCACCGTGGGGGGCTGGCTGGCCACCTGGGAGCCGTAGTATATCTTGAGCCGCTTGCCCTTGAGCATGGGCGGGGGATGATGCTCGGTTATCCCGGTAAGGGCCTGGTTGAGTTGGCCGGTGCTGATCCGTTGGTTGTATTCGGCAAAAAGTTGATCCACCATGGGCAACAGCTTGTTCACACCTTGGCCGGTCTTGGCGCTCATGAAAAGCAGCGGAGCCCAGGGCGCGAAGCGAAGGGCCTGCTCCAGCTCCTTGAGCAAAATCTCCTTGCGGTATTCATCCCCGGCCAACACGTCCCACTTGTTCACCACCACGATCAGGGCCCGGTGGCTGTCCAACACATGCCCGGCCAGGCGCAGGTCCTGGTCGGTCACCCCCTCGCTGGCGTCGATGAGCACCGCCCCCACGTGGGCCCGCTCCACCGCCCTGAGGGAGCGAAACACCCCGGCCTTTTCCAGGCCCCGGTTCACCCGGCCCTGGCGGCGGATGCCAGCGGTGTCAATGAGCAGGTAACGCTTGCCGGCCACCTCCAGGGGGGTGTCCACCGCGTCGCGGGTGGTGCCCGGAACGTCGGAGACCACCACCCGGTCCTGGCCGGTAAGCCGGTTGACCAGACTGGATTTGCCCACGTTGGGCCGCCCCACCAGGGCCAGACGCACCTCGTTTAGGCCCCCTCGGGCCTCGTCGTCCTCCTCCGGAGGCAGCAGCTCGGCCAGGGTCTCCAACAGTTCCGGCACTCCACGGGCGTGGGCCGCGCTGATGAAGAACAGGTGGTCCACCCCCAGGGAGTAGAACTCGGTGGCCGCGTCCTCCAGGTTGGGGCCGTCCACCTTGTTCACCGCCCAGACCACCGGCTTGTTGGCGCGCCTTAGGTAGCGGGCCACCTCCTGGTCCTGGGGAGTGAGCCCGGCCCGGCCGTCGGCCAGGCACAGGATCACGTCGGCCTCTTCCATGGCCAGCTCTATCTGGGCATGCACCTCGGCGGCAAAGGCCTGGTCCGCCGGGGGATCGAAGCCGCCGGTGTCCACCAGGGTCACCGCGCGCCCCTCGATCTTGGCCCGGCCGTAGAGGCGGTCCCGGGTCACCCCGGGCAGGTCGTCCACCAGGGCCTGACGGGTGCGGGTGAGGCGGTTGAACAGAGTGGACTTGCCCACGTTGGGCCGGCCCACTATGGCCACTATGGGCGTCATTATTGCAATTCTCCTAAAAAGTCGAAGCTATGGGGCCCCAAACGGGCCGGAGTCTGGTTAGCCACCTGGCGCAAACCCGCGAAACCGGCCATGGTGGGATCATCCATGACCCTGGCCAGACTTGTGAGGGCCGGGGCCACCGAGGCCGCGAAGTGGGGGCGGTTTCGCTTACGGGTGAGAAAGGCGAAAGCCCCCAGGGCTTGCATGAGGCGGCTGGCGCTCACCGGGGCCCAACCGGCCCGGAACTCCCCTTGTTTAAAAGGCCCCTGGGCGGCCAAAAGCTCAAGGTATTCAGCCAAGAGCCGTTCCCGGATGCTCCAGGGCAACTGGACGTAGGGATCGTGCAACAGGGAAGCCAAATCATACTGGGCCGGGCCCAGGCGCGCCCCCTGAAAATCCACCAACCCGTATCGTCCATTAGTATAAACGATGTTGCGGCTCTGAAAGTCGCGGTGCACCAGGCCACGGGGCCGGGCCTGGCCGGCCAGGCGGCAAAACACATCCAACTCTTCATCCAGCTCCGGGGGCAGCTCCTCGGGCTGCCAGCCCGCCGCGCCCAACACCAGCTCCCGCAGGAAATAGCCCGCCTCCTGCTGGCGCAAAACCTCGGGTGTCAGCTCCGGGCCGTCGTAGCAAAGGGAGGTGTCCAGGTCCTGGGCTCCCTTGGCCTGCAACAGGGCCAGCATGGCCAGCACCGGCCGGTACAAGGCGGCCACCGCCTCCTGGTCCTTGCCCGCCGCCGCCACCGCCTCCATGAGCGAGCCGCCGCCCAGGTCCTCCATGAGAAAGCGTCCCGCCTTCTGGTCCACGGCCAATACTCGGGCCACGGGCAGGCTCAGGCGGCCCAAATGGGCGGCTAGATACTCCCAGGCCAGGTTTTCCGGCGGGTTGACCGGGTTGGCCATGGCCACCAGGGAGCGCACTCCGGCCCTCAGGCGCAGGAAAATGCGCAGGCTGCCGTCGGCGGCCAGGGGCTCCACCCTCAGTTGGTCCGGCCGTCCGCTGGGCCATGCCTCCAGGGCCCAGGCCGCCAACTCCCCCGCCACGTCCCGCTCAGGCATAAGCTCCGCCCTTGATGTTCTTCCGGGCATAAAAACCATCGCCCAGCACCGCCTGTTCCACCATCACCCCGGCGGCCACCCTGGCCCCGGGGAAAAGCACCGCCTCGTTTAGCAGGGCCCCAGGCTCCACCACCGCGCCCTCTCCCAACACCGCGAAGCCCTTGACCCTGGCCCCGTTTTCCAGGCGCGCCCCCGGCCCCAGAAGCAAGGGGCCTTCCGGGGACAGGCCCCTGAGACCTGCCGGAGGGTCTTGGGCCAGGCGGCGGTGCAGCATAATCAGCCGTTCCGGTGTGCCCAGGTCGTCCCAAAAGCCTTCCAGCGGCTGGCCCAAAACAGTCTCCCCGGCGGCCAGGGCCGCCACCAGCCCCTGCACCAGGGTGGAGTGGCCCGAGGCTGGAAGGTAATCCAGCAGCCGGGGGCTCAGGGCGGCCAGGCCGCTGTAGGTGAGCCAGCGGGGGGCCGTGGGCCCCTCCTGACCCTTGAAGCCCAGCACCCGGCCCGCCTGGTCCAGGGCCACGGTGTTGAAGCGGGGCTCGTCCACCAGTCCCAGCACCGCCACCGCGTCCTCGGCTCCCAGGGTTTCCAGCAGGGCCGGGATATGGGCCGTGGCCAGCACGTCGGCGTTGACCAGCAAAAAGGGTTCGGGCCCCAAAAGCCCCCGGGCGGCCACCGGGCCGCCGCCGGTGCCCAAGATTTCGGGCTCGTGGCTGATGGCCACCTCCAGGCCCCGGGGGCCGTGGTCCCTCAGGTAGGCTTGCACCTGATCGGCCAGGTGGTGGGTGTTCACCACCGCCCGGTCCACCCCCCAGGCGGCCAGCCGCCCCAGCCACAGGCCCAGCAGCGGGCGGTTCATCACCGGCATCAGGC
>Ga0180009_10005560_pt1 | contig 13487 bp, 11 predicted proteins | sample OS_PC_MetaG_FD_123537 | JGI IMG/M metagenome (GOLD analysis project Ga0180009, IMG submission 123537) | Groundwater microbial communities from the Aspo Hard Rock Laboratory (HRL) deep subsurface site, Sweden - OS_PC_MetaG | ecosystem: Environmental > Aquatic > Deep subsurface > Groundwater... | reverse complement strand
TAAGCGATCGGGTTTCGTGATGATATTTTTTGCTCTTTATGGACCATGCCAACGGTTATGAACGATACCAAACATTTTAGTATGAGAACCGACCAGGCTTATGTATACTGGATAAGGAAATTTATCTTGTTCAGGGGATTAAGTTTATATGGGTGGCTCTGTGTTCTAAACGACAGCGCCCTGTAAAGGAGGAGATAAAATGAAAGATGTCGAGGGTAGCGAGGTTAGGCGAGCGCTTTGTTTTGGTTGTTGGCTCCAGGCCGGCATGTTGGCGACCGTGGTAGACGGGAAGGTGGTAAAGCTCAAGGGTGAGCCGGGCCATCCGGTGAACCAGGGCTGGATCTGCGAGCGTTCAAAGGCATTTATTGAACATCTCTATCATGAGGACCGTCTTAACTATCCCCTGAAAAGGGTTGGCGAAAGAGGGGAGGGAAATTGGGAAAGGATCTCATGGGAGGATGCATTAAATGAGGTGGCCCATAAGCTGGGGCACATTAAAGAGGAAAGCGGTGCGGAGGCTGTTGCGTCTGTAGGGGGTACGGGCAGGGGATTTTCAGAAATGTTCAAAGCAAGGTTTATGAATCTTTTCGGCAGTCCCAACCACGCAAATGCCGGGCAGTGGTGCTCTGTCGTAAGTCGTCAGATACATGCTGCCGTTTACGGGGCAGGGGCCAGCAGATCCGTAAAACAACCCTGCAAATGTGCGGTGATTTGGGGAGGAAATCCGGCCGAATCTCTGGCCTGCACTTTTACAAGCCTCGTCAAGGCCAAGAAACAGGGTACAAAATTCATTGTTATTGATCCCAAGCACTCCGAAACAGTAAACCGCCTCGCAGACGAGTGGTTGCGGCTGAGGCCCGGCACTGATGCAGCGCTTGCCTTAGGATGGTTGAACGTGATCATAGAAGAGGACCTCTATGATAAGGATTTTGTTGAGAAATGGTGTTATGGATTCAGTGAGTTGAGAGAACGCGTAAAACAATACTCTCCCAGGAAAGTTGCCGAAATAACCTGGGTGCCGGAAGAAGAAATAGTGCAATCAGCACGGCTTTATGCCGCAAGCAAACCCGCATCTATTATCTGGGGTGTCAAGTCAGACATGCAGGGGAAAAATGTTACCAGCATTACCCAGGCCAAATGCATCCTCCGTGCAATTACCGGCAACCTTGACGTAATCGGAGGCGATATGCTTTCAGGACCCTGTGAAAAGGCCAACTACGGCCCTGCTCTTGAATACATGGACATGCTGTCGCCGGAACAGAGAAAAAAGCAACTCGGTGCGAACAGGCACAAGCTCTGGGGCTATCCGGGATATGAATTGATTCATCAGGTAACAAAACCTTACTGGTACGGAAAGGGGCTCACTTCCGGTTTCCTCCCCGCTTGCCATGAGCCGGACATATGGACGGCCATACTTGAAGGCAGGCCATACCCGGTCAAGGGATTGATTTGCGGCGCCTGTAATCCACTGGTCGCTTATCCCAACACCAAAAGGATCTACAAGGCATTGAAAAGCTCAAACCTTGAACTTTTCGTGACCGCTGAGCAGTGGTTGACGCCCACGGCCATGCTTGCCGACTATGTATTCCCCATTACCAATTGGCTGGAACACCCCCAGATGTGCACGCAGACCTTCCAGGGGCACGGCAATATCGCTTCTATTGGGGAAAGGGTGGTTGAGCCCTTATATGAGCGCAGGACCGATTATGAATTCTATCAAGGACTGGGGTTGAGATTAGGGCAGGGGGATTACTGGCGTGAGGCGCTCGAAAAAGAATGGGACTGGTGTTTGGAACCTTTACTCAATGAGCTTAACATGAAATCGGCACAGGAATTTGCAAAGAATCAACGCTGGTGGATACCTCCGGTCGTGGAAAAGAGATACGAGACAATCGACCCGGAAACAGGAAAACCAAAGGGATTCGCCACGCCAACCGGGAAGGTTGAGCTTTATTCCACTATACTCGAACAATTGGGATACGATCCACTGCCCCGCTATGAAGAGCCTCCGGAAACACCCGTGAGCCAGCCGGAACTGGCCAAGAAGTACCCGTTTATTCTTATAACCGGCTCCCGATTTCGACCTATGCACCACTCAGAGCACAGACAGATACGCTCGCTTCGCAGGCTTTATCCCTACCCGACCGTTGAAATCAATCCGGATACGGCCCGGAGGCTGGGCATTGGTGAAGGAGACTGGGTTGTCATAGAAACCCCGAGGGGTAAGATTAAACAAAAAGCAAAGCTCACTTCAAGGATTCATCGGAGGGTGATTGAGGCTCAGCATGGGTGGTGGTTTCCCGAGGAGATTGCTGAAGATCCCGTGCTCTACAGGGTCTTCGAATCGAATGTCAATGTGCTCACATCAGATGATGAGGAGTATTGCGATTCCCCTACAGGGGCAGTTACTTTTGGCCCCCTGCTGTGCAAGGTTTACCCGCTCAAAAAGTATGCTTAATATGCACGTACAGAAAAACATTTTGGGGCTCTGCTCATAACGCGATCACTTTGCCGTCTTCTGCATACTCAACATCAAGGCTGTCAAGCCGGCCAAGCATGTCTTTGCTCATATGCGTGAGGACGATCCGCTTACAACCAAGTTCTTTCCGCCGGTCTTAAGCTGGCTAACGTACGCGGGCTAAGCCGCCTCCAAGAAACTGTGAATAGTTAATGGTCTTTTTCCCTACAGGCACTCTTCTTCAGGCGGCTCTTTGATTGATCAAGACGGAATAAGTCACTGATGTTTGTTGTCCTGTTTGAGGGCTGAAATAGCTGAAATCTGGGATTGGATGTCCCCTTTGAAATGGTTCAAATCTTGGATAATGGCGTCGAGCTGTATTTCCCAGACTTTTCCCAGGTTAGCTTTGAGGGAATCAATGATTTTCTGTGTTGATCGTTTCAGGAGTCCCCTGTATCGGCGATAAAACCGTAATCCAAGGAAAAGGTTGAGCAGGGCGTAGCTTACCAGGGCGGCAAGCCCTTTTGTGCTGAAAAGGGTGTGAATACCGGATAGAAAAAGTTGTATGATGTTAGTCCCTCCAGGCGCGTTCAAGACGTCTCGCCAGGCTGTCTCGCCTCCTATGGCCAGCAGGAAAAAAGCCAGAAGCAACAGGTATGAAATGAACTGCCAAATCCTGAATCCCAAATAAGAGGGCAGGGCAGGAGCAGCCAAGCGCAATTCAACCACGTGGAAAAAGCGTTCTCCCAGTTCCTCGAATACTTTCGGAACGTCCAGAATCTCCCGGAGCCGCTCCTGAAAGGAGGAAGGCAGGTTCTGGCGAAGTATACGTTGATTGATCCGGTTCTCAAGCCATTCCAACCGCCTTTGAAAGGAAATCTTGATTGCCTCCGGAGGTGTAAAATAAGAAGGATCAGACGGTGTGGTATTTTGTTCTGTGGTCCGTTTTTTCCATTCCTGAAAGAGTAGAGCAAGAGCGTAGCCAGGGCCCACAAGGACGGAGGGGTCGCGTTGAAGGGACAAAACATCCTGCTTGATATATTTCCCCAGCCACAGGTCTATGGCTCCCTGACCCGCTTTTATCCATTGGGAGCGCTGTTCTTCAACATCTTTTATTGAGTTCTCAAGAATTCGATCAAAAACCTCCAGATTCAGCACTTCCTTTTTAAAAGCGCTGATAAGGTTTTGGACTTCAACATCCAAATTACCTGCCTTGATTGCAGTTATCTGTTTGATGTCCCGCTGCTGGAAAATTTCGTGCCTGAAAGCCGTAAGCTGATTCCACGGAGGGAGTTGATCGGAATCCAGGGCCCCTTGAGCAGAAATGGCAAAGAGAAGTGGTTCTCGAATACCATTTCCTTTAATATGTTCTTGAAACCGGGTCGTCACACGCGCAAGTCGCTCATAGCCGTTTTCAAGGTTTTCGCCCTGAAAGAGAAGGTCTGCCTTGTTCAGTACAAAATAAAAATTCTGGCTTGCCTTAGGAACCATCCGGAGAAATTGATAAAAGCGCCCGTCCGCGTATTTTTCCGGGGATGTGACCCAGATCAAAACGTCGAGGTGTTCTAAAAAGTTGAGGACATATTCGCGATGTTCTCCCATCAGACTGTCAAAATCAGGCAGGTCGCAGAGGAGGATCTGTTTGATATCCTCGGCTTCGTGTGTGATTTCTCGCAAGGGAAGGTCGGTGGAAACAAGTGGGGATGGCGGGCTTGCCCCCACGTGCCTGTAAACAAGTGCCTGTTCAGTGTGGGGGCGACGATGGCTGGCCGAGGCAATCTTAGCACCTGCGAGGGCATTCATTAGGGTCGATTTCCCCACTCCGGTTCCGCCGAGGAGTCCGATTGTTAGGTAGCTGCTTTGTATGGAAGAAAGTTTTTCTAAAAGCTTCCCTGCTTCCTCACGGAGAGACTGGGTTTCTTCACCGGTTAGTGAAAAAAAGGCCCGTTGCTCCAAGGCAGCCACGATTTGATCAAGTTCCTTTTGCAATGATCGAACTAAATGCTTCATTTAAGTAAACCTCGCAGCGCTTCCAGGTCATCCAGAGGTGTTATCTGGGCCTTGATACAATGTTCATAGCGGTCACGTTGTTGACGCACCACGGAAACAAGCCCTTCTTGATAGCGCTTAGCCAATTCCTTCGCCACCTTTTTAATTTCATGATATGCGAAGAGTTCCACAGCTCCCTTGGTTACAAAAGGAGCAATGGCTGCATCCAGGACAGCATCCAGGACTGTGAACCCTCCGCCTACCACGGTCTCAAAAGACAGAATAAGAATTCCCCAGAGGATCGACGTTGAGTAAATACCCCATTCTTTAGTTTTAGGGATGCCCTGGGAAAGCTTATCGAATGTCCCTTCAAGCCAGGCCGCCATTTGATCCTGTTCTTCCCAGGCACGTCGCTTTATTTCTTTATCGTTCATCAACACATCAGGTTCCCGCAGTTTTACGAAGAGACGTGTAGTTTCGTCTGAGGGCGACAATTTTTCAAGGACCAAGCGATTGAATTTCAAGATGGACATCTGGACGGGTGTAAGATCGATCCTCTCGCGGACTTTTAAAAGTCCCTGTTTTTGGAGTTCCAGATCCCCTTTACTGCGGAATCCAAGGAGTCTGAATGGAGTTAAAAGGAGTTCTTTAACAAATCTACGGGGTTTTGCAAGAACATCGTATTTTGTGAAGAGTTTTCTGATTTCTGTCTGGAGATATCCCCGGCTTTCCGCTGTAAAACGTTCTTTTTGCTCCTTAATGAGTTCCTGAGAAACCTTTTGATACAAGGCATCGAGCTGATCTAACCATTGTTGTGCGGCCAGTTCCTCCTTTTCCATAAGTTCTATCACCCTGCTAACCTGTAATCTCAGGTCCGCGCCACGCCTTAAATGCTGTTTTTCCTGGAATTCGCCAATCTTTTCTGCAGAAAATTCACCGGAAAGATGGTTGACGAAATCACGGAATGCGGCGTGTTCAGATATCCATTGAAAGGGGTTAGAAGGAGCAAAGGGAATGTGCCACATTAGCTGCTTTCTGAGCGAAATTCCCTGGCTCTCAAGTGTGCTTGTTACTTCTTCAATAGCAAACTCGTCCTGAGCCTTATTGAGGATGAAAAAATAAGGTTTTTTTTCCTGACTTATCCTTCGAAGCAGTTGAAAAGGTATCTCGTCTGCGTATTTTTCCTGGCTTGTTACAAAGATGGCGGCATCTGAGAGAAGATAAAGATCCTGGGCAATCTGCCGGTTCACTGCCTCGACGCTGTCCAGGTCCGGGGTATCAACCACAACAAGGTGCGCCCATTCCTTTCGATCGTGTTGTAAGATTAGAAGATGACCGGGCTGACCGCTAGCGGCCTCGGAGATAAAGTCCTCAGAAGGCTGGCGTTCTATTTGAATGGAGCTAAAGGGGAATCCGTTTTCGATAGGGCAGTCCCTGTGGGCGAATACAATTGGACCGCAGGTCTTTGGTCTTTCTACCCCTGTTTCACTCAGAGGCATTCCACAAAAGGCGTTGAACAGTGTTGATTTGCCCGTTCCCGTACCTCCAACAAAGACTAACCACAGATAAGGCATCGATTGCTTATAAGAGAATATGGCAAGTCTTTTTGGAAGCTCTTCTGCAAGCCTGTATATTTCGCCTGCTCCAGGGGTGATCCCTGGGCATTTTATTTTATTACTCAGAGGCCATTCGCTTCTTAGAGATTCTCTGTTCGTCACTTCGGTTTTCGCAGTTGAATTCATTGAGGAGTCCATATCCGGCCAGAGGTTCATTATTGCTTTGCTCCCATACCCTTTGATGCTGGAAATAAAGGACAGGCGCGAAAATTTTCAATCATATTAGTAAATTCTCAACTCATTGGCAAGAAAAGTGAATCAAGGGGCACAAAGAATCTTGATTGCCCTTGGCAAAAGTGATGTGGTAAGATAAAATTTATTACATCATTTGCAATGAGAGGGTAAGCATGGCATTTAAACGTGTGGGCAAATTCCTCTGTATCTTTCTCATTACACTTTCACTTGGCTGCGCAGCGGGAATTTCCCCCAAGGTGCGCTCCCAGGTGACCTATGCCGGTACTTTTTCGGACGTTCAAAAAGCCCCAGATGAATACATTGGAAAAATCGTTATATTCGGGGGCAAAATCCTCAATAACCAGGCCTCCCCATCAGCCTCTGAACTTACAGTCCTTCACCTGCGCATTGACAGTCGGGATCGGCCCAAGGACGGCGACCAGTCCGAGGGCCGCTACTTAATCCAGTCCGATCAGTTTCTCGATCCGGCCATTTATAAGAAGGAAGCATTGTTGACGGTGGCCGGAAGAATCACCGGGGGTGAAGTGAGGGCTATCGGCGGATTTGACTACGTCCATCCAAAGTTGAAGGCAATTGAGATTAAACTCTGGCCCGAGGCTGACCGCATTTATCCGAGATTTCATATTGGCATTGGGGTCGGAAAAACGTTTTAGGTAACAATTCAGCTATCTTCAGACAGGATAAACAGGAATGACAGGATAATTATACTCATTTTGTTGATCCTTTTGTAAAGTCCCTTACTATGATTGCGTACCTGTCCATAGGATACTTTGTATTTTACAGGGTTAATAGAGAAGAGCTACAAGTTGCCGTAATGCGTGCATACGGAAAAGAGAGGATCGCTTAAAAGCTCCATGCGGAGCGCTTGATGGGAAGAATAAGCAAACTTATTCTTCTAAATCAAGATCTCCACATTGGTTCCGATAAATCGTTATCGGAATCGCTCTATGCGGTGCTTTTAAGCGACCATCAGAGTTTAAGTCCGCAAAATCGTGAGAACCTGCGTGAGATTGATGCCTCCTTCATGTTGAGAAAGAAGGTTTTGATTAGCAGGATTGATATCACGTTAATCCCGTAATCCTGTCAACTATTTTTCCCGGTGAACTAATACCGTTTTAAGGGCACCCGAATTATGAGATGCAAACAAGACTGGCGCAAAAGCGGGCAAATGATCGCCTCTTTGCTTCTCCTGCTACTGATTTACAGCAGTCTGACGGCCTGTGCTCCGGCTCTGTCTAAACAATTTCGGGAGAAGGCCTTGCCACCTGTTTCCTTCAATGAACTCCTTAGTGACCCAAATACTCATAGGGGCAGAAATGTAATTCTGGGAGGCTATATCCTCGAAGTAAAAAACGAGTCGGATGGCAGCCGGCTCACCATCCTCCAGGCACCACTTGATTTTCAAAACAGACCCCACTCACGTGACAAATCCAAAGGCCGGTTCCTGGCGCGGACAGACAAATTTATTGATCCGGAAATTTACAAAAAAGAGCGGAAACTTACCGTTGGAGGTATTGTTGCCGGGGTTTCGGCACAACCATTAGGAGACCGTATATATCGTTATCCGGTTATAGAGGTCGAGGAATTGTACCTATGGGCTGAGGAGACACGACAGGACTGGCCGTACGATCCCTATTACGATCCCTACTGGGACCACTGGGGCTTTCCATGGTATCCTTATCACCGCTCAATAAGACCTTATCATCGGTAGTGACGGTCTCTTCCCTCAGCATTTTCACGCCAACTACCAATCCGCTCACTTCTTGAAGCTCAAATCCAGATTCATTTGTGCAGCCAATTCCTTTAGCTCAGAAATCTCTATAACATCTAACCCTACCCCAAATACCGTTTCCATATGGCGTTTTACTGCCTCACGCATTTCATGCATGGACAATTGATGCGACAGTTCATGCTCCATTGATGTCATGCTGATGCCCTTAAGACCGCAGGGATTTATCCACTCAAAAGGATCCAGCGAAACATTGACGTTGAATGCAATGCCGTGGAAACTAACCCCCCTGCGAACCGTAATGCCAATGCTCCCCAGTTTTTTATTTGCGATCCACACGCCCCTGTTCATGGGGTTCCTCTCAGCCACAACCCCCCAGTCCTTAGCAGCGCGGATCATAACCTCTTCAAGAGCCGTAACATAATCCAGGACCCGCAACCCTGAGTCTCTCAGGTCGATAATGGGGTACACAACAAGTTGGCCTGGCCCGTGATATGTAATGTCACCGCCTCTTTCAACATGAATCACTGAAATCCCTGTCTTTTCCAGAAAACCCTCGGACACTGTCAGGTTGTCAAGTCCGCCCCTGCGGCCAAGCGTAAAAACCGGGGGGTGCTCCAGGAACAGTACAACATTTGTATCGATGATTTGATCTTTTCGCGCAGAAACGAGTTTATGCTGAAGATCCCAAGCTTCCCTATACTCAGTAACGGGAAGGTCCACGCACAGCCATTTCTTGATATCTTTCTTATCGTTCAAGGCGGGTTCGAGATTATTGGAATCGGTTTTCAATGGAGCAACCATAACGGATTGGCGATTTTTGATTTGCTACTGATGATTGTGTTCCTGGGTTCAAAATAGTCAATAATCAATAGTCAATTCTTTTCACCCAGAAAGGCATGGTCGCCTTGCTGCAGCAGTTTCATCCATCCTTTTTACTTTGCATTTTTTTGGCGCTTCACGCACCAGTTCAGGCGCCTCTTTTGCTTCATTAACAATAGATTTGACCGCCTCGATAAACTCATCGATGTTTTCCTTAGACTCAGTTTCAGTGGGTTCGATCATGATAGCGCCGTTTACCACCAGCGGAAAATAGATGGTTGGCGGATGAAACCCGTAGTCCATGAGGCGTTTTGCCATTTCCAGGGTAGTTATTTTTTGCTCTTTCTGTAATCTATCGGAAAAAACGCATTCGTGCATACAGGGCCGGTCATAGGCGAGATGTAACACTCCACACAGCATTTCCTTGACATAATTGGCGTTTAAGACCGCAAGCTGGCTCGCCTTTTTAAGGTTCTCAGGCCCCATGCTCCGTATATAGTTGTAAGCCTTTACCATGACCCCAAAATTCCCATAAAACGCATGCAGTTTGCCAATGGAATCCGGGAAATCCTCAGAGAGAAGAAACCGGTTTTCCTTCTCAATCACACGCGGGACAGGCAAAAAAGGCTCAAGATGGCTTTTAACACACACAGGGCCGGAACCAGGTCCGCCCCCTCCGTGTGGAGTCGAAAATGTCTTGTGGAGATTTAAGTGCATCACGTCAACCCCGATATCTCCCATGCGTACGATCCCCATAACCGCATTCATATTTGCACCGTCGCCATAAACCAGCCCGCCTTTTGAATGCACGACCTCGGCTATTTTCTTAATGTTTTCTTCAAAAAGTCCCAGTGTGTTAGGATTGGTTACCATGATTCCCGCTGTATCGTCATCCATAAGCTCAACAATGCTATTGGGAGATAAAATTCCCTGGTCATTTGATTTCACCGCCACGGGCTGGTAGCCGCACAGTGCAGCACTGGCAGGGTTTGTGCCGTGAGCAGTATCCGGAACGATGATCTTTGAACGTGGAGAGCCCTTGCTCTGGTGATAGGCGTGCATCAAGAGCATTCCTGTAAGTTCTCCCTGGGCTCCGGCCGCAGGCTGGAGTGTGACCGCATCCATCCCCGTTATTTCCGCAAGATATTGCTCTAATTCGCTGATCAACTTGAGAGCTCCCTGCTGCAAGTTGGTTGGGAGCAGGGGATGGGCACCGGCAAATCCTGGGAGACTTGCCTGTCTTTCATTGGTCTTAGGATTATATTTCATGGTGCATGATCCCAACGGGTACATGCCTGTGTCTACCCCAAAGTTCCACGTAGAGAGTCGGGTATAATGGCGCACCACGTCCACCTCGCTCAGGTCAGGGAAATCAGGGCCTTCACCTGTCAGCTCTGCATCAAGAGGGCAGGGCGGAACATCACGCCGGGGAAGAGAAAATCCGGATCTTCCCCTTTTCCCTTTTTCCCAGAGCAGGGGTTCATTCAAAATCAGGCCGGTCGTACCTAAAGGCTCTTTCATAATCTTAGCTCCTTAACAAACTCATCCAACTCATCCCTGGTCCTGGTCTCCGTAACACACAAAAGGTAGTGGTCGGTAAGTTCAGGGTAATAGGGAGCCAAAGAAAGTCCCGCCACAATCTTTTTCCCCAGCAGGCGTTCATAGGTAGTTTCAAAGCCGGTCGGGAATTTAACCACGAATTCATTAAATGTGGGGCTATCAAAGGCCATTTCAAAGCCGGCCTTTTTGAGCTCACTCTTAAGATATTCGCACTTGTCATGGTTGAGGCCGGATAGTTCCCGGATACCCGTACGGCCCACCGATGCCATGTACATCGCAGCCGTTAGGGCGCAAAGGCTGTTGTTGGTACAGATATTTGACGTCGCCTTTTCCCGTCGGATATGCTGCTCCCTGGTGGCAAGCGTCAGGACAAACCCTCTTTTCCCATCCATATCTACGGTTTCCCCAACCAGCCGACCGGGCATGTTGCGGACATATTTCATTTTGCTGGCAAACATCCCTAATCCAGGGCCTCCGAACCACTGAGGGATACCAAGGCTTTGTCCTTCCCCGCATGCAATGTCAGCGCCTTGGCTGCCTGGATTTTTCAAGAGTCCATAGGCGAGGGGTTCGGTAAAAGCGGTGACAAAAAGGGCCTCTTTTTCATGAGCCCTTTCACCAATGGGCTGGAGGTCTTCAATACAGCCAAAGAAATTGGGCGATTGAACCGCAACGGCTGCAAGGTCATCAATTTTGTCAAGTTTTGAAAGATCGGTCCGGCCATTCTTAAGATACGGAAGCTCAACGAGCTCAAAACCAGTAGGGCGAAAGTAGGTTTGAACAACACGACGGTACAGGGGATGAATGAGAGTGGAAACGGCGACTTTTTTTCTTCTGGTTGTGCGGACGCTCATGAGCAGAGCTTCTGCCAGGGCTGAGGCCCCATCGTAAAGCGAGGCGTTTGCCACTTCCATGCCAAGAAGACGAGCGGTAAGCGTCTGATACTCAAAAATCCCCTGGAGTGTCCCCTGGCTCATTTCTGGCTGATAGGGCGTGTAAGAGGTCACAAACTCGGAACGGCCAATCAGGCAAGAAACAGTCGCCGGGATATAGTGTTCATAGCTGCCGGCTCCAATGAACACCTTGAATTCCGGTGAGACACCCATACTGTGGGAAAGGACGTCCATAAGATTGTTTGCTTCCCATTCAGTGAGCGGTTCTGGCAGATTAAGGGAAGCTTTATGCCGACAATCTCCAGGTACTGTTGAAAAAAGGTCGTCAAGGCTGTCCGCCCCAACCACCTTTAGCATTGAAGCAATGTCTTCATCGGTATGTGGTAAAAAACGCATTTATTCGAGTCCTTTCAGCAATTCAAGATAGGCGCTCTTAGCCATAAGCGTATCCAGTTCAGCAGGATCGCTGGCTTTTACTTCGATCATCCATCCATCATTATATGGGTTTTTGTTCACAAGGTCGGGTGAATCTTCCAGAACCGTATTTATGGCCAGCACCTCTCCGCCGATCGGCATGTATAACTCAGCCACCGCCTTGACGGATTCCACGGTTCCAAATTCCTGTCCTTTCTCATAGGTACTGCCCACCTGGGGAAGTTCCACAAAAACAATGTCTCCGAGCTGGTCCTGGGCATAGTCGCTGATGCCGATCCGTACCCCGTGCCCCTCGGGCCTGGCCCATTCATGATTTTCTGTGTAATGGGCATCATCGGGTAAATTCAATTCAGTGATTTCTTTCATGGCTTTCTCTCCTTATTTGTGGTGCAATTACTTTAATGGTCAAAGTCTTTTTTGACAGGATTGACAGGATATTCAGGATTATAATCAAACGATTTCCTTTAATCATCAATCGACAATCGACAATCTTCAATTCTTAAAGTATGTATGGGACCTTCAAATTGTAGCCCTTATATACCACAAAGGTCTCCACGGACTGAACGTCCTCTATCCTGGATACTTCCTCTGTATAGAATTCCAGCAGATCAAAACCTGCATTCAAAAGAACTACCAGAATGAGATCATATCGGCCCGTTACCACGCTTACAGAAACTACCCCCTTCAATTTGCTGAATTCTTCCCCCTTTTTGACAAGGTTCATGGTCTTTAGTTTAACTCCGACCATGACCACCCTGTGTCCTTGAATAGCTTCAGGGTCCACACGGGCGGAAATCTCCAGAACCCCCTCGTCTAATAACCTGTTTACTCGAGCTCTCGCCGTATTTTCAGATATGGACAGTTGTTCTGCGATTTTCTTGAAGGATTTTCTGCCGTGACGAAGGTGTTTGATGATGGCGATGTTGGTTTCGTCCATTTTCATATAAAACTTGTACCCCCGAACGAATAATACATGAGCAAAAGCCTCAGCCTGCCAGGACTTAAGATGCATTTTTAATTTATTTTGATGTTTTTGTCAATATTTTTGTAGTTATTGTATGATAACCTCAAAAACGGCGGATATTTCTATTGATCTAAAGGGTCCTCAGTGTTAAAAATATAAAATCAGTTAAGAAAAAGGTTTTGAATTTTCAATGTGGAGGGTAAATACCTATGACCTCAAAAATTACCATCATAGGCGCGGGGCCTGGCGGTTACGTTGCCGCCATACGTGCTGCTCAACTTGGAGCAGAGGTCACACTCATTGAGCATGATAACGTCGGGGGGACCTGTCTTAACAGGGGGTGTGTTCCATCCAAGGTCATGAGGACATCGGCTGAAATGCTTGAGAAGTTTCATCGAGCTCAGGAGTTCGGTATAAACGTCACTGAAAAGGTCTACCCGGATATGCAGCGTCTCATGGCGAGAAAAGAGAAGGTGATCCGAGACCATATAAAAGGTATTTTCAAGCTTCTCAAGCATCATAGGGTCAGCTATCTGAAAGGTTACGCTTACATTGAGGGAGCCAATTCTATTAAGGTAAAACTGCCGGATAACACAATACATGAAGTACCCTGGGACAGGTTGATACTGGCCGTGGGTTCCCAGCCGCTCAATATCACCTCATTTCCGTTTGACGGGAAAAAGATTATTTCCAGCAACGAGGCCCTTTGCCTGAGCGAAATACCTGAATCATTAGCGATTGTTGGGGGTGGGGTCATCGGGTGCGAATTTGCATTCATTTTTGCAGCCCTGGGCTCTCATGTAATTGTGGTGGAGGCCATGTCACG
>Ga0180009_10005559_pt1 | contig 13487 bp, 10 predicted proteins | sample OS_PC_MetaG_FD_123537 | JGI IMG/M metagenome (GOLD analysis project Ga0180009, IMG submission 123537) | Groundwater microbial communities from the Aspo Hard Rock Laboratory (HRL) deep subsurface site, Sweden - OS_PC_MetaG | ecosystem: Environmental > Aquatic > Deep subsurface > Groundwater... | reverse complement strand
TAATTCACTGTGCCAATCCAGGTAGATAGATTCCAGTATACCGTGCAACTCAGCAATCTGGCTTCCTTTCGGACTACTGTCAGTGATGAATCTCCCGCAGGTGGGGTAAAAACACTTGGCAAGGGTGTCGTCTCGTTTGACGGAGAGAGTCTGGTGACCGCAGAATGGACATATGGTCTTCCTACCAGGTTGGGCATCAATACCGAATCGGTCACGTATGATCTGTGAGATTTCAGGATTCATGGTCGACATTTGGATGACTCGCCAGCTACCGTGAGCCCAGTTGCCTTTCTTGTCGTGTAGAGTTGCCCCCATCCTCATATTCCCCTCGCCCAATCTCGGTGGTTCTCTCCTGGATCAGCACCTCAACAAGCAAACATAACAAAGGTTCGAACTGGTCTTGGCTGATCTCCGGGAACACGACTTCGAGTGAACCACGCTCCGGGCTCTTCGGGTCATGGTGAGTCATGCTAGCATTCCTCACTGCCATTGGGTCACCGTCCCAGCTATTCCAGATTCTATTCCACCAAGTGATCTAAGGCTGTCGTATGCAAAGGTCGTGATGAAGGACGCGATGCGGGACTGCGTATCGTACGTAAGCCGCTCGTCATCGGCCAGCGTCTGGAAGCGGTGCGTACCGCCCTTTTCAGAAACGGCCCGATCATCGACCACCTGCAGAACGTCTATGTCTGTCATCGTGTAAACCGGAGTTTGTGAGGTCATATTGTGTGTCCCTTCTCGGGTACCTCAACAGCTAGTATCGTTCAATCCACCGCCCGCGGATACACTGAAAGCTAACATGCTGCTGCGAATGGAAACACAGAATCTTGCTCAACCCGTAATGAAAAACTGGGGTTTTACGAGGTTTTACGGGAAAGCGGGTGGTCTACCGCCTGGTTCGTAGTCAACCTTAGACTTTTTGAAGTCGATGGCGAGGTGGTAGATGTCTGGAACGTCACCCTTCTTGACAAGTGCATGTGGGTTCTTCGTATTCCACAAGCACGGATGAGGGAATATCTTGCAGATTCTCTTCGTCTTGTCTCTCATTCTCAGGTAGGCTACCAATTCCTTCCGCGAGAAGTTGGCCCCTTTGCCAACCTTAAGATTGTGTCTGCACTGCTCGAAAGCGAAAGTGAGAGCCTGTATTATCTGAGAAGGACCATGACAGCCACTCTTCGAAGGGAAATCGGTGCGATTCTTTCCGTCAACAATGATCCAGTTCGTTCGGCGGTTGATCTCGATCACCGGCAGGTTCTCTGATGCGCCCTCTGACTGAGACTTCTCTTCGAACTCCTTCTGTCTGATCTCCTCGTTGATGACGGGTTCCTCATGCGAATTGGCTTTGGGCTCGCTGTACTGATCCTTGATGAACCTCTCGAAGTGTCGGAGATCTTCTCTGATCTCTCGCTTGTTCTCTAAATACAGGCCCCTTCGCAATCTTAGAGGCAGTGTTACACTTAAACCCAATTCGAGGTCCTTCCTCACCGTCTCCATGAACTCCTCGCGAAATGCTTTCCATTTGGGCAATGTTTCGCAAAGCTCTCGGTAAGCATCACACAATTGCCTTCCCTTTTCTCCTAAGATCAGATCCCTGTAGTCGTCTATCTTCACGCGCCTATTTGATTTACAGGCACCGTACAGAATTGGCAGGCATGAGGCATGGGAATCGACAACGAGTGATTCGAGATTGTCGCGTGCCTTGGTCCATCCGCCTACTTTCGACTCAAAATCGTAGAAGCAGATAAGTTCAATCAGGTCCAATAGGCCGCCTGCTGTACACTGCTCCCATACAGCCTCGTTGCCCATTGTCACTTCCTTCCCATTGGATGTCATCATCGTCCTAATAGACACTTTCTCGTCAGCGTTGAACAGAATCGGAAAGAGTCTGCCAAGTGGATTCTCAGGGAAGTTGTAGAACAAGTACACTGCATCCATCTTCAGAAGGTGTTGAAAGGTGGAGTATAGCATGTGTTCCTTGAAGGCTGGCAAACACCTAACCCAAAGCGAACGAGGTCTATCTCGCTGTAACTCAGCCCAAAGGGTTTGCAGCACCTCCGTTTTCAGCTCGTAGAAGACAGGGCGCACTTCTTCAAGTTTGACGATATCATGAAGGTCAAAGCCCTGGAGTTTTATGAGGTCACCGTTGCAGCTATTCCCCACAGGCCACTTGTACTCAATGGCAGTACCATGCATCCTATCGATAACTTCTGGCTCACCTAGTGGATTGCGGAGGGATCTTCTGGTAAGGCTATTGCCATTTCCTGCGAGTATCTTATCACTAAGTCGAGCCTCCTTGGGTATCCTTGTATAGTACAGTCTTAGCAGTGGTTCTAATTGTCTAGGAAAGCCACCCAACACGGGAGGCATTCCAGTCTCGATGTGAGTCTGTCGAAAACACTCCAGAAGGTTACAAAGGCGACTTATTAACGTCGAATGCTCCTTCAGAGAATAGAGCGGCGTGTCTAAAGACGAGAATGTATCCCAAGCCGCATGCCTCCACCCTAATTCTAGCACATCGGTCCCTTCGAGAAGAGAGTATAACTCATCTTCCGTCAACGACGTATCTCCCAGCCAGAAGTGATGTGTAATGATGGATCCCAGCTCTGAAAGAGCATTGGGTTGATCTTCATCGGGGTCTTTTCCGGAATCTAAGAATGCTGGCCCGTCGTCCCCTGAGGGCCACCCTGCAAGGTCACGAGATACGATACGTGACAACAGCTTCCTATCTCTTCGCATCTGACACACCAGGAACCATTTCTCGATGGCCTCTTCGATTTCTCGTCGAGTGAAAGGATTGGCCTGCACCCGCCTGTCGGACGGTTTTTTCATTCTATGTCCTGGCAATGCGTTGCCCTCAGCTCGTCGAACAACTTCACACATTCACATCAATCAGCATAGATGTGTAGCTAGATCGGCATGTAATCTCATCTACCCTCACAGTTTACACCTTCTGAGCCGCTCTGTCAATAAGCGAATCGGCCTGGGCGACCCTATTCTTCCCTCTCGCAGTCTCTCGTTACGAATCGATGAATGAGCGGTGCAACCGCATGGTAGAGCTGATCAAATCCATGTCGCTTCGGAGATGTACCATTTGCACCCCCGCTTCTGATGTATGCAGGTTACGACGATATCGCATACAACATCAGTGCCCTCAGTCAACCGCTTCGGCTGGCTGAGCCGAACCTTGGCCTCGGTGCAGATACTCTTTTGTCTTTCGGGTCTGCGCAAGCTGATTGACCTGTGCAGGCACCGCATCCACACGACCCTGGGAACCGCCTTTCGATACTGAGAAGGCTGCTGCACGGTAGCTGTCTTCTACGATACATGTTTGGTTTCTGTATGTTGAAATCGAGAGGGTCACCATCATTGCGAGGGGCGAAGATCACATTGGGAAGTGCCGTCTGTTTAGCGACTGTGGACATTGATGATAAGACGGAGATCAATCCGCTTAGAATTCATTGCAGCGGGAGAAACCGAGCCGACTCATAAGTTGCTGTTGATGAAGTAGATTAGCCGTGATTTGATCAGTGAGGGCGAGCTGGTAATGCTTGCCCTTACTGCCTCAGATAGCAGAGTCTTCGACTTGAACCGGAAGTCCAGCCTGCCGACGACATCTGCCAGATTGTATGTCGTCAGACAAAGTGGACAGGTGTTGGCTGAAAGTTAAGACACAGTATGCCTGATGGCAATTGTTTCCTGGTATTCTCGTTTCCTCTGTTTCATCGTTCGGTCTTTGATCTTGTTTCTCTCCTCCAGTATTCGCACCGCCCGGCCAGTGTAGACATCGGCCGGGGTCACATTATTGTAATCGCCGGGTTAAAAGTGTACCGGATGGCGGTGTAAAAGTGTACCATCCGAGGTGATAGATAGCCCCCCATATGGGGGGCGCGCAAGCTTTTTCTGCTGACTCCGATTATTGCGTCTCAATAAGGCATATGGTCATGGATTCTCCTCGGGCAACTACGCTTATACAACGGGACGGCCAAACCTCTCTCTTGTTGAAGGGCATGAGTGGTCTAGAAGCCTTGTGGCATGACACTTGAAACCTCCAGGCCCCGCCATAGGGATCGGACGATCTCTCATTGTCTGTCAACGAGTTATCCAGCATCATCGAGCTGAATTCGCCCTTCCAGTGTACCCATAGTATCACGGGTCGAGCTGAAGTGTACCGGTTCGAGTCGGGTGAAAACCGGTGTGCGCTGGGAGACGAAGCCAGCGTGGCTTTATAAGCGGAAGCGCAATTCGGCTAATCTCTCTTCATCATCCGACCCACTCCCCACACAACACCTCCGCCTGTTCCAGAACAAGCTCCGTAGCGCGAGCCTGCTTATCTGGAGGATAGCCGTACCGCCGCAGAATTCGTTTCACGATTACTCTCATCTGTGCCCGGACATTTTCTCTGACAGTCCAGTCGATCGTCACGTTGTCGCGCACAGCGCGAAGGAGTTCCTGAGCTATGATTTTGAGAGTCTCGTCCCCGAGTACCTTCACTGCACTGTCGTTCGCTTCTAAGGCATCGTAAAATGCAATTTCATCTTCTGTAAGGCCGAGCTGTTCCCCTCGCCGATCCGCTTCTCTGAGGTCCTTGGCAAGCGAAATCAACTCCTCAATAACTTGCGCCGTCTCAATTGCGCGATTCTGATACTTGCGAATTGAGTTATCAAGCATCTCGGCGAAAGACCTTGCCTGGACAACATTCTTTCGACCGCGCGTTTTGATCTCGCCTTCGAGCAATTTGCGAAGCATTTCGACAGCAAGATTTCGTTGTGGGAGACCTCTAACCTCCGCGAGAAACTCATCAGACAGAATCGAAATGTCTGGCTTCTTCAGTCCGGCCGCTGCGAAAATGTCAATTACTTCATCCGATGATACTGCTCTCGATACGATTTGACGGATAGCATGCTCGATCTCTTCAGGGCTTCTACGGTCTGATGCGGCACTTTTGGTCAGCACTGATTTCACGGCCTGGAAAAACGCCACGTCATCTCGGATTTCCAACGCCTTCTCATGCGGGACTGCTAAAGCGAACGCTTTCAACAGGTCAGTCACAGCCCTTGTCAGCCGTTTCTTGCCATCTTCTTGTTGAAGAACATGCTCCTGCGCTGCGGGAAGAAGGGAGAGCCGATCTTGTGCGCTGCCGGTAGTCCAGGCTGACCAGTCAAAACCGTGGAAGATGCCACAGCAGACTTCGTATTTCTCCATCATCACGGCCACGGCTTCGTCTTGATCAACAGCTGTCCTGCCTTTACCTCCGCTTTCTGTATATGTCGCAAGTGCGGCCCGTAACTCATGGGCAAATCCCAAATAGTCCACAACCAGACCGCCTGGTTTTTCCTTGAAGACTCTGTTTACCCGAGCAATTGCCTGCATCAATCCATGGCCTCGCATCGGTTTGTCCACGTACATCGTGTGAAGGCTCGGTGCGTCAAATCCAGTCAACCACATGTCCCTGACGATTACCACCTTGAACTTATCGTGCGTGTCTTTGAATCGCTTTGCAAGTTCCTCTCGCCGAGTTTTGTTGCGGATGTGAGCCTGCCACTCAACGCGATCAGATGCTGAACCTGTCATAACCACCTTCAAGATGCCTTGCTCATCATCGTCACCGTGCCAGTTCGAACGCAGTGCGACCATAGCACCGTATAGTTCAACACAGATTCGGCGACTCATACAGACGATCATCGCCTTACCTTCATCTCCCATCAGACGATACATAGCCTGTGCGCGATCCTCAAAGTGGTTAATCAAATCCTGCGCGATCAGGTTGATGCGTTTCTCCGATCCAACGAGAGCCTCTAGCTGAGCCCACTTGGTTTTAAGCCGCTCCTTGTGATCGACCTCTTCGCCTTCCGTGGCTTCCTCAAACTCCTCGTCAAGCTTAGGCCGCTCTGCCTCATCCAGTTCCAGTTTCGCGAGACGACTTTCATAGTAGATTGGGACCGTAGCACCATCCTTCACGGCCCGCTCAATGTCATATACGCTGATGTAATCGCCAAACACAGCTCGGGTGTTCTTGTCTGTCAGTTCGATTGGTGTGCCAGTGAAGCCGATGAACGACGCTTTCGGCAGCGCCTCTCGCATGTGCCGCGCAAAACCATCGATGAAGTCATATTGACTGCGGTGCGCCTCGTCTGCGATCACAACGATGTTTCGTCGATCCGAAAGCAGTGGGTGCTGATCCTCTCCTTCTGTAGGGAAGAACTTGTGGACGGTGGTGAAGACAACACCTCCAGAACCCGTGTGCAGCAATTCCCGCAGATGTACGCGACTCTGTGCCTGCATAGGTTGCTGGCGCAGCAACTCGTGGCAGCGTGCGAACGTGCCGAAAAGTTGATCGTCCAGATCATTGCGGTCAGTTATGATGACCAGTGTTGGGTTCTCCATCGCAGGGTGCAATACCACTCGCCCAGCGTAGAACGCCATAGTCAGGCTTTTCCCTGATCCCTGTGTATGCCATACCACACCGACGCGCTGGTCGCCGCCTGCTCCGGCTGCCTTGACCGTCGATTCCACAGCTATATTCACAGCGTGATATTGATGGTAGCCAGCCGTCTTTTTGACCAGCACACCGCCGCCTACATCCTCGAACACGATGAAATTCCGGATCAGGTCCAGGAACCGCTGTTTCTCGAACACGCCTTCCAGCATGACTTGAAGCTGTGGTAGACGGGCGTCTGCCAGTTGCTCGCCCTCAATGGTTCGCCACGGCATGAACCATTCGCGGTCGGCTGTGAGCGTGCCGATCCGCGCCTGCATGCCATCGGAAATCACCATCGCCTCGTTGAACGCAAACAATGAGGGAATCTGCTGCTTGTAAGTCTGAAGTTGGTTGAAGGCTGACCAAATGGTGGCGCTCTCGGTGGCCGCATTCTTCAGCTCGATCACCGCCAGCGGCAGACCGTTCACAAACAGCACCACGTCCGGCCTGCGCTCGTGCCGATCCTCGACAACGGTAAACTGATTTACGGCCAGAAACTCATTGTTCTCCGGCTCGTCGTAATCGAACACACGGACGAGATCACCGCCAATCGAGCCGTCCTTCCGCTGGTACTCGACAGGAACGCCATCTACCAGATATTTGTGGATGACGTGGTTGTTGCCCACTAGCGACGGCGAGTCCGGTTGTGTCAGTTTGCGGAACGCCTCCTCCACTGCATCTGATGTCGCCTGCGGGTTAAGCCTCTGGAGCGCCTGCCGCAACCGACGTTCGAGCACGACCTGGCCATAATCTCCACGTTCGGCTATCGGTTCGCCCGGGGCGATTTCCGGCCCCGACAGGCTCAGATAGCCCAAACCCTCCAGCCAAGCCAGCGCGGCTTGCTCGATAACGGATTCAGTGAAATTGGAAGCTAACATAATGGTAACGCTTAAATAAGTAACTTATTGCATTATAACGGCTTAAGTCCAGCACTAATGTGCCATGCGGCCATCTCCTTAAATAAGAAATCATGCCCAGTATGGCAGATATCGGGCGTACTTCCGGGACCCTCCTACTTTCTCATCTGGCTTGATCTTTCCCGCCTCGATCGTTGCCGCGATCACCTGCGATACGCTCGCACTTTTGCCTTCCGGCAGGTGAAAGCGCTCACGCAATGACTGATTCGTCATCCTTTCCGACATTACCCATTTCAGCACACAGTGCTGATAGCAAGCACGGACTCGATCATCTCGGTCCATTTCCTCGAAATCCCTTGGTCCACATAGTATAACGAGAGTCCTTTGATGAGCCGTACAGAAATCGGGCGCTGGCAACTGAAACACTTCTGCAGCGCGGACCACCTTATCAATACCACTGCTCTTTTCTTCGCAAATGCCCATTCGACGCATCAAATCGGCCAGCCGTTCATTGCGAGACTGATAGCCATCGATGAACCGTTCGACTGGTACTATCGGTTCACCTGGATTTGTAATTTCCACGCGGTTGGCGTAAATTTCAACCATGACGGAAGCTCCGGTCACGCTTAGGTCCTGATGGATCAATGCATTCGCCACCAATTCACGGATGGCGATCTTCGGAACGAGCTTGGCTTCCTTCCGCAGAGCATCCTCAATTACCTCATTCTGCGGCAACTGTCCCATGATGAAGCCGATCAGCCCCTGGAAACCCGCAGCATAGCCCTTCACTCCGACCTGATCCAGTTTTGTCTCCAGCTTCGATGTCCCTGAGTACACTATAACTCTCGCAGCCTTTCGAGAAAGGTCAGGAAAAGCGTCAAGGCGCTTCGCTAAGAGAAGCCCCGCGAGTCGCCTAATTGCATATCTATTATCCTTCTTGTCTACCAGCCGGTCCTGAACCAAACGGTCAATAACTGCCGTCTGATTAGTAGGGTACGGCAACTTTAGCAACTCAAAAAACGCCTGAGTGTCCAGCAATCCCACCACTTGCTCAGCATTCAAATCACTCATCGCTGGTTCTTCCAACCAGACCGGTTCTCCTTCGGCGAAAATCATTCGAAGCTGATCCTCCGTCATGGGGCGGAGGCTCCCCCCCGAACGCATCAGATACTTGCCTTCAAAGTGGTATGCCGTCCCTCTTGGCCGTGAAGGGATGCGGAATACGAGAACTCTGCCATCTGGATGCATCACTTCATCAATGTCAACCCTGAATCCGAGCATCTGAAACAACTTCTCAGTCATCGCCACTGGGTTGTTGAATGCCTGAGTTCCGACAACCAAGCGCGGCAGTTTGTCGGCGACTCCAAGGATGAGAAAACCACCACCTTCGTTAGCCATCGCCACACAATACTCGCACAGCTTGCAATTATCAAACTGCGTCTTTGCTTCCTTGAATTCCAGGCCGGGTCGCTCAGAAGATGACTGCCGCCATAGGTCGACTTGCTCAGGCGTTGTAGCCATACTATGCACACCTCCCGATGTGACGCGCGGTAGCCGGCATGTGTGAAGCACTCGACACCAATTGTGAAGCCACGATTCCAGTCCCAACCTCAGGTCTGTCTTTTTGCTCGTCCATCATCCAGTCGGTCGAGAATCGACTTGATTCTTCCGGGAGCGAAATATTCGTGTTCATCTGTGCGCTTCATCTTCTTGCCCGACTTATTACACAATGGGACTTGGCCGTATTTCTCGCGAAAGCCGAGCAGCAGGGCCCGCTCCAGCTTGACCCATGTCTTCACCCTTTGCCTTGCAGCGCAGGTGATGATCCGCACTTCCATCTCCGTGACTCCGTGGCGACCAAGGACTGCCTCGGCCTTGGCAGCGGCACTCTGCGCGAACCGCGGCATCCCGTTCTTTGTCGTTCCAATGTAGGCAATCCGCGAACGACCCCAGAGATATTTCAACTTCTTCTGCGCTAGGATCACATACACAAGCTTCTTGTCCCCCAGCGAAACGCGCGTGACCGTCATCGCGTGGATGGGTTTGAGCGTTACCGTGAGTCTCTTTTTCGGCATTAGATGCTCCTCCCCACGATCCGCTCCGCATCCGGCACACGCAATTCGCCGGAGATCAGTTTCGGTAGCAGGGTATCCCGCAGCATGGCAAGTGTACGGGTTTCGTTTTTGTTCGCTTCCATCTTCGCGAACATCGGCTCTACTATTGTGCCGAACTTCTTGGAAATCCCATTTGCTGGGTGAAGCACATTAAGATTCCGTGCATCCGTTTGTGAAATAAACGGTTGTGCCGAGCCACGCAATGGCCATATGTTTTCCCCGTGCGTCGCGAAGAATAAGTACTCCGTCGAAATTTGAGTGCTGGTCGCCCAGCAACGGATGGTGTTCTTAATACACGACCATTTCCCACGAGCTAGCCATGTGTAACCTGAGTTTGCTCCGATTGCACTGACGATAACTCCCACACGGTCATAGTCATAATATGGCAGAAATCCATCAGGACCTTTTGCGCTAAAGGCCAAATAACCTCTTTGAACATATGATTTCTTCGTAGTGTTTGTATCTCCCCAGTTCACATCCGCGATTGTGCCAAGTTTGCTAAATCGCCACCCCCTCGGAATCTCGCCCAGTTCGGAGTCTTCGAAGGCGTCGGGGAAGAGTGCGGCGATTTCTGGTTTGAGGGCGTGAGGCTGCTGACCGGCGGCCTTGGCGTGGACTGGGTCAAAGTCCAGGAACCAGCTCTTGAAGATCGAATGCGCCGTCGCCTCCAGCGTCCGATTCATCCGCCGGTTCAACTCGATCTTGTCGTCGAACGCCCCCAGGATGCAGGCAATGGCTTCTTGTTCTTTGAGCGGAGGGACACTTACTGGCAGAGGATGTATGTGATTGCGATTGAGGGTTGGCACACCACTTCCCGCGTTGAAGCGCGCAAAGTCAATCGACTTGAGTAAGAAGTAACAAAACCGGGGGTCGTTGCCTTTGAAGTCCTTGACCCACAGAGTTGTATTCAATGGCCAGAAGTTGCCTCGAATATACTGCCCACCTCCAATGCTTCCAGATCTCCCAATTACGACTCCGGGTCCCTTGACCATAGCCTCGGCGTGTGTGCCGACTGGCCCGGTTGATGCGATGACCGGAAACGGGCCAACAACACGATTATTCCGCGGCAAGTCGAAACCACGTTGTAGCGTCAAGAAATCACCGAGGGTCGTATCTCTCCACTCACCCGCCATAGCCGATGTCCTCCAGGTTGGCAAAAGTAAGCTGGTCGAGTTTCTCGGATTGCTCGGTCTGCTCTAGGAGTTTGGCGGTCACTTTCCACCGCCTTTCTTCTTGCGTCCAGGTATTTTCTTCTTCGCCTGGTCTTCGATCTGCTTGAGTTCCTCGATCGCCTCCGTGAAATGCTGATCGACGGACTGGGGCAGTGCAGCCTGGGCGGCGCGGAACTTTTCAAACTCCGCTTCGGCCTTGAGCTTGGCCATCTCGTGCGAGATATTGCCCGCGTGGGCGAGAATCTCGCGGTCACTGATGCGGATGAAGTCGTCGAGCTTGCTGACCCAGTCTGCCATGTTCATCGGCTTGCGGGTTACGGCCTGGAGTTCAGCGAAATCGAGATAAGCTGAGACGATCAGATTCAGCGCCCGCAGTTCTTCTTCGTCCAGGTAGTTCTTGGCGATGCTCACGTCGCCCTTGCGAGGTCTGTCACCGGAAAAACTGGTCAAGCCCATATTAGGGTTACCGGCATCGGCTCGGCCGTGCACGATCTCGGCGGCCGTTTGCCCGACGATGGCCCAATGCATCTTGTTCTGCACAGTCTGGAAGAAGAGCTTGGAAGTTTCCGCGCTCGGGTCGTAGTCAATGCTGGTGGCGTAGATGTCGAGGACTTTCAGCCAAAACACGCGTTCGGAGGAGCGGATGTCGCGAATGCGATCCAGCAATTCCTCGAAGTAGTCCCCGCCTCCCGCCGCCTTGAGGCGTTCGTCGTCCATCGTGAACCCTTTCACGATGTATTCGCGGAGCCGCTGCGTTGCCCAGATGCGGAACTGGGTGCCGCGGAGTGACTTGACGCGGTAGCCGACAGAGATGATCACGTCGAGGTTGTAGTGCTGAGTGTCGTACTGCTTGCTATCGGTGGCAGTTATCCGGAAATTCCGGATAACTGAGCCGGGCTGCAACTCCCCTTCTTCAAAGATGTTGCGGATGTGCTCGCTGATGGTGCGAACATCCTTCTGGAAGAGTTCGGCCATCTGTTTTTGAGTAAGCCAAACAGTTTCCTCTTCAATGCGGACCTGAACACGTGTCCGGCCGTCTTCGGTCTGGTAGATCAGGAACTCGCCGGGGTTCCCGGGGACCAGTTCATTTGCCATAGCCGATGTCCTCAAGATTGGCCCAGATGATCTGGTCGAGCTTGGCTGCCTCTTCCATCTGCCCGCGCAGCTCTGCGCTCAGGCGGGCCATCTTCTCCTCGAACGGCTCGCCGTCGTCCTCAACCTCGACTGCACCGACGTAACGGCCTGGTGTGAGGATGTGGCTGTGTAGACGAATATCATCGAGTGTTGCACTCTTGCAGAAGCCGAGCACATCTGCGTACTTGTCCTTGCAGTCTTCGTCGCCGCGCCACGCGTGGTAGGTGCCGGCGATCTTGCAGATGTCATTGTCGGCCAGTTCACGGTGAACGCGGTCAATCATCGTGCCCAGCTTGCGGGCGTCAATGAAGAGAACCTCGCCGCGCCGGTCTCGGAAGCGACCGTTCTTTTTGTCGCGAGCGATGAACCAAAGGCAAACGGGAATCTGCGTTGAATAGAAAAGCTGCCCCGGCATAGCGACCATGCAATCCACCAAGTCGGCTTCTATGATGTTCTTGCGGATTTCGCCCTCTCCAGATTGGTTGGATGACATTGAGCCATTGGCCAGAACATAACCGGCAAGGCCGGTCGGCGCGAGATGATGGATAAAGTGCTGGACCCAGGCGTAGTTGGCATTGGAGGTGGATGGCGTGCCATACTTCCAGCGCTTGTCATCCTTCAAAAGGTCGCCACGCCAGTCGCTATCGTTGAACGGAGGATTCGCCAGGACGTAGTCGGCCTTGAGGTCGGGATGCAGGTCGTGGTGAAAGCTGTCGGCGTGTTCCTTGCCCAGGTTGTTCTCGATCTGCCGGATAGCGAGATTCATCTTGGCCAACCTCCATGTGGTGTGGTTGGATTCCTGGCCGAAGATGCTGACATCGGCTTTCGCTTTGCCTCCATTACCGTTGCCGCTGGTATGGGCTTTCACGAATTCGACCGACTGGACGAACATTCCTCCCGATCCACAGCAGGGATCGTATACGCGGCCGTTGTAGGGGGCGAGCATCTCGACCAGCACTCGGACGACACACCGGGGCGTGTAGAACTGGCCGCCCTTCTTGCCTTCGGCGCTGGCGAACTGGGAGAGAAAGTACTCGTATACACGGCCCAAGATATCCTTGGAACGATTCTCCTTGTCGCCCAGACCGATGTTGCCGACCATGTCGATGATCTGACCAAGGCGCTGTTTGTCGAGTCGCGGGTGCGCGTAGCCTTTGGGCAGAACGCCCTTGAGCGAGGGATTATCGCGCTCGATCGCAAGCATGGCGTCATCAATAGTCTTTCCAATAGTAGGCTGCTTGGCGTTGGCCTTGAGGTTCGACCAGCGGGCCTCTTTGGGCACCCAGAAGATGTTCACAGCGCGGTACTCGTCAGGGTCCTCCGGATCTGCACCCTTGGCACGATCACTGTCGAGCCTGGTGTGCCACTCCTCGAAGGCGTCCGAAATGTACTTGAGGAAGATCAGGCCAAGCACAACATGCTTGTACTCGGCGGCATCCATGTTTGACCTAAGTGCATCGGCGGCCTGCCACAATTCACGCTCGAAACCGAGGTTAGCACCGTTCTTATTGTTGTGATTAGTAGAGAGGTCTTTCATCGTAGTATCCTGTATATGAAGTCGCGATATACACGGCAATTCTTGCGGACAGCATGTTCCGGTCAGCCAGTTGATGCCCCCGCATTTAGAATTCTGCCCATCGTAACTAATCTGCCAGTTTGTTGAATCAAAACCAAAGGGCATTCACTGATAATATATCATATATATACTCATGCGCGATCAAAAATCAAGCAG